>ENA-OPVL01001506-OPVL01001506.1-human-gut-metagenome-genome-assembly--contig:-NODE-1506-length-14133-cov-2.026424_pt1 | contig 14133 bp, 10 predicted proteins | sample MGYA00241496_ERZ501984 | MGnify/ENA primary metagenome ERZ501984 (study PRJEB25962, sample SAMEA2042986) | human gut metagenome | biome: human gut; feature: human-associated habitat; material: faeces... | reverse complement strand
GGGAAAGAGTGTACTCCCTGCCTATACAGTCTGGCACCGCGGACCCCTCACCACATTCAAGAAGTATCTTCACCACAGTAAGCATATGAGGACTTACCGAACGTGCTGTTTTGAGGGGATGATCGAAATAGGAATCAATCAAGCGGCCAAGCTCCTGGAACGACCTGCGCCTCTCTTCATCGGAAAGGCGAAAAGCATCCTCAAATACAAAGTCTATCGCCCACACCAAAAGCTCCGCAGGGCAAAGCCCCATAAAGCCTCGCGCCTGCCACTCAGAAAAAACCCCGCTAATAATTCGGTAGTGCCATTTGATACGCTCTGTCTTTTTTCCAAACAGGCTATCCATGGCCGAGCCTTCTCGGCTAAGTCGGTAGTAGTACAGCTTGTCGGGAATGAAGATAGTTTTTGTAGAGCACGGATACGCCACAAACAAGAACAGTTCATCTTCACCCAACGGGAGGCTCTCATCGAACGCAATATTATTTTCCGCTAAGAACGCCCGTCGAAAAGCAACACGCCAAGTAAAAGGAACAGACGGCTCTTCAAACAATATCGCCTGATCGAAGTCATGGTATACACGAGCTTTTGGGCTAAGGCATTTTTCCAACCAGGGGTAATTAGCCCACTCTGGGACGCAATTCGCCCCGAAGGTCACAACGTCGGGACCCTGCTCTTTTACTACCCTTGCCAAAACTTCACAGGCATCGGCGCTCATATAGTCATCTGAATCGATAAAGAGCACGTATTCACCCGAAGCTTTTTCAAAGCCAAAATTTCGAGCAGATGACACTCCCCCGTTTGCTTTTGCGAACACCTTGATCCGAGAGTCTAGTGCCGCGTGCATTTCGGCAATCGACAACGACCCATCCGCTGAGCCATCATCAACACAAATTACCTCGATATCCTGAAAGGTCTGGTTGCGTAAAGAATCAAGGCACAAGGAAAGGTACTTCTCTACGTTGTAAACGGGGACAATTATTGAAAAGAAAGGCATAAAATCCACTCGACCTATCTAGCCAACCTTGCGTGATATAGCTTTTGCCAATGACGCAAAGCCGCCAACGGTAAAATAGCATTTTGCCTTTGCAAACTTGCCGCCCGAAATCTGCTGGGCAGCTCGACGCGCATGATAGTACGTTGGGTCTGCTATTAGTGCCGCTAATTCGCCTGTTCTCCATTCGCCAAGCACGGCTTCATTCAGATAGCCCTTGCTCTTGTCGGAGGAGAACTCGCTTGCAAAGCGCTGGATGAATTCGCGCTGCAGGGGCTCGGTTAGCCTTTCGTAATTCCACATATAGTTATCAAACTTGATGCCCTCTTCTACTTCCCTCAACGAAGCTAATTCTTTATGCGAAGAAAGGAAGCTGTCAATTTCAGCATGCTCATCGCAAATGCAATACACCTTAGCTGGAGAATTGACCGAAGACGATTCATTGTCCTGACGATAATGAAGAATGGCATCCTGCAAAAATACAACACGATCTGCCATAGCCCAGACCTTGAAATTGAAAGAAGAATCCTGAAAAGACGCACCCGGCGTTTCTAGGAAACGAATGCCGTTTTGCTCAAGGAAATCCTTCCGGTAAACAGCGGACCAGATAGAGGGCTTCAGGTAGAAGATTTCGGTTTCCTTGTGCGGATTAACCACATGCCCCGTCATGGGCGCAGTTACAAGTTCGAAAAGCTCATTCTTTTCCTCTGGCGTTGACCAGTAGAACCAGAAATTCGCTTTTGCAACTTGCGCTTCTGCTGCCTCGGCGGCATTTACCAGCTTCTCCAACGCATCAGGCTCGAAGAAGTCGTCCGACTCCAAAATCCCAATGTACTTACCGCATGCGGCATCAAGCCCCTGGTTCATCGAGGCACCATAGCCGGAATTCGCCTTGTCGATAATCTTAAAGCGACTGTCGGCCTGCATGTACTCGCGAATGATGTCAGGAGAGCTATCCGTCGAACCATCGTTGATGCAAATGATCTCAATATCGGAAAGGGTTTGGCTCTTGGCAGAATCCAAACACTCTCGAAGATATTTTTCGACGTTATAAATCGGAACCAATAGTGAAACAACCGGCTGCATGTGTTGCCTTTCGAAATTTGCTAAATATGTTTTAGTATAGCAACAACAGAACAACTAGCCTGCTCTTACCTTATACAGCAGGAAAGCACAGAACGGATTCCACATGCCCTTCTTCAGAGCGTTAAAGCAGTTCCTTCCTATCTCATCACGCTCTTTTCACGCCGCCGAACAGCACTTCGACGAAAAACTAGACCATATCGAGCACTCAGTTGTTGCGCAGCTGATGCAGCGAATCGAACAAGCCGACATCGGGATCAATGGAAATATCAACCATAAATTCGATATCTGCTATCCCATGATGGAATCATTTTCGGAAGACCTGGCAGCGCATGACGAACATATGAAGATGTTCGCTTGGGAAATGTACAAGCACGAAGACGAAAGCGTTGACGATGCAAAGAAGCGATTTTTCCGCTCGCTGCCTGAAGCCACCGGCGGAATGCGTCTTCTACAACTTAGCTGCACAAAATTGCTTCATGACTTCGATTCACTCTGCAACGAGCACGGCATAGCGTATTGGCTCAATTTCGGTACGCTTCTGGGCGCAGTCCGACATGGCGGTTTTATCCCTTGGGACGACGATATTGACCTGGGAATCACTCGCGACGAGTTAGACAAGCTAACCACCCTTGTCTCTGAAAGTGACCGGTTTCGTATCACTGAAGTGTTCGACAGATTCGCGCAATGTCGCCAGGTCCGCTTCTTGTATGCAGACGAGTCGCTGCCCTGCTTCCTTGATCTATTCATCTACGATTGGGCTCCTTTTGCTAGCGGCTACAATGCGGAAAAGCAGCGGAACATCAGAAGGGCAATGCTCGGCAAGATGTCCGAGGACCCCGAGCTTTCAGCCTGGAAGCAATCCCCTTACTGCACGTCCACCAACGCTATGGCTCCCGTTATTGACGCCCATTTCACCAAAGCACTTGATGAATCGAAATCGCTGGGGCTTATCTGTGAAAAGAAAGACGCGCGTGCCGTCCTCTGGTCTCTCGACAACTTGGATGACGGCAAGCAGCGCTGGTGGGCGTACAGCCTCGATGACATATTCCCCTTGCGCAGGGTGATGTTCGAGGGAATCGAATGCTTCATTCCCAATAGACCTGATAGCTTCCTAACAAGCAGCTACGGGGACTATCTGGAATTGCCAAAGGACATACACACGCATTTTCAGCATGTTGATCACGCCGAACTTGACACGCCCGAAATGAAGCAGGCCTTCAACAAGCTGATTAACTAGGATGAAGAAGCTTGGCGCTTACTCTCCGTTAGCGCCAAGCTTCTCTTTTACCTCGATGGTTGAAATACCCTGGGTTCTGTCGAGATACACAACCTCGCACATGTCCCTTAGCGCCTCAAAGCGGGCGTCTCCCGCCCAATCGCTTCCCATGCATACAGTGTCAACATGGTATTCAGCAATATCTGGTATTCAGTAATATCGGCTTTTTGGCCCCAATTGTTTTCAGGAATTACCAAGTCAACGTAACGAATAGCCTCCAGCATCTCTTTGCGCGTTTCATAAGGGTAGAAGCTCTTCTTGCCCTTGACCGCATTAAACTCGTCCGTCGAAAGCGCAACGATGAGGTAATCGCCCAATTGGGAAGCGCGCTGCAGCAAACGAACATGGCCGTAATGAAGGAGGTCAAACGTGCCATACGTTAGAACGCGCTTCAAACCCGGTCCTCTATTTCCGGTTTCACCGACAGGCTCGATAGTTACTGTTGCCTGGCGTTTGCCTTGCCTCTCCATGCTGTCACGCCCCATTCTATGCAGCCGTCTCCTTTAGGAGGAAGCTTTAACCAACAATTCCTTGTCAAGGTCGTTAAACCTGGTTCTATCGCCCACAAAACGCAAATGTTTCTTGTTTTTGCCAATATAGGCAATTGCATGAGCGACGCTATCAAGGTTCTGCGGGTCCTCCAACAAGATCAGGGAGCTGCTCTTCGCTGCGAACGGGCCAACGGCCAAGGCATCCTCTGGATGCCAAATCGAAACCACCAAGAAGGAATCGGACTTGCTGCGCAGACCAATCCACATATTGATCTTCTCGTTCGCATCATAGGGACCGTCGCCAACAAAACGGTGAATCTCGGCAGAGCTGGCAGCAATCGGAGCAATTCCTTCATCGGGAAACGATTTGAAGCCCCCAACGACTAGAACGCTCTGCCTACTCGTTGTGGCTTTGCACATTTGCGTAGAGACAGACTCTTCGCTCTTTTTTACGAGCACGGGACATTGCCTTGAATGCAGATAAGGGGAAAGCGATGCCAAATCGCCCAAACAGCCATCGTAGGTAAGGGCAACGTCGGAACCCCATAGGCCCTTTTCTTCGCCGTGCCGGAAAATCGACCACGAAAGGCTGCAGGCATTTTCGCCTTCCAGCACTTCCATCGAAGCGGAAGGAACGGAAGAAGATGCTTCCTTAGTTATTGCACCCACATCCAACGTACCGCCATTCAGCACGTACACCGTCTGAGGAATGAGCCTGGTCAGCTCCTGCGCCGTAATATCGGGCACACTTTCGTTCTGTGTAAGGAGAATCGGTGCGTCCAATGCCCCCGCAAAGCCATTCGCAATCAGCGGCACCATTTCATGCTCACCCGATGCAAGAATTACAGCCTTTGCGCCATCGGGGTAGCAACGGCTTGAAAGCTTCGCCGCAATGCCATAACGTGTGTCCGCTTCGATAGATTCGATGCCGCTCATGTCGGGCTTCTTCGGATCCTGCAAGGTTTCGAACACAATCTGCTCCGATTCCTTACTGCCCACATGACCACCCAGCACACGATAGGTCTGGCACACTTCCTTTGCCGTGCCCGCCATGCGCAGATGGCCCTTTTCAATCCATACCGCCTTGTTGCACAAGCGCTCGATCTGGTCGTTGTTGTGAGAAACGATAAGCACCGTCACGCCATGTTCTTTGATCAGCTTCGTGATGCGGTCTTCGCACTTCTTCTGAAACATGAAGTCGCCCACGGAAAGCACTTCGTCAACGATCAGAATCTCGGGCACGATAACCGTAGCAATTGCAAAGGCGATGCGCGCCACCATGCCGGAAGAGTAGTTCTTCATGGGCATGTCCAGGAACTTTTCCACCTCGGCAAATTCAACGATGTCGTCGAAGTTTTCCTCAATGAACTGCTTCGAGTAACCCAAAAGCGCACCGTTCAGGTAGATGTTTTCGCGCGCGGTAAGTTCCATGTCAAAGCCCGCACCAAGCTCGATGAGCGGAGCGATGTTGCCATTAACCGTGCACGACCCTTTACTGGGCTCCAGCACGCCGGCGATGATCTTCAGAATGGTGGATTTGCCAGAGCCGTTCGTACCCAGAATGCCGAACACGTCGCCCTGCTTCACTTCGAAGGAAACATCATCGAGTGCGCGGAATTCCTTGAAGCGCAGCTCGCGCTTCAAGGCGGCAATCGCGTATTCCTTGACGCTGTTCAACTGCTCGCTTGCCATGTTGAAGATCATGGAAACATGGTCCACTTTGATCATGGTTTTCTTTGATGAGTCGTCCGCAAGCTCGGATTCGATTTCTAGAACGCTGGTGTTCACGTTTTCGGGCATGGTTGTTCCTTAAACGTAGAGAATGAACTTCTTTTCGGTCTTCTTGAAAATGAGCAGGCCGATAGCAAACGCAGCCACCGCCATACCTAAGCACAGCAGGTTTTCCTGCAGGCCGGGCACCGTGCCGCTCAGGATAAGGTCACGGAAGTAAGTTACGTAGTGGTACATGGGGTTGTACTGCATAAGCGGCGCCGCCCAATCGGGCAAGATTTCTACAGGGTAGAAAAGCGGCGTGGCGTACGTCCATGCGGTGATAACGACGCCCCACAGGTGGCATACGTCGCGAAAGAACACCGAAAGGGCGGAAAGCGCCATGCCCACACCCGCGCTGAACAACACCACGTATAGGAGCAGCAGCGGCAGAGCAAGCAGGCTAACGTGCGGCATAACCTGGAAGAAGATCATTACCGCAGCTACAGCGATGAGCGAAATACAGAAGTTCACCAGCTGGAACAGCACTTTTTCCAACGGGAAGATGAGCTTTTCAATGCGAATCTTCTTGATAAGCGAAGAAGATTCGATGATTGAATTCATGGCGCCCGAAGTGGAATCGGCCATGAGGGCGAACATGACGTTGCCCAGGATTACGTACAGCGGGTAGTTTTCGATGCTGAACTTGAAAAATGTGCTAAACACAACGGAAAGCACGATCATCATGAGCAAAGGGTTCAGAACCGACCACAGAACGCCCAGAGCGCTGCGACGGTACTTCAGCTTGAAGTCCCTGGATACAAGGGACGTTATGGTGAACCAATTCCTTCTGGCATTAGCGCTTGAGAGCATATTTGGCATTAATGCAGTTCCTTATCGTTTAGTGGTTGCGCAGGGGGCGGCGCCTTTGCGGTTGGCTCCCAACGCGACCTAAATAATCACGATGTTTCATTGTAAAGGGTATTGGTGCACGCTTGCCAGCCTGCACGGTTTTTGCGGAAAATGGGAATATAGGGACAGGTGCCTGCGATTACAAATTGCAAAAACTAGCCGCCTCCTGCCGCAACCCCACAATACCCGCAAGATTTCGCCCAGCAGTTTTCACAATAATTAGATCCAATTAATCGAACGTTCTTAGCACTTCCTTCGTCAAGCAGATACAGAAAGCAACCTATGACCAGTCGAAATACCGAATTAGCATCCCTTGTCGTTCTCTTTCTATGCTCATCCCTGCTCAGCGTTTATTTCGCATTTATGCAACAGCCGATGCTCCTTATTACCTCTGCCATAATGCAGTCGTTTTCTCTTGCCCTTGTCTCCCGCAATTCCCTCTCTGTCGCTCTGCCCCCAAAACCCCAAAACGTTTCCCCTCTAGAGAGCAATATCCTCAATTACATGAAGGACGAAAATGCTCATTATGCAATCTCCCTTTACGGGGAATGGGGATCCGGAAAAACGTGGTTTTGCGACAATAGGCTTAAATACCTTTTGAGGCAAAACGGCTATTCCCTATGTCGCGTCTCCATGTTCGGAGCAGAAAGCCCAAAAGAAGCTTCCTCAAGAATTGTTACCGCACTCCTCTATATCGACGAGACAGGAAGCAGCAGAGGAATTAGGAATTTCAAGCGCTTCACTTCAAGGTTGCTTTCCTCGAATTCAAATCTGATCAAAAAGATCTCGAAAGTCCCCACCTCCCTTGATTCCAGCGCATTACTGAATTTATTGCCAAGGAAAAAATGCCTAATTGTACTCGACGACATCGAACGAAGCTCCTTCTTCCGCGAGCATGATAATTCTTTTGGATTGATAAATGATTTATGCGAGAACCAGGGAAGAAAAGTCCTTCTAGTAACCGGGCTCAACTATCCAAATGAGCAGAAGAACCAACTCGAGAAAGTCGTCTGGAAAAAGTACTCGTATGTCCCATCTCCCAAAGAACTGTATGAGGCAACCCTCTCGGGATCGATGCCCTCGATCTCTAAATGCGATTTCGATATCAAGAAAGCCGTCATCGATGGAATCGAACACTCGGGTTCTTTAAGCGTCCGCGCACTCATAAAAGCACGCCCTTCCCTAATTACGATCGCATCCTCTAATTCCCTAAAAAACCAGACAATTGATCGCTCGGAAAGAGAGCACTCCCTCTCCAAAGCAATTGAGCTCGCCATCCTCGTTTCCGCGAACGCACTCCCTGAGGTTGAAGAATCAAGCAGCACCCTGGAAAAAGTATTAGTGATGGACCAATTAGAAGGATATGAATACCTACAAGGAGCACTCGAGCCTCTTGCAAATGGAGAATCCGTCAATGAAAACGAGATCGACCACGCACTCTCAAAATTCATCGAGGAGAAGCACAGTCGAACGAAACTGGATGTAGAAATCGATAATCTGCTTTCTCGGATAGCATCAATTAGGGGAATGGACAATGGGGAAGCCCTCCCACTTGTGGTCAAGCTATCAAATTGTATTGAAAGCGGAGAAATAAAGCCAAACAGAATAACGAAAGTCTACACCACATGGAAGATGCTGCGCGACATAGGATTTAGCGAGAACCCTTCAGAACAACAATTGGAAATGTCCTTCAGGAAAATAATTGCCGCAAACCCACTTCTGACCCGCGATGCCCTAACCCAGCAATATTTAATCTGGGTCCAAACAGGAGAAGCAAGAGATCCTTTTCTTGACAATTTGCTGCAGGAGGCCAACAGCCGATCAGAAAAACAACTTATGGACTCAGTAAATTCCCTGAATGAAGAAAGCGACAGCGGCGCAGCATCGATCACTCTTGAGCTGTTGGAGCAATACGCTTCTGGCGATAAGGACTATTTGATTCCTGCCTCAATTAGCGCCAAATCGGTCACAAGGGCCTTCGAGTCCGGTTCCGGAAAAACCCAAAGTGGCTTAATCGACTTTTTTGAACTGAGATACAAGGAAAGAGCATACCCATACAATAAGGGCGCCGAGGAGTCCTGCGAGTGGCTAGACAAGATAATTAAGGGTCTTGAGGATATTCAGAATATGGAAAAACTGGATGAGTGGAGAAGGAACGCCCTAATCGCCACTCTTTCCAAAATCAGAAACGAAATCGTCCGTAAAAGAGAAGGATAAAAGACTGGCTTGTTTAATCTCTTTTACGCTGAAAGCCCTGAATGTTCCCGAATAGACCAAAATTCTTTCGTCTATTTTGGTTAACCGAGGGCGCTGCCGTGCGCGACAAGCGACAACGCCGCGACACAATTTCGCCCCCCCCAACGCCACGCATGCCATTCTCAAGAGTAAAATTAGTAAAATCAAATTACATTACCATAACGAGCGGGGGCCTAATGACTAGCAGCGTAAGAGGTTTTTTCTCGTATTCCCATCTGGACGATTCCCATGGAAATCTCACCAGACTCAAAAACGACATATGCACCGAATACCAAATGATCACAGGGACCGAGCTCGACCTTTTCTTCGATCGAGAAAGCATAGACTGGGGCGATCTCTGGCAGGACAGTATTACATCAAACCTCGACCAAGCCATGTTTTTCATCCCAATATTGAGTCCCTGCTATTTCAATAGCTCAAGCTGCCAAATGGAAATCCGCCAATACCTCGACAAGACCAAAGAATGGAACGCCGAAGAACTACTTCTCCCCCTTCTTTATATCGATTTCAAAAACGAGTTCTTCAATGTTGATGCCGAGCTGTCAAATGCTGTGCTCGAAAGGCAGTACATCGATATAAGGGCTCTAAGATTCGTCGAGCCAGACTCGGCAGAGTATTTAAAACACATAAACACAATTGCCGAGAAAATCTTCGCTGCAAACGTTAAACTAACAGCCAAATCCCAAGACAACGAAAACGCAACTGGGCAAAATCCGAGCAACAACCAATCAGCCAATGGATCAAAAGGATTCTTTCTCGACTCTTTTGCAAATCTCGACCCAAAGTTCTCAAGTCTAACCCGCAATACTGAACAAATAGTCGCAAGCATGAACAGTATCACCGAGTGTGTCGAAAGGCGCCTTGTCGACATGAACGCGCTGGATCACGCCGACCCCAAATATCCGAATCTTATGCTCAATGTCGCGCAAGCTCTCGCTTCCGATCTTCGCCCCGTTGCGCAAAAGTACCATTCGGACTCAATAGAGCTGCTGAACGGAGTCAACGATGTTGCCCCCGATGTCAAAACGCTCTTAAGATGGTTTAAGGAGGGCAGCGAGAACAAAGGAGATGACGAAGCTTTCTTCGACCAAATTCGCCAAATCAGCACTGTTTCTTCAAGCGTCAGAAGAAAGCTCTTCGACTTTAAAGACAGCACTCAACCCATAAAAACGGCCTCAAGGGTGCTGTTCGTTCCGTTTTCTTCTATTGAGCACTCAACTGAAATTTGCATCCAAGCTCTTGATGAAGTGGCGTCATGGGGATTTTTGCTGCAATAGATTATCCAACTCTGAAAAGCACTCACAGCTCAAACTCGACGAATCCTAATGGCAGTAGCCCTTCAGCAAGCACAAAGGCCGATGAACGAGGAGAACAATCACTACAAAGCACTGGAGTTTAATATCTGCTTTCGCACAGCATATCGCAAAAGCGCCATACCGCCAGCGCTCCATCAATTTCGGTTCAGCCTTCGAGTCGATTGCCGCCAAACAGGATTCCCTCTCCTGCGGCGGTCGCTCATTATGCAGATAGAACATATGTTCTATCTGCATAATGATATTTTCCTTGACTAGTCTAAAATGGCAACAAAACTCGTTTGAAAAGGATCCATCATGACTTTTCTTGACAATCCGGAAATCCTCGAAGAGAGTCAGACCCTTGAGTTCAAAGAATCCCTCTTCGAGCTCCCCGATGACCTATGGGAAACATATTCCGCCTTCGCAAATACCGAAGGCGGAGAAATTGTGCTCGGAGTTAAACAGAACAGGGAGAATGAAACCTTTTCGCTCGTTGGCGTCCAAGACCAAAACGACCTAATTGCCAAGTTCTGGAATAAAGTTAGAAATCGCGAATACGTCAGCAGAGATGTCATGTTGTACGACGGCGTTAGCCCAGTTACGGTTAACGGATTCAAACTCATAATCATCAGAGTCCCAAAAGCAAGCCGCGAAGAAAAGCCAGTACGTGTCAGGACAAAAAAGAGCAAAGAGCTCAAACCTTTCATTCGAAGAGGGGAAGGCGATTACCCCGCCACGGATGAAGATCTTCGTTTAATGCAGTACGACAGCGTCCCCTCTGCAGACCGAAAAGCCCTTTCCGAATTCGACGAAACTTCTTTATGCAAAAAAACGATTAGGCGCTATAGAGCTCTGTTCAATTCGGCGAGACCCCAAAGCCCATGGGTCTCCGACTCCGATACCGACTTTCTTTACCATATTGGAGCTCTTTCCAAAGATGTTTACGGCTCATTGCGCCCCACGCAGGCAGGTCTCTTCGCTTTCAGACATGAATACGAAATTACTCGCTATTCGCCCTCCTTCCTCCTTGACTACAGAGAAGAAACCGCAGAAAGCCAACGATGGAGCGACCGAATCGTTTCCAATAGTGCAGACTGGAGCGGAAACATTATTGATTTCTACCTTGATGTCCGCGGGCGCCTATCTCGCTACTTCAAAGCTTCATTTTCAACCGACGAAACAGGAATGTCCCGCAACGCGACCAGCGAGGTAGGCGAAGCAGCGAATGAAGTGCTGGTCAATGCGCTTGTCCATTCCTGGTACGGGGGAACCGCAACTGTCCGTGTGATCTTAAAAGCCGAATCGCTCGAAACAAGCAACCCTGGTTCTATGTCAGTAGCCCCAAGCATCGCAATTAATGGAGGGTTTTCTGAACCACGCAACCCGACGCTTATGAAGATTTTCAACCTGATTGGCGCAGGCGACCGCGCAGGAAGCGGTCTCTGCGCGGTATGGAAAATATGCATCGATCATTTCTCTCTTACCCCGACAATGGAGGAAAAGCATCACCCAGATGGATTATTTTTCTCTATGCCGATTGCTGACGCAAGAAACAATCATTTGACCGTCGAACCGAACAGGGGAGATATCGAACACAGAATGATAGAGGATAACGAAATTCTCGCAATATTTGACAGATACCCTGCCGGTCTTACTCCTAAGGATTTCGTCAATACGCTTCCTCGAGAATTTCGCATTTCCGACAGACGTGCCCAGGAGCGCTTAAAAGAATTAGTCGATGCAGGTGCTCTTAACCGCAAGAAATCCGGACGATCCTATATCTATCTTTCGAGATAATCGAGGTCGCGGCGTTTGGGCGCGGTTCGCGGCGTTTGGGCGCTACCGTGCGCGACAAGCGACAGCACCGCGGCGCAATGTCGCCAAACTGTCGCGACATTGTCGCATAAGTGTCGCACTGGGAATATGGGGGGCAGGTACCTTTTTCCCATTTTTGCATGGCGCACAAAAGAAAAGCCTCGCTTGCGCAATTCGTTCACTGCAAGCGAGGCTCTGTCCGCTAAGCGGGGAAACGATACCTGTCCCTATATACCCGCCTGGCTTATTTCCCTGCAGCTTTCAGCGCTGCCTTGGGACCCGCCACCAGCAGATAGTACAAGCCCTTACGCAGCGGCGTGGGATCGTTGGGGAAAAACTGCTCGAAGCGCTTTGGGTGCTCCATCAAATAGCGCAGGTTCGCGTTCTGATAGTCGCTGAACAGCGAGCGATCATACGCACCGCCCCTGAACCCGGCGCGCAAATCCTCATGCATCTTAACCACAAATTCACGACGCTGCTCCGGCGCCAAGCGCGCAAAGTTCCACATATAGCTGTCATAACGCAGCCTGAACAGGACTTTTCTCAAATCATCGCAATCAGGGTCGTTCTTAATGAAGCGCTCGGCCATGTCGAATTCCTTGCACACGCACATCACTTTTTGCGCGTCGTTCACAGAAGACGCCTCGTTGTCTTGGCGGTAATGTAGAATAGCCTCTTCAGACATAACAACCTTCTGCGCGGTTACCCACACCTTGAACTGGAAGCCCAGGTCTTGGAAGCTTGCACCTGCCGTTTCAAGAAAACGCACGCCCTTTTCAACCAGCATTTCGCGACGATACAGCGCCGACCAAATGGAGGGAATGCAATAGAACACCTCGCGAACATCGCGCGGGTTGAAGGGGGCGTCCGTCATAGGGGGTTTGCACACGCTTATAAGCTGGTTGCGCTCTTTGGGCGTACTCCAATAGAACCAGTAGTTGGCTTTAGCCACGTCGACAGGAGCATCGGCGCTTGCGCCCTTCACTAGGCTGTACAGCAGCTCCAGCGCATTCGGCTCGAAGAAATCGTCTGGCTCCAAAATGCCAATGTACTCGCCACGTGCGGTGTCGATGCCCAAGTTCATTGACGCGCCGTAACCGGAATTTTCCTTATCAATCAGGCGAAAACGCTGGTCTTTTTCCATGTAGCGCTTGATGATGTCCAGAGAACCATCGGTACTGCCATCGTTGATGCACAGTGCTTCGAAGTCGGTGAACGTCTGAGCAATCAGCGAATCAAGCGCCTGCTCCAAGTATTGTTCGGAATTGCAAATGGGCACCAGCACCGAAATAGCAGGTGCGGGCCCTTCAGGTGCAGGGCTGATCTTCGCACTCGCACGCGCTGCATTCGCACGCGCCTGTTGCTGAGAAATCTGGTTCTTGCCCTTTTTCTCGGTCTTCGCAGCGGCGTTTCCGCCACCGGCGCTCTTCGCGTTATTCTTCTTAGCCATTCCCTGCCCCTCTCAAATCAATTAGGTAAAAGTATACCGTTCATACAAGAAGCAACCACAGGGCATATTTCAGCTGCTGCGAATCACGTCAAGCAGTCCGCGGGCCCGCGCGTCCCCGACAGCCGCGAATTACGTCGGACGTCCTTGGCTGCCGCGCCCTCACGAGCGCCGCAATCGCGCCGAGCATCCCCAGGCTTCATACGTCCACGGGCGCCGAGAATCGCGCTGGGCGCTCCACGCCTCCGCCAACCCAAGCGTTCAACGACACGCACGGACATTCGCCACCCCGCCAATCGCGCCACGAACTTCACAGCAAAGCTTCAATACTTAATTAATTCCTCGCAAACGAGGTGCTTTCCTCAAGCGCATCGCATAGAATCGGACTAATGCAGAACGCGTTCATAAAACGGCGCCAGCAGAGCGCAACATTATTCGCTTCAACGCGTTATTCAAGCCCGCCGCCAACAAGGAGGTTCTTATGAAACTTGGATTCATCGGATGCGGAAATATGGCCAAAGCCATGATCAAGGGAATTATCGCTAGCGGTGCTGTTGCGCCTGGTGAAATCTACGGCTCCAATGCAACGCCGGAGCACGCCGCTGCCGTAGCCGAAGAATTCGGCATTAACGCTGGCACTAACAACATCACCGTCGCCGAAAACGCCGACATCCTGTTCCTTTCCGTAAAACCCTACCAGTACGAGGCCGTTATTGCCGAAATCCGTGGAGCAATGCGCCCTGAACAGACCGTCGTCACCATCGCGCCTGGCAAGACTATTGCCTGGCTGGAAGAGCAGTTCGGCACGCCCGTCCGCATCGTACGCACTGCGCCGAACACGCCCGCACACGTGC
>ENA-OPVL01001481-OPVL01001481.1-human-gut-metagenome-genome-assembly--contig:-NODE-1481-length-14337-cov-2.548383_pt1 | contig 14337 bp, 15 predicted proteins | sample MGYA00241496_ERZ501984 | MGnify/ENA primary metagenome ERZ501984 (study PRJEB25962, sample SAMEA2042986) | human gut metagenome | biome: human gut; feature: human-associated habitat; material: faeces... | reverse complement strand
ACTGTTTCGCCTTCATCTGTCACAAATTTGATTTTATCCATAATGATTCTACCGTCCTGTTTCTTCATTCTTATTCGCAAGATAGTCCAGATACCCCTGCAGAATAAATACCGCAGCGATTTCATCCACATGTTCTTTCCGGTTTTCCCGGCGTACTCCCGTCTCCATCAATACACGGTTGGCAGATACAGTTGTCAGCCGCTCGTCCCACATCACAACAGGCAGACCTGTTCGTCTCTCCAGCGTTTCTTTCAGCTCCAGAGATTTCTCAGCCCTGTCTCCCAGTGTATTATTCATATTCTTCGGTAAACCAAGTACGATTTCTTCTACCTGATACTGTGCAATCAGTTCTTCAATCAACGGATAGTAGACCTGTTCCAATGCTTCTTTGATAGAAAGAGGAACAGACGTATTGTTAATATCCTGAGAAGTCAGTCCGAAGTGAATGAATTCCTTATAGTCATCCATCCCCCCCATTTTGTCAAATTCTTCTTTCAGGAAGGTATGTGCATCACGGTATCCAACCACAATCTGCTTTTTCTCACATTCCATCTGTTTTGCAAGCTCCAGACGATTCTCGTTCACACCGATTCCTCCTCCCATCAGAAATACCTTCTTTCCTTCGGCCTTCTCAAATGGGAATCCATTACCAAGTGGTCCGATCACCGGAATGGTATCTCCTGCCTTCATCTGTGAAAATTCTTCTGTTCCGGTTTTTTCCCCTGTTACACGGTAAACCACACGAAGTTTTCCACCTTCTTTATCGATCTCACAGATACTGATCGGGCGTGGAAGAAGCTTGCTTCCATCATTGGTATACATGGAAATAAACTGCCCCGGTCTTGCACTCCCTGCTGCTTCTGTCTGGATCCACATACTGAAGATTCCATCTGCAAGCTGCTCCTGCGATACAACCTTTGCCTGTTCTTTTTTCTTTGTAGTCATCTTCTATTCTCCTATAATCCGGATTTGCCGGTATGTCAGAAGCTTCTGTCACACCGGCTCATTCTTTTCTCTTATCTGTTCTCAAGCGCGCCTTTGATATCTGCTACCATGGCTTCTACTGCTGCACGGGATGCATCTCCAAAGTTCTCTGCACCGTATTTTGCATAAGCTTCCTGCTTATATGCTGCAATGATTCCTCTGGATGAGTTTACGATTGCTCCAAGTCCATCTTCATTGAAGAAATGAACCAGATCTTTTCCTTTTCCACCTTGTGCACCGTATCCTGGAACCAGAATGTAGGATTTCGGCATTACTTTACGAAGGACTTTTCCCATCTCCGGATAAGTAGCTCCCACAACTGCTCCGATGTAGCTATAATCATCACCCATGCAGTCTGCTCCCCACTCGGCAACCTTTTCTCCTACCAGTTCGTAAAGCGGACGGCCATCGATCAGCCGATCCTGGAATTCTCCACTGGATGGATTGGATGTCTTAACAAGGATAAAAAGACCTTTCTTCTCTTCTTTACATACTTCGATAAATGGCTTTACTCCGTCAGATCCAAGATACGGATTCACAGTAGCGAAATCTTCATCGAACGGTACATAGGATTTGCTTCCTACCTGAACTCTTCCAAGATGTCCAACAGCATATGCTGCTGAAGTAGAACCGATATCACCTCTCTTGATATCTCCGATAACAACAAGTCCCTTTTCTTTACAGTAGTCTACCGTCTTCTTGAATGCCTGAAGTCCCGGAATTCCGAACTGTTCGTACATAGCGATCTGCGGTTTAACTGCCGGGATCAGATCATAAGTCTTATCCACGATCTCTTTGTTGAACTGCCAGATAGCTTCTGCTGCTCCTTCCAAAGTCTCTCCATACTCTGCAAATGCCTTTTTCTGTACCTGCTCTGGTACATAGGAAAGCATCGGATCCAGTCCGACAACGATAGGTGCTCCTGTTTTTTTAATGTTAGCGACTAATTTGTTAATCATCTTATTCCCTCCAGTTTTCTATTTATATTTTTGCTGTAACAGAAAGTATTGTCCTTTTGTTACCTGAAAAAAAATATTCTTTACTTATGATATCATATTAAAAACTAAAAGGGAATGCCGTTTTCGGCATTCCCTCCGGATTTCTGTTATTGATTGATTTTATTTCTCACCTGTTCCAATGCTGCATCAAGCTGATTATCTGCATTCGGATGATTCTCATCCCGCTGATATTCAACTTCTACGTCCGGCGTAATTCCTTTTTTGTGAATATTTCTTCCGTTCGGAGTATAGTACTCAGCCATTGTCAGCTTCACACAGGTTCCGTCTCCAAGATCAAAAATCTGCTGAACGATTCCTTTTCCGTAAGTTGTTGTTCCGACGATCGATCCAAGTCCGTAGTCCTGGATCGCTCCGGCAAAAATCTCGGAAGCACTTGCACTGTTGCCGTCAACAACAACCGACATCGGCTTCGTAAACTGGTGTTCATCATCCGATGAGATCACCTCTTCGTGACCACTCTTGTCTTTTGTTGACACGATCGTACCTTTTGGCAATAACAGATCCAACATCTGTGTGACTGTCGCAAGATTGCCTCCCGGATTCGCCCGAAGATCAACCACAAGTCCTTTCATCCCCTGGTCCTCCAGACTGCCGAGTGCACTCTTGAACTGGTCATAGGTCACACTGTCAAATTCCGTAACCCGGATATAACCGATCTGGTCATCCTTCATTTCAGACTTGACTGTCTCCACCTGGATTTTTCTCCGGGTAACCGTCATTGTCACTTCCTTCGCATCATCCCCACGCAGGACTGTGATATCAACAGTCGTATTCTCTACACCGCGGATCAGCTGTACAACATCAGAAAGATCCGTTCCACTTACATCCTTATCTCCAACCTTATACAGAATATCATTTACCTGGATACCTGCTTCATTCGCCGGGCTGTTCTCATAAACTTGAACTGCAGTGATCACCTTAGTTTCCTGATTCTGTGAAAAAACAACTCCGATTCCCGAATACTCTCCCGAAGTTGATTCCTGCAGGGATTTAGTCTGTTCTTCATCATAGTATACGGAATATGGATCTCCCAGTGCATTAATGTATCCACTGTAAAGTCCGTTCTCCTGATCTTCTTCTTTCAAATCATCTGTATAAAGATAATTTTCATCAATCAGCTTTTTCAGTTTATTCAGTTTTTTCTCTTCCTGCGCATTTACGACCTTTTCCTGACTGGTTCCAAGGTCTACACCTGCGACATTCATAATTCCAAGTGCCGCAGCACCTACCATAAACATGGCGAGGGCGCCTGCAAGCGCCCCCTTCCAAAAATTCTTTTTATTATTTTCCATCATTTACTCTTTCATACCTGTTATGTATTATCTTACAGATAATTCAGTGGATTGACCGGTACACCACCTACATGAACTTCAAAGTGAAGATGTGGTCCTGTGGAAATTCCGGTCGTACCGACATTTCCGATCACCTGACCTCTTGCCACCGTCTGTCCCACGGTAACGCTCATCGAACTCAGATGCTGATACCATGTCTGCATTCCATTACCGTGATTGATTACGATGTAATTTCCACGTGCACTGTTGTACTGTGCGGTAATAACGGTTCCGGAATCAGCCGCATAAACTGCTGCTCCGTATCCTGCACCATAATCGATTCCGTCATGACCGGTTGTTGCACCTGCAGTCGGTGCCACACGTCCGCCAAAGCCACTGGTAATCGCTGCTCCCGGTACCGGATGTGTAAGTGATCCGGTTCCCGATGCACTTGCATTGCTGCTTGTATTGCCTGAGCCGCCTGAACTGCTTGTGCCTGACGAAGCTGATGCCTGAGCTGCCGCCGCTGCCTGTGCAGCCTGCCGTTGCTTCTGCTTCTTTTCTGCGGGCTTCTGCCGCCTCAGCTGCTGCAATCAGCTGCTTCAGCTTGTCAGCATTACTGCTGATCTCAGATGTCAGGTTATCGATCTGAATATTTTTATCAGCAAGAAGCTTTTCTACATTTGCCTGTTCTCCCGCAAGTTCATCCTGCAGGCTTTCCAGCTCTGCATACTCTTTTTTAAGTGCATTTTCTCTGTTCTCGACATCTTTTCTTGTATCTTCGTATTCTACAAGAAGTTCACGGTCGCATTTGGAAATCTTATTGATGTATTCTGCTTTGTTCAGCAGATCTGCAATACTGTTAGCTTCCATCAGGATCTCCAGGAATTCATTGCTCCCGTTCTCATACATATACTTGATACGCAGCTTCATCGTCTGGTACTGGTCATCTTCGTTGGCTTTCGCAGTTACCAGCTCTGTCTCTGCATCATTGATCTCAGTCTCTTTTGCAGTCAGATCTGACTGTGTCTTCTCCATCTTTGATACAATGGAATCCAGTTCCGAAGAAAGTTCCGACTTCTCCGCCTCAGCCGTATTCTTCTGCTGTTCCAGCTCCTGCTGCTTCTTTTTCGCATCCGAAATATCATCAGCCTGTGCCGGAATTACCATACTGAAGCAAAGCGTAAACGCCAGTAACGCCCCAAGTATCTTTTTCCCTCTTATCATATTCGTCTCCCTTAAATATTATGCGACTAGACTCTTAAGTGCTTTCTAATCGTAAAGAAACTTCCCACAAAACCAATTCCGATTCCCAGTAAAAGTCCGACCGGAAGCAGTGTCTTGTATACCTGCCCCACCGGAAGGAAATCCAGAATATTATTCAGCAGACTGAATTTTGTAAGAATATAAGTAATTGCTCTATTATAAAGTACATAAAGGATACCAAGCGGAATCGCCGCACCGACAAGACCGATCAGGATACCTTCAATGATAAACGGTGCCCGTACAAAACCATCCTTCGCACCGATATATTTCATGATTGCAATCTCTTCCCTTCGGACAGTAATACCCATTGTGACCGTATTGCTGATCAGGAAAATGGATACTGCCAGAAGAATCGCGATGATAACAACCGATACATACCATACCAGCTTGTTCACGCTGTTCAGTGTATTGGCTACGGTATCTGATTTGTTAACCTTGCGAACCCCGTCAAGGCTTTCCGCAAAGGAAACCAGCTTCTTCTGTGAAGCCACATCTGTCATATATACTTCATAGTTGTCAGATCCTGCCAGAGGATTATCATTTTTAAATCCTTCTGCAAGGTCACTTGATTCGCCAAAATACTGATCTTTAAATGTCTCCCATGCTTCGTCCGCAGACACATACTTGATCTCTTTTACACCATCCTGCTTTTTAAGCTGTGCGCCAATATTATCAATCTGCTCCTGCGTTGCATCATCATTAAAAAATACAGTGATTGCCACGCCTTCTTCTGCTTTGTGTACAATATACTGGAAGTTCATAATAATTGAGAAAAACAGTCCGAACACAAAGATACATGCAGCCATAGTTGCAACAGATGCCAGTGAAAACATCTTATTTCTTCCAATATTCTTAACTCCCTGTTTCGCGGAGTATCCAACTGTACTAATCCTCATGCTTATACCCACCTTCTTGTTCGTCGCTGACAATGACACCCTTCTTCATCGTAATAACGCGCTTTTTCATCTCGTTTACAATTTCCTGGTTGTGAGTAACTACCAGAACTGTAGTTCCTCTCTCGTTTGCTTCTTCAAGAAGTTTCATGATCTCCCATGAGTTGGTTGGATCCAGATTTCCTGTCGGTTCGTCAGCCAGCAAAATGGCAGGCTCATTTACAACAGCTCTGGCAATTGCAACTCTCTGCTGTTCCCCACCGGACAATTCCTTCGGGAACGCTTTGTACTTCTGTGCCAGTCCGACAAGTGACAGAGCCGCCGGCACTTTCTTTTTGATGACACGGGTTGATTTTTCTGTAACCCGCTGTGCAAATGCAATATTCTCATAAATATTGCGGTCTTTCAGAAGTCTGAAATCCTGGAATACAACGCCGATTCCTCTTCTGTACTGCGGAATCTGGCGATGTTTCATACGATTCAGATTCTGACCGTTGACAATAATCGTACCTGACGTTGGTTCGATCTCCTTCATCAGAAGACGTATCAACGTAGACTTTCCGGAACCGCTGTCTCCAACTACGAATACGAACTCTCCCTGTTCGATCCGAAGGTTGATACCATTGAGTGCAGCAATACCCTTCGAGTATTCCTTGGTAACTTCTTTAAGTTCTATCATATGCTCCTCCTAATTATCCATACTCCGATATAACTTAATACTCCAGTGTTTCCATGTATTTCATATATTTGACTACCATCAGCGCGATCTTAAATGTGATTGCGTCCTCAAATACGCGCAGATCCAGTCCTGTGCTCTTCTGCAGTTTGTCAAGACGGTACACCAGTGTATTTCTGTGAATATACAGCTGTCTTGATGTCTCGGAAACATTCAGGCTGTTCTCAAAGAACTTATTGATGGTCGTGAGCGTCTCTTCATCAAATTCGTCCGGAGATTTCCCCTCAAAAATTTCGCGGATAAACATCTTGCAGAGCGGAATTGGAAGCTGATAGATCAGTCGTCCGATTCCAAGCGCACTATATGCAATAACTTCCTTCTCGTCGAAGAAGATCTTTCCTACATCGAGCGCAAGCTTCGCTTCTTTGTAAGACTTGGATACTTCTTTGATGTCATTGACGATCGTACCATATGCGATACGGACATTCTCTTCTCCTTCTGCTTTCAGAAGATCAAGAATCTCATGTGCAGTCTTGTCCATCTCCGGATATCCATCGCCAGGACCTAATTCTTTTACTACGATGATGTTCTTCTCATCAACAGCTGTAATAAAGTCCTTGCCCTTTCCACCCAGAACAGAACGGAGACTGTCAAGCGCACTGACATCTCTTTCCCGAGAAGTCTCAACTATAAAGATATCACGTTTTACCTCTGTGTCAATATGTAATTTTTTGGCGCGATTATAAATATCCACCAGAAGAAGGTTGTCAAGAAGAAGGTTTTTGATGAAATTATCCTTGTCAAAACGCTCCTTATATGCTACCAGAAGATTCTGGATCTGGAAGGCTGCAATCTTGCCAACCATATAAACATCTTCACTGCCGCCATTGGCGATCAGAATGTACTCCAGCTGGTGTTCATCATAAATTTTGAAAAACTGATACCCCTGAATCACCTGGCTTTCTGCCGGAGATTCTACAAACGAAAGAACGGCATTCTCATAATCTCCAGGCTCCGGAAATGTTGTCGCCAAAGTCTTTCCATCTGTATCCATCACTCCAAGATCAATCCTGGTAATTGATTTCAACCCTTCAATCGTATTCTGCAGTATCTGATTTGATATCATATTCTCTCTCCTCCATCCTCCGTGGTTCTATACACTTTGTACAATCTTCATCCCCCGCAACTGTGGACTTAGCCATATACATATAATACTTTAATACATATTACCAAAAAAATAAAGAGGAAATCACATTTTTTTATGCATTTCCTCAATTGAGTTTATTATAAAATTTATTCTATCAAAAAAGATTTTTTGATTTTTTTTATTATTTTCAGTCTTTTGTCGCTTCAATTATACTTCTTTTCTTTTTTGCTCTTTTTTGATCTCCCGTTTTAAAATCCTTTTACCGATAAAATTTTTCAGGTGATCTGCCCAGTTCTCACCATTTGCAAAGGAAGCAATACTATGTCCTGTTCCAAACCACATTCTGGTATTCAGCTGCTCTTTGCACCGGTAAACAAACTGTTCCTGCCAAGGGAAATCCATGCTGGCAATCACACAGTCTACTTCTCCGCCGTTGACCAGATTGGTGATCCTGTCATCCTCACTTTCGTCTGCCGGTACTGCTTTCATACCGACAACCTGAATCCCACTGTATGCCTCATGCAGATAGCCCTGCAGTCTGTCTCCTTCTTCCTCAGATCCTGCCAGTATAAATATCTTACAGCGGTTCTTATGAAAATAATGGAATACCATCTTCAGCATCGTCTGATCCTCCATCTCCTGGATCCGCTTTCTATCTGTGATCTTTGCAGCTTCAAGAATCGCCATATCTCCCGGAAGCAGAAGATCCAGTTTCTCCAACTCTTCCTTCATACCGTCAAGCTGTGTCGCTCTCATCAGGGTATCCACCGTAACAATATCTACTGTGTTAAGTTCTTCTGTCTGCATATATTCTGCAATGATCTTCATCGCATCTTTTGCCGTACAGTTATCAAGCTGTACGTCCAGTACGTTCATTTTTTCATTCATTTGCCTCACCCGTTCCATTTTCTCGGTTTTTGCGGTCAAGCGATTATATCAAACATACAGTGCTTTTTCAACAAACGTTGCAAAATATTCACATTTTTTAAAATTTGTAATATTATTGTAAATTCCCAGTCTCATTCTTCCTGGATTTTTTTGAAATGATTCCTCCGATCCGCCCGGTTTCTTTTGATGACAGACTCTTCCAGCCATCTTCCAGAACCTTATCGAGAAGTCCAAGCTCCTCCGCAATCTCGTATTTTACCCGCTCACTTGTTTCCAGATTGGGGATATCTTCGCGTCTGATTTTCTTTGTCTTTGTGCTTTTCATACCTTTCAACTCCTTTTTCAGAGTGTTTCCCCAATTACGGATTTTATACATTTATACCTGGTTATTATAAAAGAAGCCGGAAACATTACTTCCGACTTCTTCTCCTTCTGCCTTTTCTTTATCGGCAAAGCTCTCTTATTTTTTATTCTGGATCCGGAATGATAACTGCTGCAACAAAATAGGCAACCACGGCAGTCCCACAGCTTACGCAAGCCAGCAAAACACCTCCAAGCCGGATCAATGTAGGATCGATATTAAAATATTCTCCAAGACCTCCACATACACCGCAGATCTTACGGTTTGTTACGGATCTGTATAATCTTTTCTGTTCCATAAAAATTCCTCCTAAAAGTTTCTCCTATTTTTGTGTTTCTTCTATTATATATGTGTTTCATCTGATACATTTTTCTGTCTATGTTAATTCTAATGGAAACGGATCTCCACGCTGCCTGCTCCGTTCGATATCTCAATCGTGCGTTTACTGCCATTATCGATTGACTTCTCTGTGCTTAAGCCGCCAAGATCTATATCTTCTCCAATTTCTATCGAACCGGCACTACTATCCAGTTCATAATTATAATCCTCCACTTTTCCTTCCAGATTCAGTGTGACGCTTCCAGCACCACAGTCAATGTCCACTTCTTTTTCCACTGTTCCATAAAAATCCAGACTTCCGGCACCTGTTTCTACATCTAACTCCTCTATATCTGCATTTTTTATTGTACAGCCTGATGCCCCGCTTTCAATCTTAAGGCTTTTCGCATTTAGTCCATCGATCTCTGCTGTTACTGCACCATATTCCATGTCCACCTGATCGAACTTGTAATCTCTTGGAAGATAGATCACAAGTGTTCCCTTTGCGTTTCTCACATTTTTGAAACTGAAACTGCTGCGCATTTTCGTTGTTATTTCCAGAGTTTTTCCGTCATGGGACAGCGTTTTCTGCACTGCGTTTTCCGTTTTCATTCCGGAATCATCCACATGGATCTTGTCATCTGTCCCCGTCTTGATCCGCACCTCACTTGCACCGATATCAAGCTTCAGATTCTCTACGTTCGAAAATGTCTCCCCTGATACAACATTTTCTGTCTCTTCCGGCTCATCATCGTCGTCATCATCCCAATCTTCCTCGAAAGAAACGTAATTCTTTCTTATAATACCAATTCCATTCGGATATGCTTTTTCAAACTGTGAAAATGTGACTCCAAGACATAACGCAATGATACAAAATACAACTCCTGCCCCTGTCAGGCTTATAATAACTGTCCAGAAAATCTTCCATCCTTTTTTCATCTGCATTCACCTCTCTTTTTCTGAAATGGTCTGCGACAAAGACTTACAAATCCACGGAACATCATTGGAATCAGTTTGATGCATCCCCATCCGATCAATACTGTAAATACTGCCCCAAGTGCCAGCAGCAGGCAGCCGACACCAAGCATTCCGATTCCAAGAGCCGGGGAATAAAACAGCTGACCAAATCCGTGAATCCCCAACAGAATCCCTACGGCTGCGGTTGCAACTGCTGCCACCCAGATCGCTATTGCTGATATTGCAAGTACGACCAGAACTCCAAATGCCGCCAAAAGAAGACCAAGTGCTGTCGGAACTACAATTGGAAGCCCAATCAAAAGGATACAGATGATCAAAATGATCTTGCCGGCACTGGATTTCTTCCGTGGCATTTCTGTCGTCTGACCCGCACCATATCCCTGATTTCCCGCATATGTATATCCCTGATTAGAATTGGCTGTATAAGAATACTGTCTTTCTGAAAATGGATTCCTGTCATTCTGTGACTGGCTTTCTCCACATGTCTCCGAATAGCTGTCTTTATAATAGCCATCTTTTCCCGCCGGATACTCACTGGTATCAAAACGTCTGTCCTGATATCCTCTCTCTCCGTACTCTCCATAACTTTCCGCCTCATCGGTATTGCCATTTATCCCGGCACAGATCGTTTCTGCAAGCTTTGCAGGACTTCCCAGCTCTTCGATTACTTTTTCTTCATTCTCGCTTCCGGCATCATCAAAATAATCATTGTAATACTGCATTGCTTCTTCTCTTTCTTCTTTCGAAATTCCTTGAAGCAGTGCATCTAATTCCCTCATATACTCTGTACGGTTCATTCGGCTGCACCTCCCTCGAACATCTCTGTAATCTTCCTTGTGTAGTTCTTCCATTCGACTTTATATAAATTAAGCTGTGCCATTCCTTTTTCTGTAACTTTATAGTATCTGCGGTTTCTTCCGTCAAACTGCATATCATAGACCTCCAGACATTCATCTTTCTGAAGTCTTCTGAGTACCGGGTACATCGTTGATTCCGATACATCCAGAACTCTCCGGACATCCTGTGTGATCTTATATCCATAGGTTCCTTCCTGTTCCCGTGATACAACGGCAAGCACGATTGCATCAAGGAGGGCAGCTCCGGTGTTAAATACCATATGATTCACATCCTTTTATTGTTTGTTATATTGTTTTGTTAAGCATATTATACGTTATATAATATAGTGAGTCAATATAATATTGTATAAGACTTTCTGAAGATTTCCTAAAGAAATGGGTGGGAGACGGATGGTGGGAGGGAGGTTGTGACAGCTTGCGGATAGAAATAAAGTCCCCCTCTTCCCACGGGGCGAAGGCATTCCGATGAGCCTCTGAATGCGAACATTGTGTCAGCAATGGCTTCCACAATGTTTGAGTCTCATCTCCATTGCCCCTCAAGGGAAGTGGTGGACTTTATTTCTATCTGCAAGCCGCTCAAGGTTATCGAATGACCAACCATCCGCTTGGGCGGGCTGCCAGGGCTGATGCTGGGGCGAAATTTGAAGGATTGTGAAAAGGGGACACACAGCGCCTGTAAGGCGACTGTGCTGGGGGATCAAATATTTTAAATATGGGGGTAAAGAAAATATGTAATTACTATTTGAATGATTAGAATAATAGGGATTCCTAATTTGAATTTCAGGTGGCGGGTTTTGTGGTGGTAGTGTTTCATGGCGAGGAGGGCGGCGGGGGAGCCGCCCAGAAGGGCCAGGAGGATGAGGGTTCGTTCGGGGATTCGCCATTTGTTTTGGCGGGCTTTGGTTTTATCAGCGGCGTAGGTAAAGTAGGTGATGATGTTGATCAATAGCAGGTATGCCAAGAGTATTATTTTAATCATTTTTGTAGCCCTCCAGATGGATTTCTTTGCAAAGGGTGAAGGAGTAGATGATCTGTTCTTTTACTTTTTTCCGGGTGATCTGTTCGAGGGCTTTGGTATAAAGGCGGAGCTGTTCCTGGTAGCGGTCTTTTAGTTCGGCTTCGGTTTGTACACGGTCGGTTTTATAATCGAGTACGATAATTTCTCCGTCTTCTTCAAAGTAAGCATCAATAATTCCCTGGATCAGTACCATTTCACCCTTTTTCTGATCCGGATAAAATTCTTTTGCATCTACACCGAGAACAAACGGCTGCTCGCGGTAAAGTGTTTTTGCCCTGGCTGCATTTTGCATTCTTTTTCCCACATTCGTATTAAGAAACTCCATAATTTCTTTTTTTTGAATACACCCGGCTGTTCCCGCATCCAGGTATCCTTCGTTTTTCAGATTCTCTATGTTTTCCCGCAGTAAATCCATCGTATATATTTTCGAAAAATCAAGAAGCTCCATTACTTTATGATAAGCTGTTCCTTTTGTTGCTCCTTTTACCTCTTCTTCCTCTTTCATAAAATTCGGAAGGATTGGAACAATCTCCTCTTCCGGAATCAGTATTTCTCCATCTTCTTCCGAAGCTGCCGCATATTTTTTCAGCTCTGACACGGTGTACTTCATTTTCATCTGATCTTCACCCTGATACGGATATCTGTAGGAAAATGCTTCCTCGATTTTTGCCCGAAAACGTTCATCCGTCACAGCCATCGGATGTTCTTCTGCTTCTATTTTTTCAAGGAACACCTCTTTTTCCAGATAATCTGCTGCTTCCTTATCCACTTCACCTTCTACAAGCGTATCAACACCAATCACTTTTAATTCGATTGGAACTTCTTCTGTTTTACGCACTGCCGCCGGAAGGATCCAGTCATAATAAGACGTTGCACGTGCAAGTTTTGTAAAGTCCAGTGTTTCTTTCTGACTGTTTTCCTGTTCCAGCTGACAGGCTTCCAGCTTGTCTGCCGCATGTGGAACCGTTCCGGTAAGAATCAGCTTTTCCTTTGCACGTGTAAGCGCTACATAAAGCACACGAAGCTCCTCACCAAGATTTTCCAGACCGATTTCATTTTGAATAACTTTCTTTAATAGTGTCGGAGATTTGGTTCGCCGCTCCAGATCGATCGCATCGATTCCAAGCCCCAGATCCGGATGGATCACAACGCTTGCCGTGGTATCCTGAATGTTGAACCTCTTTCCCATTCCGGTCACGATCACAACCGGGAATTCCAGTCCTTTACTCTTATGGATACTCATCAGACGAACTGCATCCGTCTGCTCATCGTAAAGTCCGGCTTCCCCAAAGTCTACATTATATTTCTTGAGCTGATCAATATAACGGACAAAATGATACAGTCCCTTATAGCTGGTTGCCTCAAATGCCTTTGCCCTGGTGATCAGCATATCAAGATTCGCGCGCCTTCCTTTTCCTCCTGGCATTGCCGCGATATAATCCCGGTATCCTGTCTTTTTCATGATCTCCCACAGGAGATCATGGATTGCCGTGTACGGTATCCTCTCCCGGAAATAAAAGAGCCATCCAAATACATCGCGCACTTTTTTCAGAATGCCCGCCGGAAGATCTGTCTTTTTTTCCGGATCCGTTGTTTCCAGTACATTCTGATAAAATGGTACTTCTGCATTCAATTCTCTAATCTGTGCCAGTTCCTCATTTGTCATTCTTCCAAACGGGGATTTCAGCACTGCAACGAGTGGAATGTCCTGACGAAAATTGTCAAGTACACGCAGATAGTCCATCATCCATCCAATTTCCAGAGTTTCAAAATACCCATCTGCCGATTCAGCCAGAACCGGTATTCCCTCATCCTGCAAAATTCGTGTAACAGTATCGGTCCACCCTGCAGGGCTTCTTGTCAGGATTACAATATCCTGATAGCGTATCGGTCGCAACATTCCCGTTTCTTTATCTACAATCTGCTGATTTTCCATCAGCTCTCCGATTCTTTGTGCGATCAGACGGACTTCCAGCTCTTTTGCCGTCTGGCTTCCGCTTCGCACAGAAAGCCCGGTATCCTCTTCCTCACTTTTTGTATCCAGAAGAAGAATTTCTGTCTCATTCTTTTCGGATTCCGGGTAAGAAGCTCCCACATAAAGTGCAGCATTCTCATCGTATGTGATCCTTCCAAGCTCTTCGGTCATGATCTGTCGGAAAATGAAGTTTACCGCATCCAGCACTTCTGCCCGGCTTCGGAAATTTTTGTGCAGATCGATTCGCCTGTTTCCTCCGTCCGTCAGACTGTAGGTATTGAATTTTTCCATGAAAAGCTCCGGCCTTGACAAGCGGAAACGGTAAATACTCTGCTTCACATCTCCTACCATGAAGAGATTATTTTCCCCTCTGCTGATCCGGGACACACTGGTCAGGATCGCCTCCTGGATCAGGTTACTGTCCTGATATTCATCGATCATTACTTCCTCAAATGTATTCTGATACTCCTTGGCCACCTCAGAAGGCACTCTTTTTCCGTTTTCTTTTCTTGTCAGGATCTGCAAGGCAAACTGTTCCATATCCCGGAAATCGATCAGATTTTTTTCTGCCTTCTTAGCTGCAAGTACCCTCTGGTATTCTTTTACCAGACTGACCAGCTCATGCATCACCGGAATGCAGATTTTCCGGTCTGCTTCCATCTCAGATGGCGGCTGGAAAAAATAAT
>ENA-OPVL01001470-OPVL01001470.1-human-gut-metagenome-genome-assembly--contig:-NODE-1470-length-14392-cov-3.756225_pt1 | contig 14392 bp, 8 predicted proteins | sample MGYA00241496_ERZ501984 | MGnify/ENA primary metagenome ERZ501984 (study PRJEB25962, sample SAMEA2042986) | human gut metagenome | biome: human gut; feature: human-associated habitat; material: faeces... | reverse complement strand
CCATAACTTCCTGAACACTAGAGCTGCAAAGCATTGCGAAACCTGTCTGACGACATGCATAAACGTCAGAGTGGTCACCAAAGATGTTCAGTGCGTGAGATGCAAGTGCACGAGCAGATACATCAAATACGCAAGGCATCTGTTCACCAGCGATCTTATACATGTTAGGGATCATTAATAACAGACCCTGAGATGCTGTATAAGTAGTTGTTAATGCACCAGCTGCTAAAGAACCATGTACAGTTCCTGCTGCTCCTCCTTCAGACTGCATTTCAACTAATTTTACAGGATGTCCGAAAATATTTTTCTTTCCCTGTGTTGCCCACTGGTCAGTTGACTCTGCCATTGGTGAGGATGGTGTAATAGGATAAATTGCTGCAGCTTCTGTAAAAGCATATGATACGTGTGCAGCGGCTGTGTTACCATCCATGGTTTTCATTTTTCTTGCCATGTTCTCTTCCTCCTAAAAAATCTCGTGTGAATATATTCACACATTGTTAATCTCTACGTCCACCTAGCATATGGGCGTAGAAAATATCACTACAACTTTCACAAGTTGCTTAAAACATAAACAAAGCTGTATACATATAACTTTTGTATACAGCTTTATTCTACATTATTTGCACAAGTTTTTAAAGAGATTTTTATGTATTTTTAGGTATTTTTTTTTGTACGCCAAAAAAATAACAATCTTTTTGAATCCTTAGTAAAATACTCAAGATTTTGAATTCGTTGTATTTGTGCTATTTGTACTATTTTTATCTTTTGTGCTTGTGCTTTTCGCATTCTTATGTTCATCGAATGTTTTTGTGAAAATATGAGTTCCCTTTTTGCTTCCGTCAGTTCTATAATATAGGTAATCATGTTTCTTCGGATGCATCGCAGCCTTGATCGCCGTGTCTGACGGATTACAGATTGGTCCTGCTGGCAACCCTTTTATAACGTAAGTATTATATACCGTTTTCACTTTCAGATCTTTATAATAAACTTTCTTCGCATTATATAATCCATTTGTTGTGGTATACAAAACGGTCGGATCGATCTGAAGTCTCATTTTCGCTGCAAGGCGATTCTCAATAACTCCTGCGATCATCGGACGTTCTGACATATTGCTTGCTTCACGTTCGATCATTGATGCGATCGTCATGATCTCTGCCATAGAACGCTTTCCTTTATAAGACTTCGCAAGTGCTGAATATTTCTTATCGAAATTATCAAGCATCTTCTGGATCAGATCTTCTGGTTTGGAACTTTTGTAAATCTTATAAGTATCCGGATACAGATAACCTTCTAATTTGTACTTTGTTCCCTTCTTTGGGTCAATGTCTTTAATAAAATCGTTTTTATACTGATCTGTATTCTTCGCAGCCTTTATAAATTCATCTGCTTTAAAGACTCCCTGTTTCTCTAGCCGTTTTGCTATCATATCAATGGAATATCCTTCCGGGATCATGACTGTGACGACTCTTCTTGCCTCTGCAAGTTTTCTGGCCTCTTCTGCTTTCTGCTGCCTGTAAGCCATATATTTTCTTCCAGCAAATATACCTCCTGCCACAATGACCACTAGTAAAATGATGACTCCAATGACAAATGGAGCTCTGGAACGATTTCTTCTTCCACGTCTGCGCCCCCTTCTGCGCCTTCTGGAATTATGATCAAAATCTAAATATAAATCCATGATGTCCTCCCAAATTTTTATTATCGTATGATTTTAAAATCATACTGTGTTCCTATGCTATTATACTCGCATTTTGTAGAAATAAAAGCTTTTTCATTAAATTTTGTTCATATTCTTAACTTTTTTGTAATTTTTGTGTAAAAATATGCATATTTTGGATTGTAACTCTTCTGGTCAAACTGCTGTACTTTTTTTAGTATTTCCATTATAATCAAAGCATAGCCGTAAACGGCAAAAGATTATAAAATATAGAAAGGAATTTCATATTATGGCAAATCCAATTGTAACGATCACTATGGAAAATGGTGATGTAATGAAAGCAGAATTATATCCGGAGATCGCTCCGATCACTGTTGAGAACTTTGTAAATCTTGTAAAAGACGGTTTCTATGATGGTTTAACTTTCCATCGTATCATCAACGGATTTATGATCCAGGGTGGATGCCCATTAGGTACAGGAACAGGTGGTCCTGGACATACGATCAAAGGAGAGTTCAGCCAGAACGGTGTGATCAACAACTTAAAACACACTCCTGGTGTTTTATCCATGGCTCGTTCTATGATGCCTGATTCTGCCGGATCACAGTTCTTTATCATGCACAAAGCTGCTCCACATTTAGATGGACAGTACGCAGCATTTGGTAAGATCATCGAAGGAATGGATGTTGTAAATAAGATCGCTGAAGTTGCAACAGATTATTCCGATAAACCATTAGAACCACAAGTTATGAAGACTGTAACTGTGGAAGAATAGTCAACTATATCCTTACAGCACAGAGCCGGACCATCAATCTTCATTTGTATCCGGCTCTTAATTTTTATAAATATTTAGATGGGGAATGATAATATGAGTGAAAACAACAAAGTAATCTTTCTGGATGTTGATGCGACTTTGTACAGCAAAGAACAGCGTCTGGTTCCAGAATCTGCAATCACAGCAATCCATGCTGCACAAAAAAATGGTCATAAAGTACTGATCAACACCGGACGGCCTCTTGTTTATTTTGAAAAAGAAATCCTTGATATTGGATGCGATGGTTATCTTTGTTCTAACGGAGTTCACATCCTTCTTGATGGCGAAACGATCTATCACAAAACAGTTCCTAAAACAGTGGTCGAACAGATCAAACGGATTTGCGAAGAAAACAATATCTATGGCACCTTTGAAGGGGAAAAATGTTCTTATTTCCGCGATCATAATGTTGACTTTCATCCACATTATGGATTTATGATCACTGCTTTTGACCTTGCTCCTTATATGGCGCATGAATTTACATGGGATCATGTTGAAAATCCTGATAAAGGGACTGGTCTTACATATGTCGCTGATCATCTCAACATCTCTACAGATGACTGCTACGCATTTGGAGACAGTAATAACGATATCTCCATGTTTAAAGCTGCTGGCCATGGAATTGCTATGGGAAATGCCTGTGATGAATTAAAAGAAATTGCGGAATATGTTACAGATTCCGTAAACGATGACGGGATTTATCATGCATTTGAACATTATCATTTGATTTAATATAAGAGGGGTATTGCAAGTTTTTGTTACTACTTTTGCAATTTAGAAGAAAAGCAGCTAGAAATCTTAAATTTTGATTTCTAACTGCTTTTTCTTTCAATAAATATCAGAGATTACTTTACTATTTAATTTTAATTGTAACCGTCTTGCTCTTTCCGCTTCCATCCACTGCTCTTGCTGTGATCTTCACGGATTTTTTCTTTCCAGCTTTGTATGTTGTTACAGTTCCTTTGGAAGAAACTTTCGCATATTTTGTATTGCTGCTTGACCATTTTAAAGTTCTATTTGCCCCTGAAGATGCACTTGTTTTTCCTTTCAGATATAACTTCTTACCAGCTTTTACTGATTTAACTCCAGAAATATAGACTTTCTTTACAATACCTTTCTTGACATAGATCTTATATGATGCTTTCTTACCACTTCCGTCTTTGGCTGTCGCTGTGATCGTTACTGTTTTTCCACCCATTTTCTTCTTCGTTGTAACGACACCGCTGCTGCTAACTGTTGCAACTTTGGTATTGCTTGATTTCCATGTAACACCTTTATTGTATGCGTTGGATGGTGTTACGATCGCCTTTAATGTTACTTTCTTACCAGTTGCGATCTTGTTAGATGTTGTTGTTGTGATCGTAATCTTGCTGACTTTGATATTTTCTACTGTTACGATGCAGTACATTACATTTCCGTCAGATGTTATTGCCGTAATAATTGCTTTTCCTGCAGCCTTAGCTGTTAATTTACCTGCTGCATCAACTGTTACAACTGCTTCGTTAGAAGATGTCCATTTTACTGTTCCAATTGAAGCTGTTGCATAATCTGGTAAATATGTGATCTTCAGCTGTTCTGTCTTGCCTGGATTTAATGTTACAAATGTTTTGTTTAATACAACCGCCTGTGTAGGAATCTTACCTGTTTCGTCTGTTGTGTAAACTTTGATCGTTTTTGTTGTTGTTCCAGCTTTTAATGTCAGTGTTGCCATCTGACCTTTTGTTCCGGCTTTGATCTTATCTCCTGTAATGGATACTGCTGCCAGATTAGATGATGTGATCGTGCATGCTTCTTTGCTATCTACGAATACACCTTTTGTAAACTGCTGTATTGTTAATTCCTGTCCTTCTTTTAGATACAGGCTGTCGCTTAAGAATGACATTCTTGTCGCTGTGCTTGCTGTTGTTGGCAGATATAATGATTCTAACTGTGCTTTCAGATCATTTAATGCTGTAAAATCTGTCACAGATGTTCCTCTTAGATAGAGTGTTTTTAACTGTTTTAAATTCTTTATGAAACTGATGTCTGTGATGTTTTTGTTGTTTTCGAGATCGATCTTTTCGCAATTGACTGCTTCGGATAAACCTGCTAAATCTGCATTCGTCAGATCTTTATTTTCTAAATTAATAGATTTTACATTTTTGATCTCTTCTGTTGAGATCATTCCATCGTTATTTGCATCTGCCTTTTCTTTTTTTCCATCTTTATCTGCATCTGTCTCTAATGCATCGTATACTTTGTAACTTGTCAGTGGAATGATATCTTTTCCTACGGCTGCTACCTGAATCTCAATCGTTGCTGTATATGTCTTTCCTGCTCTTGCTACTACCGCTTCTACCGTTGCTTTTCCTGCTGCTTTTGGTTCCAGATAGTATGTCTTTGTTCCATCCTGCGCTGTTTCTGTGCGGATATTTAAGATCTTTGTATCTTTTGATGTGATCGTTACTACATCATCTTTTTCCAGATTATTTAACTTGATCTGTTTCTTAAATGCTCCTACACTTACATTTGGATCATTTTTATCAAACTCTGGTGTTGTTGCACTTTTGGCTGTCACATTTACTGGAATCGTTACAAATACTGTTGGTGTTGTTGTACTCTCAACTTTCAAATTCGTCGTTCCTGCTTCTGCTGTATCCACTACTTCCAGACTTATGGTTCCATCTGTCTGAACCTGGATTGATTTTAATTTTGCTGTTGTTCCTGCTGCTACTTCCTCAGAATACTTAACATCTTTGCATCCTTTTAAGATTCCTTTTGGAAGGATAGGATCATTTGTTTTGGCTCCTTTTTCTACTGTGATCGGATCTTTCTTGATCAACGCAATTCTGTCTGCTGTGGAAACCTTTGTACCTTCCAGATTGATTTCCTTTAGATTCGTCATAGATTTTAATGCATCAATCTTACTTACATTTGTATTCTTGCTTAAATCTAATTTTTCACAACCAGTTGCATACTGAAGATATGCTACTTCTGCATCTGTCAGACCTTTATCAGAAAGATTGATCTCTGTCTTCGCTGCTAAGTCTGCTTTGGTAAGTGCACCTTCTTCCTTTCCACTAAATACCTGATACATCGTTTGTGAAGTAAATGGAATGATATTATCATCTTTGCTTAAATTAAATTCAAGCTGAGCACTTACTCCATCTAATGGCTTTTTATTCTTTTCAAATGTTGCTATTACAGTAACTTTTCCGCTGTCTTTTAATGCAATCGGCATATACTTCACAACTTCTGTTCCATCTGCTTGTTTGAAAGTCTTTTGTTCAATCTTTAATGCTGTTTGATCAGAAATATTGAAGTTGACTTTATCAAAGTCTTTTGCCTGAGTTCCCTGGAATTCATAATACTTGAAATTTCCTACTGTTACATTCTGGGATTCTGCCGCAAATGAAATTCCACTTGTAACTGTTGGTGTGGTTGTACCTTCCTGTGTCACCGCTGCCTGATTCCCCTGATCTGCTGTTGCCGCCATTACCGTAAATCCGTTGACCGGTATCATAGATATGCTGAGCAGACATGCTAACAGTTTCTTTCTACTCTTGCCATTTAAGTGGCTGAATACTTTCCATCCTTTTTGCATGAAATTCGTCCTCCTTTTCTTCATGTTTGAATCTGCATATTGCTTTGTTTATTATAACACTTTTTTGTGTAGAATGCATAAAAGAGTGATCAATCTGATCACTCTTTTAGCGCATTTTGGGATTATTTAATTTTAATCGTTACAGTTGCTTTCTTTCCACGTACTTTTTTCCGTGGAATCTTAGTCTTCTTCATAAGTGAAAGCTCCCTATTAACTTATTATCCCTATTTACAATTACTATACTTTTTTAATTATACTCCTGCATTAATCTTTATTCAATGTATTTGTTCACATTTTATACACATTTTTCATGCATACAACAACAATAAAAAGACTAGGACAATCAGTTTTGGAAGATGTATATCTATACAATCCAAAACTGACTGTCCTAGTCTTTTGTTCATTAGAGTTTTATTTAATTATTTTTATATCTAATGCTGTGGCGCTCCATTAGGTTCCAATGTTCCTCCAACCTGTTTCTTCATTCTGAATCGGTAGAAGATGATCGTTGCTAATGTTGACACAACTAAGATTCCAACAAATACTGCAATATCCTGTCCGATCCGTCCATCCATGGATAGTGTGTGACGGAATGCGTGTACTGTATAGCTGAATGGCATATATTTGTGTAATACTGTGTAGAAGTGTGGTGCCATATCCAATGGATATGTTCCTCCGGCTGCACCTAACTGTACGACCATGAATACTAACATGACGTAACTTCCGACACGGTTTAATAACATCTCGCCAAAGCAGATCAATGACATAAATGCCATGGATGCTAAGACGGCCATTCCAAATGTTTTTCCTACGTAATGTGGTTCGAGTCCATTGATTCCCATTAAAACTGCAACCATGATCACTGCCTGCGCAATGGATACTGCTGCCATAACTGTGACTTTGCTTAACCACCACTGAAGTCCACTCTTGACTTCTTCGTTTTTCTCCATTAAAGGATACATTAATGTAAATGCCATACATGCTACGAATAATCCAACGGACATCATATATGGTGCCATTGCGTGACCATTGTTATCAACGTGTGAATATTCTACATTCTTAGCTTTTACTGGTGCGGCAAACATTTTGTTTGTCTTCTTGGTTGCCTTGATACTGTTAACCTGATCTGCTCCTTTTTGTAAGGAATCTTTTAATGTCTTGCTTCCACTCTGAAGTGTTCCGATTCCATTTCCAAGAGTTGTAGATCCTGCTGCTAACTGACTTGATCCACTTGCGATCTGTCCAGCTCCAGATGCTAACTGTCCGGCTCCACTGTTTAATGTATTGTTGTTAGCAACTAAGGCTGCTGTTCCTGATTTCAGTGTTTTTGTTCCTTTGTAAAGTTTTGCTGTTCCTGACTTAAATGTTGGAAGTTTTGAGCTTACCTGACCAATTCCACTATTCAGCTGAGTTGCTCCGCTATTTAATGCTTTGGAATTGTTTGTTAATGTTGTAAGTCCTGTGTTCAGACTTTCAACTCCTGCTGTGTAGTTGGCAATTCCAATCTTTAATCCGCTTGTGCTGTCGTTGATTCCAGATTCTAAGGTTGTCATTCCTGTCTGTACTTTTGTAGCACCTTCTGATAACTGGGTCAACGCCTGGATCATACCCATTGTATCCTGAGTTGTTCCCTGACGGTCTAATGTTGTTTTTACTTCATTTAAGCCTTCATACAGACCATTCATCATCGCTTTTTCGTATCCAGAAAGTGTCTGGGATGATTCTGCAAGTTGCTTAGATGATTTTGCTAAAGAACTAACATATGCTTTCACTGTTGCAAGTTGCTGTTCACTACTTGCGGACTGTGTTTTTGCTGTTGTTTTTGTATCTGCCGCTTTCTGTGCATTTGTATATGTTTCATCAACATTATTTTCAACATCAGATGCTGCGCTATCTACCTCGTCGATTTCAGCTAATAATGCTTTTTTATCTTCTTCGCTTAATTTATCAAGTACAGATGAATTCTTTAACTTGCTTACTTTGCTGTTTAAATCAGATACACTTGACTTTGCATTTGCTGCACTGCTTGCTGCCTTCTTAGCTGTTTCATTGTTTGCTGTCTGTGTTGATGTCTCTGATGCGGTTGATCCAGCAGAAAGCATTTGATTTAATTCATTTAATTTTGTATTAAATGCTTCTAATTGTGTATCGAAATTGCTTCGTTTGCTTATAATTCCATCTTTCTTCGCTTCATTTTCTTTTAACTGAGTTCCAAGTCCATTGGATGTTTCTTTTGTCTGACCCAACAGATTTTTAAGACCTGCTGATAATGTTCCAGTTCCATCTTTTAAATCCTTACTTCCACTGGATAATTTCTCAACACCTGCATTTAATGCTTTATTATTCGCTGCAAGCTGTTTGCTTCCAGCCTGTGCTGTACTGACTCCGTTTGTGTACTGGGAGATTCCTAATTTTAAGGATTTAGAGCCATTGGATAACTGAGTTGCTCCTGTCTGCAGAGCTGCAACTCCATTTTTCAATGTCTTTGTTCCTGATTTTAAAGATTTTGCTCCACTATCAACTTTGGCTACACCTGCTGTGTATGTTTTTAGTCCTACAGAAAGTGATTTTGCTCCATTCTGAAATGTTAATGTGCTGGATGCTAACTTCTTTAAATTCTGTTCGATCGTATCATTTCCAGCTTTCAGCTTTTTCGCTCCGCTTTCGATCTTTTTAGATCCATCTGCTGCTTTCTGGAAACCGCTTCCGGCTGTCTTGATCTGATCAAATACGGTCTTTACATAAGTTTCTGTTACTTTTTCTCTGACTGACTTCTCAATCTTCGCCATGGCACTATCATCCATCTTGGATGCTACATAGTTCGTACCTGGGTTTGTCTTGTATGTCAGTTTCATCTGTTTTGGATTCTTATCCATTAATGTTGTTGCATTCTTTGAGAAATTTTCTGGAATGGAAATGATCATATAGTATTCTCCACTCTTCAATTCTTCCTCTGCTTTCTTGTCACTTACAAAATGAAAATCCAGTGATCCTGAATCTTTCAGATTCTTTACCAGATCATCTCCTACTTGTAATGTTTTTCCCTCGTAATTTACCTTCTTATCGTGATTGACTACCGCTACTGGTAATTGATCTGCGTCTCCGTATGGATCCCACATAGAACCAAGGAATACAGATGTATAAATTGCAGGAATCGTAATGATCGCGATCAAAATGATAATCATCCAGGGGTTCTTTGAAATTTTCTGCCATTCTCGTTTTAACATGATCACAGCTGCTCCTTCCTTGCATTTTTATTACTTAAATAGAGGTCATACCTCTTTGAATCATTGGTTATTATATGCACTTCCTTGATAAAAGTCAACAATTTATTGAACATTGGTCATTTTTTTATTTCATACATAACTTTCTTTTTCATTTATGATATATCTTTTTTCTTCTGTTCATTTTCTTTTGATTCTGTTATGATAAAAGTGCTTTTTTATTTGAAATTTAATGGAAACGAGGAATTTTATTACATATGATACAAGATATTTATCCACATAAACTAAACAATCAATATCATCCAGATCAAAAACCAGATGCTGACAGCATTATTTTATATTTTACACAGGAAGGTCTTCTTCATCGTTTATTAAAGAAAGAAGACTTAGAAGAAATGGGGCAGGAAGATCTATTTTCTCTGGATGAAATGATCTATACCGGTGATGGTAAGAAACTTGCAAGACCAACTCTTTTAAATGAGGAACATCTATTTTTATCATTCCCTAGATTGAGTGATTTTGTGAATGATACTCATGTTACAGAAGAAACTCTTACATATCTTTTCTCTGTGGATGATGACAACTACTTCTTATTAAATGAAGCTCCGGAAGAAATTCCTGAAGATTATGAATTCAATACCGTACGTGAGCTTCGCAATTTACAGATTGGTCCAAAATACCGCACGTTTGCGGCGATCACTGGTTTACATCTTTATAACTGGTACCGCACAAACCGTTTCTGTGGATGCTGTGGACACAAGACCGTTCATTCTTCCACAGAACGTGCTTTAAAATGCCCATCGTGCGGTCACTTAATCTATCCAAGAATCGTGCCTGCTGTGATCGTTGGTGTTAAAAATGGTGATAAGATCCTGCTTACAAAATACCGTAAAGGATTCACTCCATTTGCATTGATTGCTGGATTTACAGAGATTGGTGAGACTTTGGAAGAGACTGTTGCACGAGAGGTCATGGAAGAAGCTGGTATTCGTGTGAAGAATATTCAATATTATAAATCTCAGCCTTGGGGTGTTGTCGATGATGATATTGAATGGTAATAAGAAACGAATGCTAATATATAAAGACGAATGAGTATGTTACATAAAAATATAGTAAAGCTGGCAGCCCTCCTTTGGTGTGTGCTGACAGTTGCTTCGTGTACCAACGAAGATTTCGATAAAGGCAACAACGGTCCGGATGTCCCCGAAGGTCTGCCGGTGACCTTGAAACTGAATATCGGCACCCCCGAAGTCCCGGTGGTGGAAACAAAATCCTTAGACAATGGCGCTACTTTCGGTGCGATCAATGACTTGGCGGTGTTAGTGTATGATGAGAAGGGGGAAAACCCGATCGTTACGTTTCATGATGTGGAAGGAGAGAATCAAACATCTGTAAACAATATGACTTTCGATGCCAAGACCGGCAAGCACAAGATCTATGTGTTGGCAAATGTCGGTTCTGAAGATGCTGCAAAAGAATATACAACGGAACAAGCTCTGTTATCCAAACAAATTGAATCTCAAGAACCGATGGGAACAGAAATGATGCTGGGGTTTGTCGCAAAAGATATGGAGACGAGCATAAATCTATATAACAGTGGCAATAACGAAGTGATTGATATAACAGGCGATGCTTCCTTTGCAGCAAAAGTCGTGCCGCCTTATTCAAAGATAACGTTCAAGATCACGAAGGATCTGCCGAGTGACAAACATGTTTATTTGGCCATAACAGAAGTCAATGTCCGTCATTTGCCTGTTAAATATAGTCTGCTCCCCTATGAAAAGTGGACGATGGACAATGGTGTATCGGGTGAAAGCATCATCTCTTTGTATGAAAATAAATCGGCAAAGCCGGAAGATGAAGTAGACGGATTAGCCACCGGCAGGGATTTTTATATGTATGAAAATTTGCAAGGTGAGAATAATATTAACAACGATGATCCATCATTAAAAACTCCTGTTGGTTTGGAGGTCCCGACAATAGGAGATGGCAAGATCGACTATACTGAGTGGTTTAAAAAATGGTCTTCCGTACCTTGTACTTATATAGAGGTGAAAGGGAATTACACGATTTTTACTTCTGAACCGGGTGTCAATCATGTCGGGGATGGCGAGATCAACTATCGTTTTTTCTTAGGTGAGAATAGTACATCGGATTTCAATATCAAACGCAATACTCATTATAATGTGACTTTGGCCTTTACCGGTTTGGCCGGCAAGAACGAATTGCAGTATGAATGGCGCGTACAAGCGGATCTGGAAAACTCGACGTTTTATCCGAAGGGAACATTGGTAATTGATGGGGCTCCTTCAACCATTGGCATCGTTCCTTTTTATGTGGTTAACAATAGTGGTAGTGCTGTAAACATGACTACTGATGGATACACAGGTTCTGATATGAAAGTTTTTTATGAAACTACAGAGTCTGGATATTGGACAAATGCTTCGACAGCAACTGTTGAAGTAAAGAATAATAATTATAGTAAATTGGGTGTTGCAAGTAATTATATTGGAATCATTGGAAGCCAAGGACATACAAGTATCTATGGAGAGAATAATGAATATAAGAATCAAAATACAAATACGGAAGTTAAGGAACAAAGTGACAATTATACTTTAAGAGATCAAGTCGCTAACGGTACTATCTATAGGAAAAGAGATTTCAAATTGAATACTGGAGAAACTATTGAAGTACACGAATATCCATTGCTGTATTTAGGTGATTTGAGTAGTGGAATTGGGGCTGCTGGTTATTCTGCCTATTATGCACGAAGAGTTGATGGTGGATCTTATTCGGTTGGTGAGAGTTGGTTGAATCAGTGGGAAACAAAAAGTGGAAAAGTACAGTCTGTGCAAGATGCCAAGTTATTGTGCAATGATCAATATGGAACGATGAATATTGATTACATTCAGTCTGTTTCAGGAACTGCTTATATCATATCTCTGTTGCCAACCCAAGAGGATATTAAAAAGATTATTTACCATGAAAAGAAGTTCCAATTGAAAGATGAAGCTTATTGGACAAGAGATGCCGGTTTGGTAAGTGGAAAAACGGGTGAACGGACTACATCACGCGATGGTGGTTATGTTCGATGCGTTTATAAAAGTAAAGGTTTGCTGAAATAATATTATAGACTTATGAAACTATCAAACATATTCCTCTCGACCCTGGCAGTACTCCTATGCTGTACTGCCTGCTCCAAGGATGAAGAATCATTTAAGGGGAAGGATGCGGATGCTTCGTTGAGCATTGCGGTCAAGGCGGCGGGTCGGCCGTAACGAAAGGGTTTCACCCGAATGATGAGAATGAGTTGGCCGGAGAGGCCAAAGTAAATAACCTTTCGGTGCTCGTTTTCGACGAAAGCGGTGCACAACTGATTGGCTATGGCTGGCAGGCAACCAACTCGGAAGGCGAGGCCTCTATCCTGAACGTGCCTGCTATGACCATGCGGGCGCAGATCGTGATCGTTTCCAATACGCCGGAAAATTCGCTTGCCGGTGTTACGAGCTATTCCGATTTCGAATCCAAGCTGGCACAACTTGCCGACCAGTCTCAGAGCAACCTGGTCATGAGCAGTCCGGTTATTACGACCCAAGCGCCTCTTGTCAAGGGAGACAACTATCTGGGATACGCATCGATGGGCAGTGAAAATATCAACGGTATCGCCGAACCAGTCGAAATCACTCGTCTTGCCGCCCGTCTCGACTTGGTCAATGTCAAGACCGATTTTACAAAAACACTTCTGCGCAATCGTACAGTGAGAGTGGAAGAGGTCACGATATTGAACCAGAGTACGGCTTCACGTTTTTTCAGCCGTGATTATTGGGGAGTGGTGATGGCAACCGGACACCTCGGCAACAGCGATGCGACAGCATTGAACCGCGATATCGCCAACGGTTCTCCGATAAACGACACACCTTATGTGCACTACGTGATGGAAAACGATGGCTCTGAAGCCCCGACAGAAATACAGGTCAGAGCAACTTTGCTTGAAACGGACACGTATGAGGCGGAAACAAAAATATTCACCGCCGTAATCAACCGGAACGGTCTGGACAGAGGATATAATCACAACTACGTTAAACGCAACTATGTATATCGCCTGAATGTCACCTTCGGAGATACCAGCTTCGATGGCGACCACGAAAAAGATCCCAATATACCGATTCCGCCACGGCCGACTACCGGAGACCTGGATGTACAAGTCGAAGTGGTCAATTGGGGACAAGTGAGCCAGGATGTTGAAATCTGATGATGGCAACACATAGGGTAAATATTTAAAGTAGAACAAATTAAACGTATTATAATTATGAAATTAAGAAATTTATTTTTAGCCTCTTTGGCAGTTTGCACAATGGCATCCTGCTCAAAAGACGATGACGGAATATCCGGCCCGCAGGAGGTAGACGCTTATCTCTCTTTCGCCTCCACAACCGATGTCATGACGAAGGCATCGACCGAAGGTGACGCTGATGCCGGCAACGGCAAAGAAGCCAAGATCCAGTCTTTGACGGCTTATGTCTTTGACGAAGCCGGAAAGTATGTGATCAGTAAGCATGTCAGTTTGGAAGGTTCCGGTACGGTAGGTGAGGACTATAATGTTACTGGAGAAGGCGAAAATCAGTCCATCACCTCAATCAAGGCTATCCATGTGAAAGTGGCAAAACCGACTACAGAAGGGGGAAATTCTTCTACAACCTTTAAAGTTGTTTTGTTGGCCAATACGGAGCATTATAATGATGTTACCAAGTTAGTGGATTTGGAGGGAAAGACAACGAAAGACATCAGATCATTAAATGCTGTAGGAGTAGGAAAATCTTATTTGCCAATGCACAGTCCAGAGTTGACTGTTGGAGGTTTAAAGCCTTCTTCCGACACGGAACATTTCATAAATTGGTATAATGGTGCTTCTTCTTGTACACCGGAAAAAGTAACAGCAAAGGACGATCATACAGGAAGTATTCCAGCTGCAGGTGCGACTAAAGTAATAATGACTCGCTCCATCGCGCGTGTGCAATTGGTTTCTTTGAAGGCTGACTTCAGCGCATTGGAATCTGATGGTAAAACGATAAGATTTGATGTTACGTCTGTGTTCTTGGCCAATGTCCGTGCTA
>ENA-OPVL01001467-OPVL01001467.1-human-gut-metagenome-genome-assembly--contig:-NODE-1467-length-14439-cov-2.958009_pt1 | contig 14439 bp, 12 predicted proteins | sample MGYA00241496_ERZ501984 | MGnify/ENA primary metagenome ERZ501984 (study PRJEB25962, sample SAMEA2042986) | human gut metagenome | biome: human gut; feature: human-associated habitat; material: faeces... | reverse complement strand
TTGCAGAGAGCAGCAATCTGGTATCAAAGGGGTCAAAATACTTTTTGACCACAATATCATTTATAAAATCAAAAATGAAGAGAAGGAGAACTTATCAATGGCTAAGGAAAAGAAATTTGTACAGGCGATTACCTCTCGTGATGAAGATTTCGCACAGTGGTATACCGACGTTGTAAGAGAAGCAAAGCTTTGTGATTATTCAAGTGTAAAAGGATGTCTTAATTATCTTCCAAATGGATATGCAATCTGGGAGAAGATCCAGGCAGACCTTGACAAGAGATTTAAAGAGACAGGTGTTGAAAACGTATATCTGCCAATGCTGATCCCGGAGAACCTTCTCCAGAAGGAAAGTGATCATATCGAAGGATTTGCACCGGAAGTTGCATGGGTAACAAAAGGTGGTCTTGAGACTCTTCAGGAGCCAATGTGCATCCGTCCGACATCGGAGACTCTGTTCTGCGACCTGTGGGCAAGAACCGTACAGTCTTACCGTGACCTTCCGAAAGTATGGAATCAGTGGTGTTCGGTACTTCGCTGGGAGAAGACAACCAGACCGTTCCTTCGTTCCAGAGAATTCTTATGGCAGGAAGGACATACCATTCATGCAACTTATGAAGAAGCAGAACAGAGAACACTGACCATGCTTCGTGTATATCAGGAACTGATCCGTGATTCCCTTGCAATCCCGTTCGTATCAGGTCCGAAGACAGAGAGCGAGAAGTTCGCAGGTGCACAGGACACTTACACCGTAGAAGCTCTGATGCATGACGGAAAAGCACTTCAGTCTGCAACCAGCCATTTCTTCGGAAATGCGTTCCCGGATGCATTTGACATCAAATATCTGGATAAGAACAATGAACTTCACAGCGTATATGAGACTTCATGGGGACTGTCTACACGTATCATCGGAGCCCTGATCATGGTTCACGGTGATGACAGCGGACTTGTTCTTCCACCGAGAATCGCACCGGTTCAAACAAGAGTCATTCCGATCGCACAGCACAAAGAAGGTGTTCTTGAAAAAGCAAATGAACTGACAGAGAGACTGAAAAAAGCTGGCTACAGCGTAAAGATCGACGATTCTGAGAAGAGCCCTGGATGGAAATTCAGTGAGCAGGAAATGCTTGGTATCCCGACACGTATCGAGATCGGACCAAAGGATATCGAACAGAACCAGGTTGTTGTTGTACGTCGTGATACAAGAGAAAAGATCGTTGTTTCTTTAGATGAGATCGAGACAAAACTTGGCGAGATCCTTGAAACAATCCAGAAGGATATGTATGACCGTGCAAAAGCATTCCTTGACAGCCACATTGATTTTGCTGAAACCATGGATGAAATGAATGAAAAATTCAACACCAAACGTGGATTCATCAAAGCAAAATGGTGTGGAAGCGCAGAATGTGAAGATGAGATCAAGGCAGCAACAGGTGGAGCAACCACCCGCTGTATCTGCAAAGAGGATCAGGTAAAAGACGGAGATACCTGTATTTTCTGTGGCAAACAGGCTAAACATGTTGTTTATTTTGGAAAAGCATACTAGGAGCGAATGTATATGAAAATTCAGTTACCTGAAAAGGTGAATCGAATTATAACTACATTACAAAAACATGGCTTTGAGGCATATGCAGTCGGCGGCTGCGTCCGGGATTCTTTTCTCGGACGTGTGCCGGGTGACTGGGATATCACAACATCGGCAGCGCCGGAAGAGACAAAGTCATTATTTGCCAGAACTTTTGACACCGGAATCGAGCATGGAACGATTACGGTGCTTTTAAATGGAGAAGGATTTGAAGTGACGACATACCGGATTGACGGGAAATACGAAGACAACCGGCATCCGAGTAAAGTGCAGTTTACCAGAAGTCTGTCAGAGGATCTGCTGCGCAGGGATTTTACGATCAATGCGATGGCGTACAATGAACAGGACGGACTGGTAGATCTGTTTCATGGGATGGAGGATCTGAAAAAAGGTGTGATCCGTTGTGTGGGAAATGCTGAGGCACGTTTTTCGGAGGATGCCCTGCGGATTTTGAGGGCGATCCGTTTTTCGGCACAGCTTGGATTTGAGATTGAGAAAGAGACCAGACAGGCAATCCGAAAACTTGCACCAAATCTTTCCTATATCAGTGCAGAACGTATCCAGACAGAGCTTGTAAAGCTTCTGATCTCCGATCATCCGGAAAAGATCCAGGATGCATATGAGCTTGGGATCACAAAGGTGATCCTCCCGGAATTCGATGCAATGATGGAAACAACGCAGGAAACTTTGCATCACTGTTATAATGTAGGTGAGCATACGATCCATGCGCTGATGAATATTCCGGCAGATAAAGTGCTGCGTCTTACAATGCTGTTTCACGATACGGGGAAACCGGCACGAAAGACGGTCGATCCGGATGGGACGGCACATTTTAAAGGGCATGCATACGTCAGCGAAGAACTCACAAAGTCGATCATGCATCGCTTGAAATTCGATAATGATACGCTGCGTAAGGTGTCAAAGCTGGTGCTGTATCATGATGACCGGATGCCTGCAACGATGAAGCATGTACGCCGCGCAATGAACCGGATCAGTGCGGAACTGTTCCCGTATTATATGAAGGTACGGATGGCTGATACGTTGGCACAGAGTGATTATCAGCGCGATAAGAAGCTGGAAAATCTGGCTGGTATCGAGAAGTGCTACCAGGAGATTCTGGAGAAAAAGCAATGTGTTTCTTTAAAAGAACTGAAAGTAAACGGTCAGGATCTGATCGCGGCAGGTATTGAAAAAGGACCGAAAATTGGTCAGACACTCCAGACACTTTTACAGGAAGTGATCGAGGAACCGGAGAAAAATACACGGGAATATTTACTTGCCAGAATAAAAGAACTGGAATAATCAAAAATCATGCATGACTTAAGTCTCCCCCTGCATACATTAGAAAGACCGGTAAAACAAAGCGGCAGGGGGAAGCCATGAAAGATTATGGAATCAGTGTATTGACACAATATCAGATGGAAGTATTCGGCACCCACAAAGTAAGGGGTGCTATTTTATGCGATACAGATAAGGGGCTGCTCCTCTTGAAGGAGACGCGCATGGAGGAGAGTCGGATCTGTGCGCTTGCAAAAATATATGAGCAGTTAAATGCGAATGGATTTGAATGGGTAGATACGCCTCTGCTTAATAAAGAGGATGCTTATGTCAGTAAAGCCGAGGATGGAACAGGCTATATCTTAAAGAAATGGTTTCAGGGACGTGAGTGTGATGTCAGACGTGAAAATGAACTGATCGCCGGTGCGGAAAATCTTGCCCGGATCCATCTATGCATGCGTCTGGCTGGGGAAGAAAACGGATTTGCAGGAAGAGAAGAAAATCCGGTGATCAAGGAGTATGCAAGGCATAACAGAGAACTCAGGAAGGTTCGGGAATTTGTCTGCAGAAGAAGTGTGAAAAGCCCGTTTGAGATCGCATTTTTAAAGGGATATGACCAGATGTATTTTTGGGCAGACAGAGTGCTGAAAATACTGGAAAATATGGATCTGGACAGTGTTTTTAAAGAAGCGGAGGCAGAAAATCATATGGTCCACGGAGACTATAATTATCATAATCTTCTGGTCTGTCAGGAGGGCATGGCGGTGACTGGATTTGAACATGCACACCGGGATGTTCAGATGGAAGATCTGTATTATTTCCTGCGCAAATGTATGGAAAAGCATCATTATGATGAACGGCTTGGATATCGGATGATGAGAGCGTATGATTCGGTGAATAATCTTGGGAAAAAAGAACGGGATTACCTTGCAATCCGTCTTGCTTATCCGGAAAAATTCTGGAAGATCACCAATTCGTATTACCACTCAGGAAAGGCATGGATTCCTGCAAAAAATGTCGAAAAACTTTCACTTTCTGTCGCACAGACAGAAGAAAAAAAGCGGTTTTTGCGGAATCTGTTTGCGTTTCAGATATAGCGTTCGGTTTTCTTAGATTTTAAGGGTTTAGACTTGACAAAGAAGGTAAAAACCTATATAACATATGTAGGGTAAGGGGCGTGTCAGAACGCATGGATACGCAGAATAAACCTAGCAAAAAGACAAAATGCCGGGGTGTTCCGGGAGTATATTTTACAGGAGGACGTAAGTCATGAATAAGACAGAATTAGTAGCTGCAGTTGCAGAACAGGCAGATATTTCAAAGAAAGATGCAGAAAAAGTATTAAAAGCATTTGTTGATGTTGTTACAGAAGAAATGAAAAAAGGTGAAAAAGTTCAGTTAGTAGGATTCGGAACTTTCGAAGTAAGCGAAAGAGCTGCAAGAGAAGGAAGAAACCCACAGACAGGTGAGACTATGACAATTGCTGCTTCTAAAGCACCGAAATTCAAAGCTGGTAAAGCTCTGAAAGACATGGTAAATGCATAATTAAAGATGTATTTCGGGGGAACGTGCATAATTTGTAGAACATTTTTGAAAAATGGCGCAGTCTGAAAAGGGCTGCGCTTTATTCATATTACGGGAAGGGAAAATCAAAATGAGACTTGATAAATTTTTAAAGGTGTCCCGCCTGATCAAACGGCGTACCGTTGCAAATGAAGCCTGTGATGCAGGAAGAGTCCTGATCAATGGGGCGGTGGCGAAGGCTTCCACGAAAGTAAAAAAAGGTGATATCATTGAGATCCAGTTTGGAACCAAGACTGTAAAGGCAGAGGTTCTGGATCTGCGAGATACGACTAAAAAAGAAGAGGCAGCAGATTTATTCCGTTATCTATAAAGTTCCGGAACATCTGAAAAGATGTGGTTTGAGATTGTTCCGGCAGCGGATCCGAGGCATATTTACCAGATATTATTCATACAATAACTAGAAAGACAGTATAGGAAAGGTTGGGATTTGTATGGAAGAGAGACAGCTGGTAAAACCTCAGAATCACAGGCTGGTTATCAATAACCGGAAGACAGGTACAGTAACGGGAGTGCTGGACGTTCTTTCTTTTGATTTAAACGAAATCCTGCTTGAGACAGAGCAGGGAATGCTGATGGTAAAAGGTACGGACATGCATGTAAACCGGCTGAATCTTGAAAAAGGGGAGGTCGACCTGGCAGGCAATATTGACAATATTTCTTATTCGGATATCCATTCGGGAGCAAAAGCCGGAGAAAATCTGTTATCAAAACTGTTTCGGTAGGAGGAGAAAAAATGTCTGGTATCGGAACTGAGATCAGGGTTTTCTGCTATGCAATCCTGACCGGTGTCCTGATTGTGGCAGTCTATCTGTGGATCAGGGTTTTGCGCAGACTGGTTGCTCACAGACTGTGGCTGATCAATCTGGAGGATGCCTGTTACTGGGCAGGAATTTCCGTTTATACTTTTGTGCAGATCTATCATACGAGTGATGGTGTTCTGCGGTGGTATATCGGACTGGGGATTGCGCTCGGATCAATCGGGATGGCGCTGCTTTCAGCTGTCTTTGTAAGAGCTTACAAAAAGATTTCTACACGAATTTGTGAAAAAAGAGTAAAAAGAGTTGATAAATCTGATTAAAAACGGTACACTGTAGAAGACTAAATGGGTTTGGTAGTAAGAAGCTATACAAGATCAACTGATAGCGAAAGGTGAATAGATTAGATGGGAAGCTTAAAGAAGAACCGGAAAAAGCGTCCGGGGAGCGGGCTTCAGAAGCACAAAAGAAGTATTGTTGCGATTACCGCAGTTATTATATTATTATGCGGCATGGTTATTGTACATGGGATGGCGCTCAAAAAGAGCAATGATGCATATAAGGTGCAGGAAGAAGAACTGCAGACACAGATCGATGCGGAAAAAGAACGCTCAGAAGAAATTAATAAACTGAAAAAATATGTAGGAACAGATGAATACATCGAGGAAGTCGCCAGAGAGAAGCTGGGACTTGTAAAGGAGAATGAGATTCTGTTCCGCGCACAGCAGTAACGTAAGAAAAGCTTTGGGAAGAAAATATCCCGAAGCTTTTTTCATTCATAGAAATTTAGAGGGTGGTGGCAAATGGAGGTTAAATACAGAGAGGAGCAAGTGATCACAAGTCCATATGTAACGCAGGCAGATAAAATGGCAGTGTCGCTTCGGCATCTGGCAGACAGGTTTCTGAAAATGGAGCCGAAAAAGCAGTGTTTTACACCCGAAGAAATGACAGAAATGTATGATCGGATTACGGAGAAGGTGTGCAGAGGATGCAGCAGGAAATCAGAGTGCCTGGAGAGAAAGAAGGCAGAACACTGGCAGCTTTTTTATGATCTTTTGTGTACGATTGAAGGATATGGTGCAGAACTGAATAAAGAGATGAAACAGCATCTTCAGAGGGAGTGTATTCAGGCACCACGGTTTTTACGAGAATCACTGGAAACTTTCCAGGAGGCAAAAAGGATTTTGGTGTGGAATAATAAGATGGTACAGAGCCGTGAGGGATGTGCGGCACAGCTGGATTCTTTTGCGGACATGCTCTGCCATGTGACGAGAGATCTGGATGCGAGTATTTTTACGGATCCGCCGCTTGCAAAAAAGGTTGCGCAGCATTTCAAAAAGGCAGGGATCCGGATGCTGAGTTCCGTTTTTTTTGTGGATGAGCATGGCAGATATGAAATTCATGTAACGGTAAAAAGTGAGAAGGGAAACTGTATCCCAACCAGAAAAGCGGCAGAGCTTTTATCAGTATGTACTAAGAGAAGGATGTGCCCGGCTCAGAACGAGAGGCAGGTTCTGGGACAGGAGTATGAAACTATTGTATGTGTGGAAGGACCGGGATATTATGTGCTGCAGGGTGTAGCAAAAATGGGAAAAAACGGACAAAAGATATCTGGTGACAGTTTTCTTATGAAGACACTTCCGGGTGGAAAAGAGGCGGCAATTTTGTCAGACGGAATGGGATCTGGTGAGAGAGCGCTACAGGAAAGCGGGATGCTGGTAGAAATGCTGGAAGAGCTTCTTGGAGCAGGATTTCCTGTGGAAACTGCACTTTCCATGATCAATACGGCTCTTGTTATGGGACGGGAAGAGGTTCGCTTTTCTACGGTTGATATGAGCATTTTTGATCTCTATAATGGAAAATGTGAGTTTGTAAAAGCAGGAGCGGCAGTGACATTTCTGCGGACTAAAGACGGGGTGGAGCATATCCGTTCGGAAAGTCTTCCGCTGGGGGTAATCCAGAGACAGCAAAGTGAAAAGGAAACCAGACAGTTGGAATCCGGAGATGTGGTGGTCATGGTATCGGACGGGATCCTGGATGCGCTTCCGGCAGGAGAGCAGGAGCATTTACTGGATTTGATGATTGGGGGAAGTCCGCTGGAGAATCCGGAGGAACTGGCGAATTATATTCTGGATAAGGTGCTGGAGCTGGCGGCCGGAAAAGCAGGAGATGATATGACAGTCCTTGTGGCGGGAATCTGGAAGATGTGTTACAGTAGATAAAAGACGAGAGGAATTTACCATGTTAGAAAAAGTAGAGAACTATATCAGGCAGTGGAAGATGCTTGAAAAAGGAGATAAAGTTGTCGTTGGTCTTTCTGGAGGGGCAGATTCTGTATGCCTTTTTCTGATACTGGAAGAGCTGCGAAAAAAGATCGGATTTGAGATCCTTGCGGTACACGTGAATCACGGGATCCGTGGGGAAGAGGCAAAAGCTGATGAAGAATTTGTAAAGACACTGTGTGAGAAAAAAGAAATCCCATGCAGGAGTGTTTCGGTGGATATTCCGAAAATGGCAGTGGAATACAGGATGTCAGAAGAAGAGGCGGGAAGGACTGCACGAAGGGAAATATTTGAGCAGGCAGCGGAAGAATGGGGAGGAACAAGGATCGCACTGGCACATCATCAGGATGACAATGCAGAGACTTTTTTCCTGCATCTGGCCCGCGGTAGCGGACTTCGGGGACTCGGCGGTATATATCCGGTAAATGGGATGTATATACGGCCGCTTCTTTGCGTGGGGAGAAAAGAGATCGAGGATTATCTGAAAGGACGGGAGATGCCTTACTGTATTGATGCGACAAATATGGAAGATGCATATATGCGAAACCGCATCCGTAACCATGTGATTCCGTATTTTAAAGAAAATATCAATGAAAAAACCGTGGAGCATATGAACCGGTCTATGGATCAGCTTAGGGAGATCTGGGATTATATGGAACGGCAGACAGAAAGTGCATATCAGATCTGTACTGCCCAAAATGGAGAAAAGATCTGCATCCATGCAGAGGCATATCACCGACAGGAACGGCTGATCCGGAAAATGATTCTCCGGAAAGCATTGGCATTGGTGGCAGAACATGAAAAAGATCTGGAGCAGGTTCATGTAGAAAAGCTGGAGGGACTGTTTGAAAAGCAGGTTGGAAAAAGACTGGATCTTCCTTATGCGGTCTGTGCATGCAGAACCTATGAAGGGATTGAACTGAAGCGGAAAAAGAAGGACACGGAATTGGCAGAAGAAGAGAAAAATCTGGATCTGAAGCAGGTTTCGGGAAAGATATCTTACGGGAAATGGGAAATTTCCTACCGTATTTTTGAAAAAGAAGAATGCAGATGCCAGATCCCGAAAAAAACGTACACGAAATGGTTTGATTATGGTATAATAAAACAGAGTGTCGCTGTACGCACCAGAAGGGCTGGCGATTTTATTGTAATTGATGAAAGCGGAGGAAGGCAGAAGCTGAAATCCTATTTTATCAATAAAAAAATACCAGTGGCAGAACGCGCCGGAATTCCTCTGATCGCAGAGGGAAGCGAGATTTTATGGATTGTGGGCTGCCGGCAGAGCAAGGCATACCAGGTGACAGAGCAGACAACGAAAATATTAGAAATTACGATAAATGGAGGTACTTTAAATGGCCGAGAAAGTGAAAATGTTAATTCCGGAAGAAGAAGTAAATGCCAGAATTGAAGAACTTGGAAAAAAAATCAGTGAAGAATATGCGGGAAAGCAGGTTCATCTGATCTGTGTTTTAAAGGGTGGAGTGTTCTTTATGTGTGAACTGGCAAAAAGGATTACAGTGCCGGTAACAATGGACTTTATGAGTGTCAGCAGCTATGGTGACGGAACCCAGTCCAGTGGAATCGTTAAGATTGCAAAAGATCTGGATGAGTCTCTGGAAGGAAAAGACGTAATTGTTGTTGAGGATATCGTAGATTCAGGACGTACTCTTTATTATCTGCTTGACATCCTTCGGAAGAGAGGACCGAAGAGCATGAAGCTTTGTACACTTCTTGACAAACCAGATCGTCGTGTGCGCGACGTACATGTAGATTATGTCGGATTTAATATTCCGGATGAATTTGTGGTAGGATTCGGTCTGGATTATGCACAAAAATATAGAAACTTACCGTACATCGGAAGTGTAGAGATGTAACAGGTGGAAGGAGCAGGTTTTGAATAATAATAAGACAAGAGGAATCAGTGGTCTTTCGATTCTGCTCTGTGTTCTGGTGCTGGCAGGTGTGTACTGGTTTATGAGCCAGTCGGGTGTGCAGCAGACAGCATACACGTATCAGGATTTTCAGAAAGATCTGAAAAAAGAGAAGGTAGAAAGTGTAGAGGTCAAGCAGAACAAAGTCGCACCGACCGGGACACTGAAGATCCGGCTGAAGAATGATGACATCGAACAGCTTCATGTATCCGATGTCAACAGTGCAGAGGATCTGCTTGAATCTTATGACATTTCCTACAGTGTGGACAATGTCCCGCAGGACAGCTGGATGTCAACAACACTGGTTCCGATCATATTGATGGCAGGTATCATGGTATTTGTTGTGATGATGATGAATCGTCAGGGCGGATCGAATGCAAAAGCGATGAACTTCGGAAAGAGCAGGGCAAAGATGAGCACGCAGGAAGAAAACCATGTGACGTTTGCGCAGGTTGCCGGACTGCAGGAAGAAAAGGAAGAGCTTGCAGAGATCGTGGATTTCCTCAAGAGCCCCGGGAAGTATACGCAGGTAGGAGCCAGAATCCCGAAAGGTGTCCTTCTTGAAGGACCTCCGGGAACAGGTAAGACGCTTCTTGCAAGAGCAATTGCGGGAGAAGCAGGTGTCCCGTTCTTTACCATTTCAGGCTCTGATTTTGTGGAGATGTTTGTCGGTGTCGGAGCATCCCGTGTAAGAGATCTTTTCGAGGATGCTAAGAAAAATGCACCTTGTATTATTTTTATCGATGAGATCGATGCCGTGGCAAGACGTCGTGGAACCGGTATGGGCGGCGGACATGATGAGAGAGAGCAGACGCTGAACCAACTCCTCGTAGAGATGGATGGTTTTGGCGCGAATGAAGGAATCATCGTACTTGCAGCAACCAACCGTGTCGATATTCTTGATCCGGCGATCTTAAGACCGGGACGTTTTGACCGTAAAGTCATGGTCGGCAGACCGGATGTAAAGGGACGCCTGGAAATCCTTCAGGTTCATGCCAAGGGCAAACCGCTCGGGGATGATGTGGATCTGGAACAGGTTGCGAGAACAACGGCAGGATTTACCGGAGCTGATCTGGAAAATCTTCTGAATGAGGCTGCGATCCTTGCAGCAAAGGATGGAAGAGTGTATCTGCAACAGGAGGATATCCGCAGAGCATTTGTAAAAGTCGGAATCGGTGCAGAGAAGAAGAGTCGTGTAATTTCTGATAAAGAGAAGAAGATCACTGCATTCCATGAAGCAGGACATGCCATCTTATTCCATGTACTTCCGGATGTAGGACCGGTGTACAGCGTGTCGATCATTCCTACCGGTGTAGGGGCAGCCGGATATACGATGCCGCTTCCTGAAAAGGATGAGATGTTCAATACCAAAGGAAAGATGTTGCAGGATATTACCGTATCACTAGGTGGACGTGTGGCAGAAGAGCTGATCTTTGATGATATTACAACCGGGGCATCCCAGGATATCAAGCAGGCAACAGCATACGCCAAATCCATGGTAACGAAGTTCGGTATGTCGGAAGCACTTGGTCTTGTAAGCTATGGAGATGATAATGATGAAGTATTTATCGGAAGAGATTTTGGTCATACCTCCAGAGGTTATGGTGAACAGGTTGCTACAACGATCGACAGTGAAGTGAAGCGGATCATTGATGAATGTTATGACCGTGCAAAGACCATTATTAAAGAGCATGAAGCTGTTCTTTATAAATGTGCAGATCTGCTTCTTGAAAAAGAGAAGATTACAAGAGAAGAATTTGAAGCATTATTTGAAGAATAGAGGCTAGATTATGAAAAAAGAAGCATTGTTTTGTGATGGAACAGAGGCGTATGTGAGTCCGCCGGAACCGGAGGCAGGAGATGAACTTCAGTTGTGGTTCCGTACAGCAGCTCACGACGTAGATGAAGTCTATCTGGAAAACCGCGAACTATGCATTCCAATGAACAAAGTAATCTCAAATAAGGCATTTGACTTTTATGAAGTGAAATACAAATTAGAAGATAAACCATTCCGGTATCATTTTAAGATCAGATCAGGAAATGAGATCTGCTACTATAACAAATGGGGAGCAGAGAGCAAACTTGTGGATTATTATGATTTTAAAATCGTGCCGGGCTTTACGGCACCGGATTGGGCAAAAGGAGCGGTCATGTATCAGATTTATACAGACCGCTTCTGTAACGGCGACCCGGATAATGATGTACAGACGGGAGAGTACTTTTATATTGGAGAACAGGTTCAGCATGTAGATGACTGGTACCGGGATCCGCAGCCGATGGATGTACGGGAATTTTACGGAGGAGATATCCAGGGGATCATTGATAAACTGGATTACCTGCATGGACTTGGAGTAGAAGTTGTCTATTGTAATCCACTATTTGTATCACCATCTAATCATAAATATGACACACAGGATTACGATTATATTGATCCGCATGTCGGTAAAATTGAAGTCGATGAAGGAAGGCTTCTAGATCCGGGAGAAAATAACAATATCCATGCGGACCGTTACCGGACAAGAACTACCAGAAAAGAGAATCTGGAAGCAAGTAACCGGCTGTTCATCAAGCTGGTAGAAGAACTCCATAAGAGGGGAATGCGAATCATCATTGACGGCGTCTTCAACCATTGTGGTTCTTTCAATAAATGGCTGGACAGAGAGCTGATCTACGAGAGCGCCGATGGTTACGAAGTAGGTGCTTTTGTGTCACCGAAGAGTCCGTACCGGAATTATTTTCTATTCCACCGTACCGGGGAGAATGAATGGCCGGGCAATGGAAGCTATGACGGCTGGTGGGGACACGATACGCTGCCAAAGCTGAATTATGAAGATTCAAAAGAGCTGGAAGAGTATGTTCTTGGTATCGCAAAGAAATGGGTTTCACCGCCGTATAATGTAGACGGCTGGAGACTGGATGTTGCGGCAGACCTTGGAAGAAGCAATGAGTACAATCATGAATTTTGGAAGAAATTTCGTAAGGCAGTAAAAGAAGCAAATCCACATGCACTGATCCTTGCCGAGCACTATGGAGATCCGAGTGACTGGCTGCAGGGCGATGAATGGGACAGCGTTATGAATTACGATGCATTTATGGAGCCGGTCACCTGGTTTCTGACCGGGATGGAGAAACACAGTGATGAATATCGCGGCGATCTTCTCGGAAATGCAGACCATTTTATGAATGCGATGAAGCATCATATGGCAAATATGATGACACCGTCACTTCAGACGGCGATGAACCAGTTGTCAAACCATGACCATTCCCGTTTCCTGACGCGTACCAACCATAAGGTTGGCCGTGTGGGACAGCTTGGGTCGCGTGCGGCAGAAGAAGGGGTAAGCCTTGCAGTTATGCGGGAAGCGATCATCATGCAGATGACCTGGCCGGGAGCACCGACCCTTTATTATGGAGACGAAGCAGGACTTTGTGGTTTCACGGATCCGGATAACCGGAGAACTTATCCGTGGGGAAGAGAAAACCGGGATCTGATTAATTTCTACCGTGAGATGATCCAAATCCACAGAAAGTCTCTGGCTCTCAGAAAGGGATCAATCAAGATGCTGAAAGCAGAACCGGATCTTCTGGCCTATGGAAGATTCTGGGGGAATGAGCAGATCGTGGTTATTATCAATAATTCCGATCATCTGAAGGAAGTAAGGGTTCCGGTATGGCAGGCAGAAGTTGCCGAAGGACATAATATGGCGCGAGTGATGTATTCTTATGAAGATGGGTATATTGGAGAATTCGAAGAGTATATCGTGAAAGAGGGAAATATTTCACTGATGATGGGTAAGAAATCGGCGATCGTGCTGAAGAATAAGAAGTGGTAGAATGATAAAGGTAGTACAAGACGTCCGCCGGGCGAACCTCGGAAAGTCAGGCGACTTTCCTCAGTCGCGTAGCCGCTCATTAAAATAAAAAGATACAGCCTCTGAAATGCAAGCATCCCAGAGGCTGTATCTTTTTATTTTACTTCGCCCGGCTATAAACGGAAGTTAAAGTCTGCATATGCTGAGCAGCCGTGTTCGTGGATATCGAGACCGTCGAGTTCTTCTCCTTTGGTGACGCGGAGGCCTACGGTTTTATCGATGATGGTGAATACGATGATTGCCATTACGAGGACGTAGGCTACGGTTGAAAGGACACCGATCACCTGGGTTTTGAGGGTGTATTCCGGGGAGAAGACTCCGACGAGGATACTGCCTGTGAAACCGCATACGCCGTGGACACTGATCGCACCTACCGGGTCATCAATCTTGGCTACTTTGTCGAAGAATTCTACAGAGAATACGACGAGGATACCAGCGATCAGTCCGATGATGATTGCAGAGTAGTTGCTGACGGTGTCGCATCCGGCGGTGATGGCCACAAGGCCCGCCAGCGCGGAGTTGAGGGTCATGCCCACGTCCGGCTTCTTGTAGCGCAGCCAGGTGTAGAGCATGGTCACGCAGCAGGCAACCGCTGCCGCCATGTTGGTGTTGACGAAGATCAGTCCGGCGGAGACCATGGCGTCGGCCCTGCCGTCCCGCAGCATGGTCAGTCCAACGCCCATGGAGGTGTCCTTCTTCCGGCGGAACACCGTGGCGGGGTCGTCGCACATCTCCACCGTCTCAGTGGTGTGGACGATCTCCATGCCCTGGGGCAGCGTCTTTTCGCCGCAGGCCTCTAGCGCCTGCAAAATAGCGGTGGTGTCGCCGGTGAGGGTGACGTCCACGCCCCAGCGCTTCTGACCGGATAGCGCACCCTTGACGATTTCCAGCGGGGCATTGTCGCCGCCCATGGCGTCGATGATGAGCTTCATGACAGGATCTCCTCCTTCCGGGCTTCGATGATGGCCAGCGAGCGCTGGCTCAGCTCGGCATTCTTGTTGCGCTTGCCCTTGACCCGGTGGTCCAGCGGCGGGATGATGCCGAAGTTGATGTTCATGGGCTGGAATACCCCCACGGTCTGATTGCTGACATACAACCCCAGAGCGCCGATGGCCGTTTCCTGCGGGAAGTCGATGGGAGCCTGCCCCTTCAGGC
>ENA-OPVL01001448-OPVL01001448.1-human-gut-metagenome-genome-assembly--contig:-NODE-1448-length-14509-cov-2.557285_pt1 | contig 14509 bp, 10 predicted proteins | sample MGYA00241496_ERZ501984 | MGnify/ENA primary metagenome ERZ501984 (study PRJEB25962, sample SAMEA2042986) | human gut metagenome | biome: human gut; feature: human-associated habitat; material: faeces... | reverse complement strand
CGCTGTGCGCCCACTGCGCCGCCTGCGCGTGCTCTGCCATGGGATGGATGATGTTTCTGCCCACCCCGGCTTTTTTGCCCACGATTCCGGCAAGATCCTCGTCAACGGTGCTGCTGCCGGGCTGACCGGCCCCGCCCTGGCGGAACTGCTGCGCCGGGACTGGCAGTTTGAAACCGAGATGTCCTGTGGTGCCAACGTGCTGGCCATGACCTCCCCCTGCGATGAAGAAACCGCCCTTGACCGTTTTGCCGCTGCCCTGTTGGTGATCGATGCTGCGGCGGCGCAGAACGCTCCCCTGCCCGCCTCGGCGCAGGTGCTGCCCACCCCCGGCCCAGCCGCCTGTTCCATCGCACAGGCGCTTTTTGCCCCGCACACCGCGTTGGCACTGCAACATGCCGTTGGCCGCACCTCGGCGGAGTATGTCTGGGCATATCCGCCGGGCGTTCCGCTGCTGGCACCGGGCGAAGTGATCACTCCGGAATTCATCGCGGCCTGCACCGCCCTTGCTGCCTGCGGCACCCACCTGCACCACACTGGCCTTGGCGGTGGCTCCACTTTGGATGTTCTGCCATAGCACCATTCCTGTTGTGGGCAAAAAACTGCCCGCCTCCCCGCAAAAATCCTCGCTTTTGCTTGACAAACCCTATGGTTTCCGTGTATATTTAATATAATCTATATTTATAGAAGAGGTGAAATTTCATGAAGCACATTCAGACTCTGAACACCCGCGATATGGCTAAGAGCCTCCAGAACGGCGGCTGCGGCGAATGCCAGACTTCCTGCCAGAGCGCCTGCAAGACCAGCTGCGGCATTGCCAACCAGCCTTGCGAGAAGAAGTAATTTTTACTTGAACTGGCTTTCTGCCGGGACTGCCTTTTACCAAAAAGGCGCTCCCGGTTCTTTTTATGTAACCCCACTTTGATTCGGATATGAGGAATAGTATGATCCATCAATATAAACTCAACGGCTACAACATTGTGCTGGATGTCTACAGCGGCAGCGTTCACGCCGTAGACGAACTGGCGTATGACGCCATCGCTCTGGTCGATGCCGGCCACCCCCGCGCAGAAGCTGCCGACCTGCTGGCAAAGAAATATGCTGACCATCCCGAAGTGACCGCCGAGGACATCAACGACTGCTTTGACGATATCGAAGAACTGAAGGCCGAAGGCAAGCTGTTTGCCGAAGATATTTACGCTGACCATGCCTTTGACTTCAAGAATCGTTCCACCGTTGTCAAGGCACTCTGCCTGCATGTGGCCCACACCTGCAATCTGAACTGCGAATACTGCTTTGCCGCCCAGGGCAAGTTCCACGGCCAGTCCGGCCTGATGAGCTTTGAGACCGGCAAGCGTGCGCTGGATTTCCTGGTGGAGCACAGCGGCACCCGCCACAACCTGGAGGTTGACTTTTTCGGCGGCGAACCGCTGATGAACTTTGAGGTCTGCAAACAGCTGGTTGCCTATGCTCGCAGCATTGAAAAAGAAAAAGGCAAGAACTTCCGCTTCACCCTGACCACCAACGGCATCGGCATCACCGATGAAGTCATTGAGTGGGCCAACAAAGAGTGCTACAACGTGGTTCTTTCTCTGGATGGCCGCAAGGAGGTCAACGACCGTTTCCGCAAGGATATTGCAGGCCGCGGCAGCTATGACCGCATTGTGCCCAAGTTCCAGCAGCTGGTCAAGGCCCGCGGCGGTAAAGGCTACTACATGCGCGGCACCTTCACCCATTACAACACCGATTTCACCAACGACCTGTTCCACATGGCGGATGATCTCGGCTTTGACGAGCTTTCCATGGAGCCGGTCGTGAGCAAGGCCGGCAGTCCCGAAGCCCTGACCGAAGCCGACCTACCCATCCTGTTTGACCAGTATGAGCTGCTGGCCAAGGATATGCTCCGCCGTGAAAAAGCCGGTCATCCCATCACCTTCTACCATTACATGATCGACTTGGCCCATGGCCCCTGCATTTACAAGCGCATTTCCGGCTGTGGTTCCGGCACCGAATATATGGCCGTTACCCCCTGGGGCGACCTGTACCCCTGCCATCAGTTTGTCGGCGACCCGGATTACAAGCTGGGCGATATCTGGAACGGCGTTACCAACACCGAACTGCGGGATGAATTCAAGCTGTGCAACGTGTACGCCCGCCCCGACTGCAAGGATTGCTGGGCACGCCTGTACTGCGCGGGCGGCTGCGCGGCCAACGCCCTGCACGCCACCGGCGATATCCACGGTGTGTATGAATATGGCTGCGAAGTGTTCCGCAAGCGCATTGAATGTGCCCTGATGATCAAAGTAGCCGAAAGCCTTGATCCCGAGCTGGCAGGCCGCGCCGCAACGGCAGCTCCTGCTACCGACGAGGACTGTGGCGACTGTTCCTCCTGCGAATAATTTCCTTTTCCCAGGGTGTATCTGAAAAGTCGAAAATATCGGCTGGTTCTTTGTTTTCAGATACACCTTAACCGCCGAGCCAGCAAAATCGGCGTTTCTTGTTTATCCTCGCACCAAATCTTCCATCAAATTCATCTGGCAAAGCCGGAATAAGGAGCGTAACTTGTATGGAATACCGTGTCTGCCGCAATACCCCTGCCCCCTATAATGACCTCAGCGGCAAAATCAGCCTGCTGGGTCTTGGCACCATGCGCCTGCCCCTGCGGGACGCCGCCGACCAGACCAGCATTGACGAGGAAAAGGCACAGGAGATTTTTGATTATGCCTATGCCCACGGCGTGAACTATTTCGATACTGCCTACCCCTACCACGGCGGCATGAGCGAAAAATTCTGCGGCAAAGCTCTGGCCAAGTATTCCCGCGCCAGCTATCACCTTGCCAGCAAACTGCCCGGCTGGCTGTTGAAATGCGATGAGGATGTGCCCCGTATTTTTAACGAGCAGTTGGCCAACTGCCGCACTGATTACTTTGATTTTTACCTCGTTCACTCTGTGCATGAAAGCAGCTGGTCCAATTACGTCAAGTACCACGCCTATGACCAGCTGAACGAGCTGCGCAAGGCGGGCAAAATCAAGCGGCTGGGCTTTTCTTTCCATGGCAGCGCTGAGCAGCTGCCAGAGATCCTTGCTGCAGGCGATTGGGATTTTGTACAGCTGCAGCTCAATTATTTTGACTGGGACTATCAGCAGAGCCGCAAAAAATACGAGCTGTGCGCCGCTGCCGGGCTGCAGGTCATCGTTATGGAGCCGGTGCGCGGCGGGATGCTGAACACCCTTTGCCCTGAAGCCGCCGCCCTGCTGTATCAGGCCGCCCCGGAAAAGAGCCTGGCCAGCTGGGCCATTCGCTGGGTTGCCAGCCTGCCCAATGTGCTGTGCGTACTTTCCGGCATGACTACCCTGGAGCAGGTACAGGATAACGTGGCTTCCATGGATCCCTTTATTCCGCTTTCCACCACCGAGCAGGATACCCTCGCCCGTGCGCTGGATGTGTTCAAGGCCCAAAAGCTTGCCCCCTGCACGGCCTGCAAGTACTGCATGCCCTGCCCCGCCGGGGTCAACATTCCGGGCATGCTGCACGCCTGGAACGAATACCGCCTGTGTGGTGACCGCCTCGCCACCCTAAAAGAGGAATATGAGGACGCCCCCGCCGCCACCCGCGCCGAGCATTGCATCAAGTGCGGTGCCTGCCTGCCCAAATGCCCCCAGCACATCGACATCCGTTCCATGATGAGCACCATCTGCGATACGCTGTGATTTTTGGATTTACGGGGGATTTTTCCAACCTTTTTGAAAAAAGGCTTCGGCGAAAACCTTTAATCCAATAGGTACAATCGTATAAATAAGGCGCACCACGGGGATTATTCTGTGGTGCGCCTGTTTTTTGTTGTTCCTGTTTATGATCCCTGCCTATGCGGAATTACAGCAGGTTCAACCCTTGCCACGAACTTTTTCCGCCGTCCCACTCCGAATTCCTAATTTTCCCCTCTCCGCGTAAAATGCCAAAAGCCCGATGTCAACACGGCATCGGGCTTTTGGATTTTCTGCATATAAAACGTTAATTTACTTAATCCTGCGCGTTATGCTTCGCGGCAAACGGCAGCTTGCCATAGATTCCGCCGGTCGTCTCCTTGGCGGCACAGATTTTATCTGCCAGGCACACCAGCCACGCTTCACGGCAGGTGGGTGGGATGGGGGTTAAGGGGAACATGTGCTTTTTGATGATCTCCCGCTCCACCGGGGTCAGCTTCCAATCCTCGCTTGCGTTGTGCAGGGCGGTGCCTGGGTGGGTAAAACCGTGCCAGTGGTGGCCGTTGGCTTTATCGTGCCAGTCATACAAAAAGTAATCATGTAAAAGAGAACCTCTTAAAAGACTGTTGTAATCACAGCGGATATGGAATTTTCTTGCAATGCAGTAACTTATGTAAGAAACTGCAATACAGTGCTCTAGGGTGCTGGTGTTGCCATGTTGTATATATTTATCCATTCGTTTTAATTTTTCATTTTTTATTATGGGAGTGATTTTCAAGGTGAAATCCTCCCTTAAATTATCTGTACTAATAATATTTGAATTTTGCATTATACTAGTAACATCCTTTCAAAACATCTAAATGTTATTATACCCCTAAAAGTGTTAAATGTATATTAAAAATCTTTAACAAAAATTAACTTGTATATAATTTCATATATTGTTATTATAAGTGTGGTTTGATAGAAATATGGTAGTAGGTAAGTAAAAGGAGAAAATTAGAATGAGAAAGACAAAGATAGTATGTACTCTTGGTCCGTCAACAGACGTTGATGGTGTACTTGAAAAGTTAATTAATGTAGGAATGAATGTGGCAAGATGTAACTTTTCCCATGGTTCTCACGAAGAACATAAGAAAAGAATGGATAAGGTAAAGGAAATCAGAAAGAAATGTGATATGCCTGTTGCCATTTTGTTAGATACAAAGGGACCGGAAATAAGAACAGGAATATTTGAAAATGATTCCATTTTTGTTCATACAGGTCAGAAATTTACCCTTGTGGGAGACAGACAGGTTAAGGGAGATGAAAACCATGTCAATATTACATTTCCTGATTTATATAAAGACGTAAATATAGGCTCAATTATTCTTATTGATGATGGTCTTGTAAAGTTAGAGGTTAAGGAAATTAGTGGAACGGATATTGTCTGTGAAGTAAAAAATGATGGTAAAATTTCTAACAGAAAAGGGGTTAATGTTCCTGATATTCATATTAACATGGAGTACATGAGTAAACAGGATAAAAGTGACATTATATTTGGAATACAGCAGGATGTTGATTATATTGCCGCATCCTTTGTAAGAACAGCTGAAGATGTAAAAGCCGTAAGAAAAATTCTTGATGAAAACGGTGGGGAAAACATCAACATTATAGCAAAAATAGAAAATAGTGAAGGTATTTTAAATGTAGACTCCATTATAGATGAGGCAGATGCCATTATGGTAGCCAGAGGAGACATGGGAGTTGAACTTCCGGAGGAAGAAGTTCCTATTATTCAGAAAATGATTATTAAAAAGGTATATGAGGCAGGAAAACAGGTTATTACTGCAACTCAGATGCTGGATTCCATGATGAATAATCCTCGTCCTACAAGAGCAGAAACCACAGATGTGGCAAATGCAATTTACGATGGAACCAGTGCCATTATGCTTTCAGGAGAGACAGCAGCAGGGAAATATCCGGTGGAAGCCGTTGAAACCATGGCGAAAATCGCTGAACGTACTGAAATGGACATAAACTATAAACAGCGTTTCTTTAATATGAAAAGAAGTGAAGGAAGTGATATTACCCAGGCAGTATGTCATGCTACATGTACTACAGCTTATGACCTTGGGGCAAAGTCAATTCTTACGGTAACTAAATCAGGAAGGTCTGCAAGAATGTTATCAAGATTCAGACCGGACTGTATGATTACCGCGGGAAGCACAAGTGAAAAAGTATGCCGCCAGCTTAATATGTCCTGGGGAGTTACACCAGTGCTTATTAAGGAGAAAGGCGATGTGCTGGAATTGTTTGACTATGCTGTGGAAGTGGCAAAGGAAAAGCATTTAGTGGAAAAGGATGACATTGTGGTTATTACATCAGGAGTGCCTCTTGGAAAGTCAGGAACCACTAATATGATAAAGGTTCACACTGTGGAATAATTTTATATTTCAGTTGAATTTGTCTAAAAAAAATGATAAAGTAAATATATAAATTAATAAGAACTTATGGTTATTTTGGCCATAAGTTTTTATTTCGATTTTTTATAATAAAATGGAAGGAGAACCAGATGGATAGTTGTGACAGTTGTGGGCGAAGTTTGCATAATGAATATACTATAGACGAAACTGATGCACATCATCTGTTTCGTCCTTAAAGTGCATAAATTCATATACAAGCTTCTTACATATACAGTCCGCTATATTTTTATGTAGCGGATTCTTTACTTTCTGTTTATGTGAAAGGAGGTATATGATGGAAGAAAATAAAGAATTTGAAGAAAAAAAGCCACAGGATACAGAAGAGTCAGGCACAGAGAATAATATAGAAACACAGGAATATGAAATTCCTGAAAAAGCTGATTATGAAGCTGAAATTATAGATATAATACGAGGCAACGAACCGGCTTATGTTAAGAAAGAGAAGTTAAACGATTATCATGAAAATGATATAGCATCGGTTTTAGAAGACTTAGATGTAAATGAGCGTAGAAGATTATATGCCCTTTTAGGTCTTGACAGGGTATCTGAAATTTTTGCTTATTTAGATGATCCGGAAGAGTTCATTGAAGAATTAGATAATGAAACAGCGGCAGATATTCTTGAGGCTATGGAGCCGGATGATGCCGTTGATATCTTAGATGAATTAGAGGAAGAAAAAAGTGAGGAGCTTCTCCAGTTAATGGATAAAGAGGCACAAAAGGATATTGATCTTATTCAGTCCTATGACGAAGATGAAATCGGTAGTAAGATGACTACCAATTATGTTAGCTTATCCTTAGACCTTACCATAAAGCAGGCAATGAAACGTTTAGTAGAACAGGCTGCTGACAATGACAACATTTCTACGTTATATGTTAAAAAAGAAGATGGAACCTTTTATGGAGCCATTGATTTAAAAGACTTAATTGTTGCAAGGGAATATGTAGAACTAGAATCATTAGTTATCACTTCATATCCTTTTGTGTATGACCATGAAACAGTAGATGACTGTATTGAAGAATTAAAGGATTACTCAGAGGATTCCATTCCGGTATTGGATAAAGACAATCACATTTTAGGTGTTATTACTTCTCAGGATTTGGTAGAAGTGGTAGATGAAGAAATGGGTGAGGACTATGCTAAGTTAGCAGGTCTTGCTGCAGAGGAGGAATTAGAAGAACCATTATCCCAGAGCCTTAAAAAAAGAGTTCCATGGCTTATCATATTGCTTATGCTTGGCATGATTGTATCTACAGTTATAAGTATGTTTGAAAAGGTTATAGTGGGACTTCCGATTATTGTTACATTCCAGTCAGTTATTCTTGGTATGTCCGGTAATGTTGGAACCCAGTCCCTTGCGGTGACTATCAGGGTTTTAATGGACGAAGAACTGGAATTTAAGCAGATGCTGGGATTTGTATTTAAGGAAATGCGTGTAGGTTTCTTTAATGGACTTATAGTAGGTTCTATTTCCTTTATATTTACAGGGGTATTTATATGGCTTGTCAGAGGACAGCAGTTTATGGATGCCTTTGCTATTTCAGGATGTATCGGCGTTGCACTGGCACTGGCTATGTTAATATCAAGCTTTGTAGGAGCTATTATTCCCATTATTCTTGACAAAATCGGATTTGACCCGGCAGTTGCATCAGGTCCTCTTATTTCTACCGTAAACGATTTAGTTGCTGCGGTAACATATTACGGACTTGCATGGGTTTTCCTTATTAACATATTACATTTATAATAAAAAACAAAGGAAGTACTAATGAATATACTGATATACTTATTTATAGTTTACTCATTTTTAGGATGGGTATTTGAGACAACAATTGCTGCAATAAAAAGAAAAAGGTTTGTTAACAGAGGAATCATTAACGGACCCTTCTGTGTGATTTACGGTATTTCAGCTGTTGCCATTACAGTTATTCTTAGGGACTTAAACGGATTCTGGCTACTATTTGGAAGTATGATAGTAGCCACTCTTATTGAGTGGACCGGCGGACATATTATTGAAAAGATGTACCATGAACGCTGGTGGGACTATTCTAATTTCAAATTTAACTTTGACGGTTATATCTGCCTTGGTGCTTCGGTTATCTGGGCGATAATGGGCTTTGTTGTAAAAACATGGGTCAACGATCTCTTTATTAATATTTATAAAATTATCCCGGTATATATAATGGAAATCATAGTGTGGATTCTTTTGGCAGTTATATTTATTGACGGCCTTGCCACTATGCTTATTTTATCAGGACACCATAAAAGCGAAAAATATTGCAAAAAGGCAGAAGATATATTAGATACTGTAACTAAAAACTTAAGTGACAGAATTTATGGTGTTATTGACAGCCGATTAGGAAAGGCATATACAAGAAGCAAGCCGGGGACAGGGGAACAAAAGGATAAAACAAAGTTTGCCACAGGATGTAGTTTCTATAAGGTGGTTATGTTGTTTTTCATAGGAGCGTTCCTTGGAGACATTGTGGAGACGGTTTTCTGTCGTATAGTTATGGGAAGCTGGATGAGCAGGAGCAGTGTTATTTACGGACAGTTTAGTATTGTGTGGGGGGTAGGAGTAGCTGCCATAACGGTACTGTTATATAAGTACAAAGATAAAAATATCTTGTTTTTATTTTTTACGGGAACTATATTAGGGGGAGCATATGAGTACATATGCAGCGTTTTTACGGAAATAGCCTTTGGCACTGTTTTCTGGGATTACAGCGATATGCCATTTAACCTTGGAGGACGAATTAATTTATTGTACTGTTCTTTTTGGGGAATAGCGGCTATAGTTTGGTTTAAGGTTGCATATCCGCTACTGTCTGCCCTTATTGAAAAAATCCCAAAGAAACCGGGAATAATAGCTACATGGATGTTACTGGCATTTATGTTAGTGAATGTTTCCATATCAAGTATTGCCCTTGCAAGATATCAGGAAAGAAGCAAGGGAAAGAATGCAAATAATAACATAGAAAAATGGATAGACACAAAATACGATGACAATTTAATGAACCGGGTATACCCGAAAGCATTAATTGTAGACTGATTTTATATCTATCCATAAACAATTTTTATTTTGAACGTTTTACACCTAATCGCACAATAGGCCAGATAACACAGGCTAATGCAGTTCCAAACAATGCCGCAATTAACTGGGTTGTGGAATATGTAACTGTTGCAGCCTTGTAGGCTACGTGACTTAATCCCTTTCCAAAGGATGGAAGAACCCATCTGATAATAAGAAGTGTCATTACACCCCATTTGGCAACAGAGCCTGCTATAAGGCTTATTGGCAAAAGATTAAGTTCCAGCTTTTTGCACCTGACAAACCAGGCAAAAAGCACAAGAACCATGTTTCCTATCATAATACACGGAAGAATCATAGGTACAGCGGCAATAACAGGTGACCCGGTTATAATAAAAGATGTAATAGGGGCAACAGCTGAAACTATAATACCGCTAACAATTCCGCAATATAATGTATCAATAATAAGTATCAGGTTAATTAATCCACCAATAACATAAACTGAGTATGCAAAGGTTGGAACTTTAAAAAACTGTACTGCTATGCAAAGTGCAATCATTACTGCTGTAACGGTAATGGTTCTAGTCCTCATTTTCATACAATTCCTCCTTTGTTATTAAATGAAGATATTTTAAGTATTCTGACTGAGACGGTTTTGTTAATTCAGATTTTGATTTGTCCTGTTCAAGAGCAATGCCTGCTTTTCTGACATCAGCCAAAACTCCTGCACCACCAAGACATCCGCCGGGACATGCCATTCCCTCTAACAGATATCCGTCATATTTTCCGGCTTTGGCTAACATAAGCATTTTTTTGCATTCCGCTAATCCCTCCGCCTTAACTGTTTTTACCTCACGGTCAGGGTCAATACTGTTTAAAACATTTACAACGGCATTGGCAACACCGCCACTGGCAGCAAATCCCTTACCATAGGAGCTGGAAGTTTGTCTGAATTCTTCTAGTTCAAGATTATTAAAATCAATTCCCTTAGCATCAAAAATCCCCATCATTTCCTCAAAGGTTAAAACAAAGTCAATATCGCTTCGTACTGAGCGACGGCTTGCTTCAAGCTTTTTCGCAGCACATGGACCAATGAATACTACCTTACAGTCAGGATGGCGTTTCTTAATCATACGTCCTGTTAAAACCATAGGAGTAAGGGTCATGGAAATATGATTAGCATATTCAGGTAAAGTCTTTTTAGCCATAACAGACCATGCAGGACAACATGAAGTACCAAGCCATGACAAATGTTCAGGAACCTCTTTTATGAAATCAGCTGCTTCCTGAATAGCACAAAGGTCGGCACCGATTGCTACCTCTTCCATTTCTTCAAAACCTACAGCTTTAAGGGCAGCCCTTACCATGGCAGGAGTAACCTCGTCACCGAATTGCTTTACAAAGGAAGGGGCAATGGCTGCATATATAGGAGTATCACTTTTCAGTGCCAGCACTGTCTGGAAAATCTGGCTTTTATCCACAATAGCACTAAAAGGACAACTTACAAGACACATACCACAGGACACACACTGGTCATAATCGATGTCAGCTCTGCCGTATTCATCAGATTTAATGGCATTCATGCCACAGGCAGCTGCACAGGGACGTTCCTGTTTAATAATTGCATTGTAAGGGCATGCATTTAAACACTTGCCACATTTTATACATTTATCCTGGTCAATAACGGAATGACCATTTTCCATATGGATAGCTTTCTTTGGACAAACCTCAACGCATGGATGCTCAATACATCCCTGACATCCGTTGGTTACGAAAATCTTTTTTTCAGGGCATGCATGACATGCAAATTTTATAATGTTAATAAGAGGAGGGTCATAATACTTTTCATCAATGGCACTGGCATCTATTCCATCTGAAAGTGGTGCATGCTCAGACACTTTTCTAATAGGAAGTCCAATGGTAGCACGAAGACGTTCTCCTACAATGGCACGTTCAATAAAAATGTTATTGTAATATTTTCCAATTTCACCGGGAATGATTTTGTAAGGCAGTTCTTCAATTCGTGTGAAATCTCCGCCTTCAAACGCCATTCTTGCAACTTCCGTAAATACCTTATGACGTATCTCCGTCTTGTTTGAATAAATTCCTCTCATGTATTTCTCCATTTCATATAATTCAAATAAAAAACAGTCATAAAAACTATTATTAATTATAACATAGCATACAAAATAAGCACAAGTAAAATATAGTTAATTTTTTAACAATATAAAACCTAAATCGGAAGGTGCCGGTGCAAATTATGAAACATTAGGGTATTTTTTTAGAAAAATATTTAATTTCGAATTTGTGGTTGAATTTTCCTTTATAGAGTTGTATTATATGTTGTGGCGATAATGAGAATAGAAGAAAATGAAATTATAAAGGAAAAAAGAAATGACAAATATGAATGAGAAAATTGAAAATCCCTTAGGAACGGAACCAGTGGGGAAGCTGCTTAGAAAATTTGCAGTTCCAAGTATTATATCAATGCTTGTAATGTCTTTGTACAATATAGTAGATCAGATCTTTATAGGACAGTGTGTAGGAGAGTTAGGAAATGCTGCCACTAATGTTGCCTTTCCCTTTACCACCCTATGTATTGCTACGGCACTGGCTTTTGGAATAGGTGGAGCTTCAGGATTTAATTTAAACTTAGGTGCAGGAGAAAAGGAAAAAGCACCATATTTTATAGGTGTAAGTGCTTCAATGATGTTTATTATCGGTGTTGTTCTGTCTGTTGTGGGACTTACGGCATTAAAACCCCTGCTTTTATTCTTTGGTTCAACAGATACGGTATTACCGTATGCCATGGAATATACAAAATATCTGGCATTGGGATTTCCTTTTGCCATTATTTCATCTGGTGGTTCACATTTAGTAAGAGCAGACGGAAGTCCGAAGTTTTCCATGGCCTGTAACCTTGTAGGCGCCATTGTAAATGTAATTTTAGATTACCTTTTTGTCATGGTATTTAACTGGAAAATGGCAGGAGCAGCAATAGCTACTGTAATAGGACAAATTTTAGCTTCAATTATGGTTATATGGTACTTGATTCATTTTAAAACCATTAAGCTTCACGGAAAGCATTTTGTACCACAACTTAAGATAGTAGGAAGAACTGTACATCTTGGAATGGCACAGTGCTTAAATCAGCTGGCAATTATGTTTGTTCAGGTTGTAATGAATAAATCACTGACATATTACGGTGCCCTTAGCCCTTATGGTGCGGACATTCCCCTTGCCTGTACGGGAATTGTAATGAAGGTTAATCAGGTGTATTTCTCCATATGTATAGGTGTGGCACAGGGAATACAGCCTATTGCCAGTTTTAACAGGGGAGCAGGTAAAAATGACAGAGTTAAAAAGACCTATAAGCTTGCCGTTTCCTGCAATACAATTATTTCAACTATTGCATTTATAATATTCCAACTGTTCCCAAGACAGATAATAAGCATATTCGGTTCAGGAAGCCCTGAATATTTTAGGTTTTCCATTAACTTTTTCAGAATATTTTTATTTATGACTTTCTTAGACGGAATACAGCCAATAACATCAACATTTTGTACTGTTATAGGGGAACCAAACAAGGGAACATTTTTGTCTCTTACAAGACAGGTTATATGCTTTATACCACTTATGATTGTGTTACCATATATTTTCCACAACTTTGGCTATTTAGGTATAGATGGTATGATGTATGTTGCACCGATATCCGACTTTTTAGCAGCAGTACTGTCGTTAATTGTAATTAAAAAGGTGTTTAAAAAGTTAGTTTAGAACATTTTGTATGAGGGAAAACTATAATTGGAGATTTTGTAAAAAAAAGAAGAAATATTTCAGAAATGTTGCAATTGCCACTGTACAAAATGGAATATGTTGTGCTATAATGCTTTAAGCATATACAAGATATAGTATTCGAGCTTGAGAGGGAGAAAAGATGGAAGTTTTATTGAGAAAGGTAATTAAACGAAATGGTCAGGAAGTTTCGTTCGACGTTAACAAGATTCTTAATGCTATAAGGAAGGCAAATAACGAGATTGCCCCTATACATAAGTTAAACGAGTATCAGATTGCGGCAGTGGGAAATCTTGTTGTTGACCAGATTGAAAAATCAAACCATGCAGTAGCAGTTGAAGATATTCAGGACATGGTAGAGAGAGGCATCATGGAGATGCGTGGATATGAGGTAGCCCAGAAGTACGTAAGATACAGATATACACGTGAATTAGCCAGAAAAGCCAACACAACAGATGATGGAATTTTGTCTCTTATTGATCAGATTAATGAAGAAGTTAAACAGGAAAATTCCAACAAGAATCCTACAATTAACTCCACCCAGAGAGATTATATGGCAGGTGAAGTCAGCAAGGATTTAACTAAACGTATTTTATTGCCGGAGGATATTGTTCAGGCTCATGAGCAGGGAATTATACATTTCCATGATTCCGACTATTTTGCACAGAAGGAGCACAACTGTGACTTAATTAATTTAGAGGATATGCTTCAAAATGGAACATGCATATCCGAAACTAAAATAGATACACCTCACAGCTTTTATACAGCCTGCAATGTTACTACACAGATTGTGGCACAGGTTGCCAGCAATCAGTACGGCGGTCAGTCATTTTCATTAGGACATTTGGCACCTTTTGTTCAGGTGAGCAGAGAAAAAATTACCAAAGAAGTTTTAGCTGAAAGAAATGAACTCAACTTGAATTACAGTGATGAGCAGGTAAAACAAATTGCCGAGAGAAGATTAAAGGATGAGATAAACCGTGGTATCCAGACTATTCAGTATCAGCTGATTACTCTTATGACATGTAATGGGCAGGCACCTTTTGTAACAATGTTTATGTATCTTGATGAGGTACCGGAAGGTCAGACCAGGGATGATTTGGCTACCCTTATAGAAGAGGTTTTAAAACAGCGTATTCAAGGTGTTAAAAATGAAAAAGGTGTCTGGATTACACCGGCATTTCCTAAAATTATATATGTTTTAGATGAAGATAATGTTACACCGGATTCAAAATACTGGGCACTTACGGAGCTTGCAGCAAAATGTACTGCCAAGAGAATGGTTCCTGATTATATTTCAGCTAAGGTTATGAAAGAAATGAAGCAGGGATGCGTTTATCCATGTATGGGCTGCAGAAGCTTCCTTACAGTTGAGGACAGCCAGAGAAACGCAGACGGAACCCACAAATTCTATGGACGTTTCAATCAGGGTGTTGTAACCATTAACTTAGTTGATGTGGCTTGCTCATCTAACGGTGACATGGAACTGTTCTGGAAAATTTTGGAAGAAAGACTGGAGTT
>ENA-OPVL01001444-OPVL01001444.1-human-gut-metagenome-genome-assembly--contig:-NODE-1444-length-14545-cov-3.418219_pt1 | contig 14545 bp, 11 predicted proteins | sample MGYA00241496_ERZ501984 | MGnify/ENA primary metagenome ERZ501984 (study PRJEB25962, sample SAMEA2042986) | human gut metagenome | biome: human gut; feature: human-associated habitat; material: faeces... | reverse complement strand
AGGGCCAGAAAGGTGGCCACGTTGGTGCTGCGGGTCTGCTGGCGGCTGAACAGCTGGCTCATTTTTGCCGCTGTGCCGCTGATCAGGTGCCGCAGAATGTACACCACCCGGCTCGTCACCGACACCATGGGCGCTGTGACCAGCGGCTCGAACTGCTGCTGGGTAGGCTCCCGGCGCAGCTTGGTGCGGCCGGAAAGAACGGCCCAGTAATCCGCCAGCACCTGCGGCGCATGGTGCAGGTCGTAGGTGTTATCGAACTCCATCTCCATGGGCGGACGCACAAAAACCGGCGCAGCTTCGGCCTTTTGGCGCAAAAGCGCAGCCATGCGGCGGCACTGGTCGTACTCGATCAGCTGGCCGGTGAACTCCTGCTTCATGCGTTCGCCCTCTTCGCTGCGGGGCAAAAGCAGGTAGCTTTTCATCTCCACCAGCCGCGCGGCCATCTCGATGAAGGCGCTGGCGGAACTCCGGTGTGTCGGAATAGAGGCGGAGCAGCTCCATGTTGCCAGATCCCAGGACAGCACGGCGAATAGCGGCATTGCCCTCGATCACGGCGTTCTCATGGTCACTGTGACCGCAGGCATTGCGATATGGCACATCTTCCATAACAGCGGCAAGTACAATGGGCTTGTATTGCTCATGCAGTTCTCGAATCGTAGGGGCTGTGGCTGCTTCGGTCTCCTGAAATACTCTGGTCCCGTCTGCGCCAAACTCCGCTTCCTGGGCATTGATGTGCTGTTCCGCCTCATGGTCGATAGAGGGCATGGAATACTCCTGCCGCTCCCTGCCGCCCTTCGGGACAGCGGAAATGGTCACATCATGCTTATCCCGCAGCTGTTCCACAACCTGCTCCAGCCGGTTTGCCGGAAAGCCGCACATTTCCACACGGCCACCGCCGGGGATAGCGCGGGTCGTGAGATTGAGGTCCAGTTCCGCAGCAGCAGTTTTGGCGTCCTCACCGTACAGCTCAAAAAAATCCCCCATTTGGTAGAGGATTATATCATCCGGGTGGCGCTCCTTGACGCCGTTGTATTCCCACACAGCCGGGTCCGGCTGCTGGGCTTGCAGGGCATCTTCTTCCGCCAGGGCCTTTTCTGCCTGGATTTTGTCATACTCCGCCTGTTCCTGTTCTGTGAGATAGCGTCCCTTCTGGATCAGGTCGGTAATCCGTTTGGCGACTTTCTCCCAGGTGAAATGCACATCCGGGCAGCCGTCTTTTTTGTAGTGCAGACCTTTTCCGTCGTGGCTTTCATCGCTTTTCATTGCACCGGACAGGGCATGGGAGTGACCGCCAATACCATACTTATGTTTGAGAAAATCCACCTTTTCCTTATCCGTATGGGGTTCCTGGAAAAAGGTGAAAACTCGGCCCTTACCGCCCTCAAATCCGCTGCCTCTGGTCATGGCGGCGTCGATCTCGTCCTCAGAGATAAACTGCTTGACCGAAGGTACTTCCGTCAACTGAGAGGTAAAGGTGGTGCGAGGCAAGGACAGATCTTGCAGGTTCTCCCAAATTTCTTTGGGTTTATGGTAGTGGAAGCGCAGCAAATCCCGATCCTGCTGGTAGGCCGTCCAGAAGGCAGCATATTCTTCCGCAAGGTTCTGGCGAAACTCCGGGCTTTTCAGCTGTTCGGTGAGCCATGCAGATTCCTCCGGGAAACCGCGCCCCGGATTGTTGGAAAGGATGGGCAGATACCCAGCTTCTCTGGCTTCCTCGCTGAAATCGTGGTACAGATTCCAGAACTTTTCCGCGAGGAGGGAGCGTTCATAGCCCGCAGCCTCAGCCAGCTCCACATTGGTGGCAAACTGGCCGTCCTGCAAAAGCTGGCCGATACGCTCAGCGGCACTCTCCCAGGAAATGACCTGGGCGGACTTATCGTAACGGGCAGTTTTGCCGTGGGAAAGATGGATTCCATCCTCGGCATACCATGCAGTGATGCTGCCAATCCCGTTGCCGCCATGGTACAGGGTTTTCAGGGTGTCTGCGATCTCGGTGGTGGACTTCTGCTCCTCAAAGGCCGCGACAATGCGCTCTCTCTGGCGATAGGTGTTGCCGCCCAGCCGCAGCACATGGTCGATGTCAGCCTGGGCAAAAGAAAAAGCAGAGGATGTTTTCACATTCTCTGCTTCATCTATTCTTTGGATTTGTTCCGCTTCGGAGGGGAAGAAACTCAGCTGTTGATAAGCTCTGTCAGCAGAATTTCCTCGGCCTGTGCCTTGCAGGTGTTCATCAGGCCCACCCAGCGCATCGGGTCGCTGGCTTTCAGCTGCTCCGTCGCGCCCGCGTCTTTCGCCAGCTGGGGCATCATCTGCTCCAGACGGCTCTGCGCTGTCTCGTCGATCTCGATGAGGTGCGGGTACAGCTTCTCGCTCAGCAACATCTGGTTGTAGAGGATGGGACGGTGTTCCTTCAGGTAGGTTTTCCTCATCCTTCCGTACTTGCCCAGGGGTTTCTCCGGCTGCTGGCTCAGCTTCAGGTCGGGAATCAGATAGTCTCCGTTCTGGATATAGGTCATGGGATTGTTCATCTTGTTTGCTCCTTTCTTGGTTGGCTTCGCGCTCTGCATTTCGGACGGTAACGCCGATCTGCCGCAGCACCTGCTGGTTGATCTGGCTGACCGCTGTTCCCAGCGCCCCGATGGTGGACGGGGTGTTGAAATCAAAGATCGCCATGAAATCTTCGTGGTCGAAGTAGCGTTCCGGCTCCAGTCCACAGCGGGACATCAAAGCGTAAGTGATACTGACGGTGGCTGCTGCCTTGAACTGTACTCCGATGTTAAACTCATCATATTCCTCCAAAAAGGAACCGTCAACGATATAGAAGAAGTCCTGCTGATGCTCCGTCCAGTATTCCTCAGCCAGTTTTCCGGCTACCTCGGTGAGCTGTCCGGCAAGGTCATCACCGGAAACATCATAGGTGCGCTCAAGCATGGCCTGCACGGAATCCAGATGGCGCTCCTCCAGCTGCCACAGCCAGGGAGTGCGGGAATGTTCACGGGTTCCGGTGTCGGAAATATCAAAAACATAGCGCAGGCGGGGCCTGTCCCCGGAATCGTCCACCAGAGCAATTCCCTTGGAGCCGCGCCTTACATACCGGCCCATCTTTTCATTCCACAAATCGTACTCTGCACAGGCGGTGGCGTCCGGTCGCTGGGCGTAGATCATCAGCTGCTCATGGAACGGGTACTTGTAAAGGCGGGAAGCAGTGGTGAGAAACCCTGCCCATTCCTGCCAGCTCCCCGTGAGCTGCGTTGTCACCTTCTCCGCCATCTGTGCATATAGTTCAGCTTTGGTTGGCATGGTATTCTGTCCTCCTCGGTTTTTGGGTAAAAGAAAAGCAGGAAACCAAAAAGATTTCCTGCTGGGTGAAACTGTGAATATTACATTTTAGTTATTTAATATCTCTGCAATCGTGTTTGGTGCATATTTATTGAGTTCATGTCCTGCATTTGGAACGATGTGCAAAGTAGCTTTGGGTAGCAATTCTTTTAGTCTTTTAGAAGCCTTTAGATTGGCAGTATCCTTTTTGCCACACAAAATTGTCACTGGACAACGAATATTGTTTAATTGCGAAGTAAAATCCAATGATCGCATAGAGTGAGCCAATTTTATGGTGCTGCTTTTTGATAGTCCCATACTTTCAAAAGCCTTGTTTGGCATACAACGGAAGATAAGATTTTGAAAATCTATCAGTAAACTTGGAACTTTATATTGTGCGCCAATCAAAACCAGCGAAGCCACTTTTTCTTCATGCCGAATAGCAAAATCAATCGCAAGAAGCGCACCTAACGAAAGACCGCAGATACGAAGCGGCTCTTTTACTTCTGAATACCGCTGTTCTAAATCGCCCAAAATCTGCGAATATGATATTTCATCTTCTGCTGAAGAAAAAAGTTCTGGGCAATCGACATCGGAAATTGATAGTTGTTGGACTACTTCTTTCCAGTCCTGTGCAGTTTGTCCCAACCCATGTAAAAGAACCGTTTTCATTAAACACCTCCTAAGTTCAAGATAATCATCAATGCACAAACAAACTGGAATTTCTGTTATAGATTTACAATCATAATAAATTCCTCGCTATTTTCATTAACAACAGTAAATCCCACTTTCTCGTACATCTTCACTGCATAATTACTTTTCTGAACAGATAAGGATATTTTTGAATATCCAGCCAATTTTTCTACCTGTAATAGTTGTTTCAATAATGAAGTTCCAATGCCTAATCCTCTATATTGGGGGCAGACAGACATGGCAAGAGATGGAGTATCATTATCAATGTGTCCATAATCATTCATAATTCTTACCCAAATAGCTCCTACTATATTTCCTTGAATTTCTGCAACTAAGGCTTTATCGTGTTTTCGATTTCCAAACTCAATGATATATTCTTGTAATTCTGGACAGTCTATGACTGATTTAGGTGGTGGCTCAATTCCGTCTGGAATATAAATCGCTTCGTACAAAAAATCACTTAGTAAACAATATTCTTCGCTTCTCATTTCTCGTATTATATAGTCCATAAGTTTACTCCAAATTCTAATTTGTTGCTTAGATTATACTTCATCCATCTCTCTAAGTATAGTGGGATATTGTGATGAAAGTGAGAGAAATCGCTTATCCGTCAGACAATTTCTCTCACTATATTTTTTACACGATAAATTTACTGGTCAAAATCCGGGTACAGCTCCAGCTGGGCAAAGTCCTCATCGGTCATCGCACCGAGCTTCGTAAGGGCGCTGTCGGTCAGCTCCCTCAGTTCCGTTTCCTCCGGTGATAGCTCGCCGCGCATCTCACGCAGGCTGTCGATCAATCCGGTGCGGCTGCCGGTATTGTAAATGCACATCAGGTTCATTTCCTCAAAAGTAAAGTTTCCCATATCAAATCTCCCTTTCCGCACTCTTTTTTGGCGCTATCTTTTTGTGTTCTGCCTTGGGCTGGCTTTTCAGCTGCTCCATGACGGACTTTTTCTTTTCCCGTTCCTCCCGATGGGCAGCGGCAGTCAGATCCATCAGGGAAATGGGCTGACCGCTGCGGGCCTGCTGTTCCAGCTCTGCCACCGTAGGCTCTTTTGCGCCATTGTTGATGATACCGTCGATCATGCCGTAATCGTCCTCCACGGCCATCTCCGCATTTTTCAGCGGATTTTCCGGCAGGAATCCGGGGATCTGGGTAAAACCAACACTGTCACAGTAATGACAGGATACCTTACCGTCCTGCTTGATCGCAACGATGTCACTGACACTCATAGAAGGACTGTGAAAATCCGCCGGTTTTTGCAGATTAAACTGCTCATATAGTTTTTCCAGCTGCTCCGGTACCGTGCCAGACTCCCTCAGCGGAGCTGTGTAAATGAGGTCATAATTGCTGCGGTCTATGGAAATGTCATGGGACTTTAACCAATCCAGATTCATAAAGCGCACATTCTGCGGATCGTCACGGCTCACCTGATAGATAGCAAAGCAATCTCTGTTCTGGGATAGAAATGCCTGTTCGCGTTCCTGCTGATGTTCCTGACGCTCCATGACCTTTTCGTGGAACTGAGGGCTTTTCTCCCATTCCTCACGGTCCACGCCAAAAAGACCGCCATGATCCATGATTTCCTGCGGGTCAAACACCATGCTCTCCGTATTGTCCTCATGCAGCACATAGACAGTCAAACCAGCGGCATCCAGTTCCAGCGCCCGTTCTCTGGTAACAGGGAGCATCCCATCATAGGAGTAGCCGTATTCCTGCATATCCGGTGTGGAGACCTGCTCATCAGGCATGGGGTATTCATCCAGCGCCTGCTCCTGTGCTTCCGGCAGCTGGGAAGAAGCAGTCATCTGACTGACCTCTGCCTGCATCTGCTGATAGGCAGCTTCCTGCAAGGTCTCGATCATGGACAACGGTGCGTATTTTACCGAGTCTCTGCCCAAATCGTTGTCATCACAAATCTGGAGAACTGCCTTCATGCGGGAAATCTCCGGCATATCCAGCTGACCACCATCCAACTCTTTCATGGACGCGGCATCGTAAAGGGTATAGTCCCAGCCGCTGTCACAGGACTGGATATGAAGATAGGTGGCATCGTCAATCAGAAACAAAGCCTCCTGCTGGTTGGCGTCCGCCCCCAGCACTTCCATTTCCGGCATTGCCGCAGCCAGTTCCTTTACCGCTTTTTGCACCAGAGGATTATCACGGTAATAGTCAATTGCCTGAATGGTGTCCAGGTCAATGGTCTGCCCGGTCAAAATCGGAAAAGGTCCTTCATAGTCGCTTCCGTCTTTCAGCTCAAAACCAATGCCCTTGATCCCGTTCATTCGCTCTGCTGGAATCTCCTGATAAATGCGGATTGCTTCCTCCAAAGACAGGTTATCGTGGTATTCTCCGAGGTTTGGAAATTCCATGCACTCTGCTACATAGTAGGTCAGATCGCCGGTCGGCAGCCTATCAGATACCTTAATGGCATCTGCTGGCTGCTCTATCGGGGCGGTTTCCGGCTCTGCCTTTGCATGGGGGTCAATTCCACGCTCTTTGCAGATTTCCTTATAGTGGCGCTCAATGTCGGAGATCAAAGTGCCGGAGGTTTTGTTGATGGTCTCCAAACTGGCTCTCAACTCTTTCAGTTCCTTGCCCTGACTCCAACTGGCAATATAGCCAAAGCTATTTTCTCCAGTCTCGATGCCAAAATATTTGCAGACTGCATAGGAGATGCTTTCAGCCTCCACTTCTTCCGTGTGACGGTTTTTGATTGCCTGTTTTTCTGCGGTTGCATCTTCCTCAACTGCAAGACGCCATTCAAACTGATTTTCGTCCACATAACGCCAATCCATATCAGAAGCAAACTGTTCGGCTTCTTTTTCTGTGGCAAAATCCAACTTGAAATCATGTTTGGTTCCACCTTCACTCTCCTGCACAACCTTCCATGACGGTAGCATTTCATATTTTTTAGGGTCATGGAGCTTGCTGTGGGCAATCTCGTGTACTGTGGCCGAAACCGTCTGCACCTCGCTCATGCCCTGACGAATGGCAATTTTCTGATGATCGGCAGAAAAATAGCCGTCCGTATCGGCGGCCATTGCTTCAAAAGTAATCGGCACCGGTGCGCTGCGGCGCAGGGCCTCCATGAATGCCTCATAATTTGGCACATTGCCGGAAAGGGAGGAAGCAAGCTCCGGCAAAGGTTTCCCGTCGGTCTGACTCACATCAAAAACCTTGACCGGGCGAAACATGGGGATCTCGATTTCTTTTTCCTCTGTAACGATCTTTCCGTCTTTATCCAAAATCGGAGCCTTGGTATCCGGGTCCAGCTTCTGCTCCTCGATTTTCTTCTTGTACGGTGTGGGGGCGATGATGGTAATGCCATGCTCGCCCTTTTTTACATGACGCTCAAACTGGTCTTTCCACTTATTGTATCCGGCTACCAAAGTGGCGTCCGGCTTCTGCATATAGATGAGCATGGTGTTGTTTACCGAATAGCGGTGGAAGCGGGACATGACGGACAGATAGCGCATATACTTTTCACTCTCAAACAGTTCTTTGATGCCCTGCTCGATGCCATCTGTGATTTCCCTTAGCCGTTCTCGGTTGGTGGGTTTGTTCTCAGCCATGATTTTCAATCTCCTTTCCAAGTGTGTGATTTCTGCTGTGTGTTCTGCAATCCATGCCTTTTGTTCTTCTTCACTTTCATAAAGAAAAAGGTCCAGCAGGTACTCTACATAGGTTTTCTTCTGGATTGCTTCCACAAAACGGGGGTGCGGTTCTTCCTCCGGTGTCCTGGGAGAATTGTCGATCTCCCATTTTTTCAGCAGATAGTAGTAATCGGACAGTACGCGATAACACCGCTGCCGGTCCTCCCGAAACTGCTGTGCCTCGGTTTTCTGCCGGACATACCTCCTGCGGGGAGGGGCCTGACTGTCATAGATCAGGCCAAAGTCCTGTGCCAGTTTCTCCGCCGCTTCTTTTGGGGAGAGGTCAAAGAGCTTTGCGGTAAAGTCGATCACATCCCCATCTGCACCGCAGCCAAAGCAGTGGAACCGCTGGTCTACCTTCATGCTGGGGTTCTTATCATCGTGAAAGGGACAGCAGGCCATACCATTTCGTTTGACCTCGATCCCATAAAACGCTGCCGCTTCTCTGGTGCTGACCGACTGCTTGACTGCTTCAAATACATTCTCTGCCATGTGCCTTTAACTGCCGGACTTTTTCACAGGGGGCTGGTATCCGGCGGCTTTCGCACGCTCACTGGCAGCTTTGCGACGCTCGGCGCTGTATGGCTCCCGGACTGATACACACCGCTTGGGGACGGTAAAGTTATGGGCGTCCTTTCGGGTGATCTGGTCGGGGTGCTTTTTTGCCAGCAGTTCCAGCTTCTCCATCAGACGGGGATCGTGGGTATAGACCTCAGCCATTGGTTCTGCCTGGTTATAGAGGAGAATGGTTTCCCGTTCCACTAAAGAGAGCTTCATCGGCTGCCTCCTTTCCGCTGGTCAAATTCCAGCTTGAAGTTGGCATACTGTCCATCGTCCTCCAAAACCACAGTGGCATCGTAGGTCTTGCCGGTTTTCTCCGAATATAGCCCCGTCACACGGACACGGCCATCGTTCAGCAGTGCAGACACCACAGCCTTGGTCGGCTGTTTTTTCTTGGCAGCCCACCATTTGTTGTTTTTCCAGATTGCAAATTTGCAAGAATCATTCTGACAGAAGAAGCCTTTTTGCAGTTCTGCAACTTCACCGCCGCAGCGAGGGCATTTGCCCACCACCTCACGGGGCGGAGTGAACAGGTACTCAGTTCCCTTGATGACCTGATAAGTCCCCACCAGATCTTTCAGCATGGTGCTGATCCCGTCTAAAAACTCCTCCGGGGCAAGCTGCCCGCGCTCGATCTCGCCCAGGCGGTACTCCCACTCGGCAGTCAGAAGCGGCGATTGCAGTTGTTCCGGCAGCACTGTGATCAGGGAAACTGCATCGTGGGAAGGGAGAAGCTGCACCGTTTTCCTGCTCTTTTTTCGTTCCAGAAAACCGGCAGATACCAGCTTTTCCAAAATACCGGCACGGGTGGCCGGTGTCCCCAGACCTTTTCGCTCGGCATCCTCCGGCATATCCTCTTTTCCGGCAGTCTCCATCGCGGACAATAGGGTGTCCTCCGTAAAGTGCTGAGGCGGACTGCTTTTGCCTTCTTTGACGATTGCCGCAGAAACCGAAAGGGTCTGTCCTTCGGTCAGCTCCGGCAGGGCTTTCTCTGCGCCATCTTTTTTCGGCTCTGCATCCTTCATTTTGGCACGGTAAGCGTCCTCCAGTGCTTTCCATCCGGGGTGCTTCACCGTTTTTCCTTTTGTGGTAAACTCCCCACCGGCACACGCTGCAATCACAACGGTTTCCGAATAGATATGGGGCTGGGCTACGGCGCACATCAGACGCAGGGCCACCAGCTCCAGCACCGCTTTTTCTCCCGCAGGAAGGGCAGAAAGGTCTGCATCCTTGAGATTTCTGGTAGGGATTACTGCGTGGTGGTCGGTTACTTTCTTATCGTTGATGACCGTCTGCGGATCACAGGTAATGGCGATCCCTTTGCGAAACGGCATAGCATTGGCAACCAGATTCACCAGCACCGGCAGGCTGTCTGCCATATCACCGGTCAGATAGCGGCTGTCAGTACGGGGATAGGTGCAGAGCTTCTTTTCATACAGGCTTTGCAGATAGTCCAGGGTCTGCTGGGCTGTAAATCCAAGCAGGCGGTTGGCATCTCTTTGCAGAGTAGTCAGGTCATAGAGGGCAGGCGGCTTTTCGGACTTTTCCTTGCACTCCACCTTTTTGATTGTGACATTTGCACCCTGACAGGCTTCTTTCAGCTGCTCAGCAGCAACCTTATCCGCCATGCGCTCCCCGGATACGGTAAGACCGGGCAGCTCCAGCGCCACGGTATAAAAGGGAATCGGCTGAAAGGTGTCGATCTCAGCTTCTCGCTGAACAATAAGCGCCAGCGTCGGGGACATCACGCGCCCGATGTTGAGGGTTCGGTGATACAGCACGGAAAAAAGCCTTGTCGCATTGATCCCCACCAGCCAGTCGGCCTTGGCACGGCAGAGGGCAGCATCCCGAAGTCCGTCATAGTCCGCACCGGGGCGCAGGTTTGCAAAGCCTTCCCTTATGGCAGAGTCCTCCATCGAAGAAATCCAGAGCCTTTTCATAGGCTTTTGACAGTCTGCCAGCTCATAGACGCTACGGAAGATCATCTCGCCCTCGCGTCCGGCATCACAGGCATTTACCACTTCCGTCACATCCGGGGCATTCATCAGCTTTTTGAGAATATCAAACTGCTTTTTCTTATCCTTTCCCACCACCATCTGCCAATGCTCCGGCAGAATAGGCAGGTCATCATATCGCCACTTGGCATACTTGGGGTCATAGCTGTCTGCATCCGCAAGACCGGCCAGGTGGCCCACGCACCAGCTGACACGCCAGCCGTTGCCCTCCAGATACCCGTCCTTACGGGCAGTTGCGCCGATCACCGCAGCCAAACTTTGTGCAACCGATGGTTTTTCAGCAATCACCAGCTTCATATTCTTCAACCTCCCATTCTTCCCGCACAGGCGTGTGCAGTTTTTTCTCTATGCTGTTTTCCTCATCCAGTAGCAGGTTATAGCCAAACCGGTAGTCATAGCGGTACAGTTTCCCCAGCAGGTCATTGATGATGATACGGCAAGCCAAAATGACACGGGTTTTATCCACCTGCATCAGCTGGTAGCGTTGATAATTGCTGTAATATTCTTCATGGCGGTGGGTATTGCGGACAGCATCTTCAAGCAAACTTTCTACTGCATCCTGACAACCATCCTCTTTTTCACCCTCCATACAGTTCAGAAGTTCCATTACCATAGGAAAGCTCTGTTCATCCATAGGAGCTTCTGCTGCAAGAAAACCGATCAGGGCAGATAAGAGCAGACGGGCTGCTGTCTGTTCCTGGTCCGTCAAAACAGCCATCGTTTTCTCCGCATTTGGCAGAATCTTATCTTCCACAAAATCTGCCGCGTCACCGGAATAAAGCTGACGGATAGAATCTATGGACAATGAAACTGTCACGGTATCTAAGGAGAAATCAAAGGGGTCATCTTGCTTTTGCTTTCTCCGAAGTTTGTTTAACATGGTAGAAAGAATGTCGCCGCCAGAATACACGGCGATCACCAGCAGATCAAAAACAGCAATCAGTTTGATAAATGTAATCAGAACACTCATTTTTTTCGTTTCCTTTCTTTGAGCCAGCGTTCCATCTCACGATGGCAGATACCTACGCAGGGTCTTCCATAATTCCCGCAACCATAGCAGGGGTGGCTGTGGGGTAAAGAAGGAGGACGGGAAGTTTCCTTCCCGCCCTCCGGCCTGCGTGTCATCATGCGTTCGTAGGGGCTGTCTGTGAAACGGGTCATTTCACACTGTCCTCATCATCTTCTTCTGTGCTGCCCCCGTCAGCATTCGGTTCGTCCGACTCCTCATCCTCGGTTTCCCATTCCTCGGAATCTTCCTCGCCATAATCATAATCGTCCAGACTGTCATTGCCCTTGGTCTTAGGCTTATTCTTAACGAGCTTCAAGTAGGCAAATACGCCACCGCCACCAAGCAGAGCCAGCAAAAGGACCAGCGCAGCCGGGTTCAGTCCGGCAGGCTTCTCTTTTTCCGGCTCCGATGTTTCTGCCGGAGGTTCCGGTGCTTTGCCCGTACATTTACTCTTATCAGTTGCGCAGACCGGGCAGGCCGTATTGACTGCCCCTGCTTCACATTTTGTTGAACAGCTGCATACCGCAGGCATCTCCTCTTTGGGTTTTCCATCTTCCATCAGCGCCGCAAGGTCTGCATCGTCCACCTGATTCAGAAAGTGAACAGCAGTCTCCTTGTCCTCATTCGCCCTATCAATCAGGATGTAAAAGTAATTTCCAGCTTTGGTCGTAACAGTAATAAGCTGCTTATTGCCTCCAAAATCATCCACCAATGCCGCATTCCCCTCCGGTGTAAGTGCCGGTGCCGGTTCTGTTTCTTCCACAATCACATTGCTGTCATTGGTAGAATCCTCTGCCGGTGCCGCCGGAGCCTGTTCTGACCCCTGTGCGAAAGCAGGGATCGTAAAGCCAAATGCCACAACCATTGTCAGGCAAAGGGCGGAAAGTGTTTTGCAAATTCTTTTATTCTTCATAAGCGGTAACCTCCTGATTATTTGATTCCGACAGTGCTGTATCTCTGCCGTGGTTCATTCCACCGGAAAGCATAGCGTTCAGCTGTGCTGGAGTCATGCGTAACGCACGAACCATCTGAACGATTTCCAGATTCTCTGCCTCCGTTTTCTGTGCTTCCAGGGTCTTGAGCTTTTCCTGATATTCCGCAATCTTCTCACGGGTTTTCTCAATTTCCTGGTCGATACGTTCAATTTTGTTTTTTGCCATAACCGTTCACTCCTTTCCACAAAGTCTGTTACCAGTTCATCAGGCCGTAGCCCTTAATACTTTGATAATTCAGGTCATAACTTTTGATCTTGCAGGCATCGCCGGAATTTCCCTCCACCGTATAAACACGGCTGCCATCCGTACCGATCACGATACCCACATGGTCTGCTGTCCCATCCAAATCCCAATCAAAGAAAATTGCATCTCCGGGAGCCAGATTGTTATAGCCTCTTGCACCCCATTGTCCATGAGACTGGAACCACGGAACGCCCTGCCACTCACAGCCTGCAAAACGCGGCTCACTTTTTCCTGCCTGGTTATAGCACCAGGATACAAAGCAGGCGCACCACTCCACGCGGCTGTCAAAGCCATACCAGCTCCAATAAGGATAGCCGCCCACATTGCCCACCTGACGCTTGGCCAGTTCCACCAGCTGAGGATTGCCGGGGCGGGTACCGTTAATGAACTGCACACCGGACAGATCTTCCGAGCCGCTGGTATCAGGGGAACCGCCGCCAAACAACAGCGGCTTATTGCCCATGGTCTGCCGGTAAACCTGATACATTTCCATCTGCTCCGGGGTCAGTAACTCCGACGCCACAGCGGAAATGGGCTTGCTGGTGAGTTTCACATTCAAAATGTAATACTCATAGGGGACTTCTTCTGAGGTGGTCTCGCCGGTCTCCGGGTCGGTGGAGGTCTCCGTGCGGTAGCGAATCTCCACTTCCTCAGTAAGCGTCAGCTGATACTGTGCTGCAAACACACGCGCCAGCTCTGCCTGAGCGCTCTGCTGGGTGTAACCTTGCAAGACGGCAGACAGAAATGCTGCCAGCTCATGAGGGTCATGGCCGATCATACCAAGGTCATAGCGATACTCGTCATACCCTGGGTGGCTGCTTTCAATGTTGTCGATTTCCTCCTGCAACTGGGCTTCTCTGGCTGCATAATCTGCCTCCACCGCCAGCATTTCCGGGTCATCCGACGGATAGGTGGTGCCGGAGAGAACGGAACCGATGCTCTGCGCCATCATGGAGCAGGAGGACATGGTATTCATCAGCATACAGGTAATGAGGAACAAAACCCCTGCCATCAGGAAACCCTTCTTGTGGCGCATGACGAATGCCCCTGCCTGCTGTACCTTTTCTTTTACCGTCCTTGCGGCTTTTCCGGTTTTGGATGCAGCCTGGGCGGTATTTCCGGCAGTCTGACCGGCGTGTTTGGCGGCGGCATACTGCTTTTTGATGGCCTGCTTTTGCTGCCAGCGGGAAAGAGGGTTGCTGGCAAACTGGGGATTTTCCTGCAAAGATTTCTGGTACAGAACATTTACATTTGCCTTTTCCAGTTGGCGCTCTGCCTGGGCTGCTTTGCGGTACGGCTTCAGCTTGTGGCTGCGATAGCCCTCCCGCACCAGATAAGCGCCGGTCTCCACCGCCTCCTCGGACTTGTGGGCGCTTTCCACGCCCACATTGTCCTGCTCTGTTTCCCGGATCTCTTTGTGGAGCTTGCCTGCGACCAGATGGACGGGAGCTTCCCTGACTCCTTGAGAAACTTTGGAAGGTGGCTTTTTCTTGTCCTCAAAGGTCAGCTTCGAGGTCTTTTTTCCGGTATCCGGGTCAATGACCGTCTGCCTGACCTTTTTCTTTGGGATATTGGCCTGCGCCTTATCTGCTCTGGCCGCAGCTTTCTCCGCTTTACGGATCGGCTTTTCCAGTGCAGGGTCAGACCGTTCCTCATCAGTAAAGCGCAGGCGCGGTTCCTTATTCAAACCATTCTCCCAGCATGAGGGAGGACATCATGTAGTGCAGCTCTGCATAAATGGCCATTCCCACCGGATCGTTGAACATACAGCCGGACAGGTAGGCATAAAACTGTGCCACCACATCGGACAGGATCTTCGCTTCGGTTCCTTCCAGAACCAGACCGCCCATGCCTTCCTTGGCACGGATGGCGCTCCAGACCTCTGCCAGACGGAGCAGCCCCACCTGACCGGTCTCATTCAGTTCGGCTGCCTGATCTGCCGCCGTGCGGCACTCACTTACCGCATCGGCCATGACCGTAAGCAGCTGGCTGCGCTGGGCATTTACCGCCCTGTCAAAAAACATCAGCGGATTTTTATTCAAAATGTTGGGA
>ENA-OPVL01001441-OPVL01001441.1-human-gut-metagenome-genome-assembly--contig:-NODE-1441-length-14556-cov-2.068685_pt1 | contig 14556 bp, 13 predicted proteins | sample MGYA00241496_ERZ501984 | MGnify/ENA primary metagenome ERZ501984 (study PRJEB25962, sample SAMEA2042986) | human gut metagenome | biome: human gut; feature: human-associated habitat; material: faeces... | reverse complement strand
CCGCCGTGATTATATCCACGTGATGGACCTCGCAGACGGTCATGTGAAAGCGGTCGAGTACGCCGCACAGCACAAGGGCGTTGAGGTATTCAACCTCGGCACTGGCACGCCGTACAGCGTGCTCGAGATCGTGCATGCATTTGAGAACGCAACTGGTGTTGCAATCAAGTATGAATTCGGTGTTCGCCGTGCAGGCGATTTGCCGGAGTTTTGGGCAAATGCCGATAAGGCCGCACAGGCGCTCGGTTGGAAGGCGGAACGCGATTTGACGGCGATGTGCAGAGATACCTGGTGCTGGCAAAGCGGAAACCCGAAGGGATATAAGAATAAGTAATGAAGGAATCGAGAACGAATGATAGCTATTGATATTTAGTGTTATTAACTGTTATTAACTGGCGTTTTTCACCAAAGGCTTGAGATGTGTTAGGGGTTAGTTATTGTGTTTTGGGTATTATAAATCATGATTTAGGAAATGGATTGAAGAGAAAAATGTCAGATGTTTCAAAAATAACGTTTGAATATCTCCCTGAAAGTATTGTTGTTTAAAGGCAGATTTGATATAATAAATTTGGTTCTATAAAAGTAGCCCAAAGTTGAGTATATTAGTTATATGCGCATGAAACATAGTGACGCTTGGGAAAATATTCAATAACATTAAGAGTGCAAGAAAGTGTTACTTAGAGAAAATAATGGGTGTCTTGACGCAGTGTATAGATGTTCAAGAAGTAGATAAAGAAAGATATCTTAAGACACTAAATATCAAAATTGAGGATACATAGATGAAAGGCATTATTTTAGCAGGCGGTAGCGGTACGAGACTGTATCCGCTGACCATGGTAACGAGCAAGCAGCTTTTGCCGATTTACGATAAGCCGATGATTTATTATCCGCTTTCCACGCTGATGCTGGCTGGAATTCGGGATATACTAATCATCTCGACACCGACGGATCTGCCAAATTTCGAACGTCTGCTCGGTGACGGCAGTCATTACGGCATCAACCTGTCGTATAAGGTGCAGCCATCTCCGGATGGCCTTGCGCAGGCGTTCACGCTTGGCGAGGAGTTTATTGGTAATGAGCCGTGCGCGATGGTGCTCGGCGACAATATTTTCTATGGTGCAGGTCTGAGTGAGCGCTTGAAAGCCGCTGCAGAGGCAGCACAGAATGGTCGGGCGACCGTATTTGGTTACTACGTCAACGACCCGGAGCGCTTTGGTATCGTGGAATTTGATGAGGCAGGCCACGTGATTTCTGTCGAAGAAAAGCCCAAGCAGCCGAAATCCAACTACGCAATCACCGGCCTGTACTTCTATGACAAGCGCGTTGTGGAGCTGGCAAAGCAGGTCAAGCCGTCTGCACGCGGCGAGCTGGAAATTACCGATCTTAACCGTATGTACCTCGAGGACGGCACACTCAATGTACAGCTTCTCGGCCGCGGCTACGCATGGCTGGACACCGGCACGATGGACACGCTCGTTGAGGCAGCGGAGTTTGTGCAGGTTATCGAGCAAAGACAGGGCATCATGATTTCCGCACCCGAGGAAATCGCATATCGCCACGGCTGGATTACGCGCGAGGAACTGCTCAAATCGGCGGATACATACGGAAAATCTCCGTACGGTGAGCATTTACACCGCGTAGCAGACGGAAAAATTCGATATTAAGAAGGTAAGGGCATGGAGATTATCAAAACGAAAATTGACGGCGTTGTCATCGTGGAACCTAAGGTGTTCGGCGACCATCGCGGTTTTTTTATGGAAAGCTGGTCCAAGCGCACATTTGAGGAGGCCGGTCTGCACTACGATTTCGTGCAGGACAACCACTCGTCCTCAACTGTGAAGGGCACGCTGCGCGGTATTCATTTCCAGCGCGGCGACAAGGCGCAAGCAAAGCTCGTGCGCTGCGCACGCGGCGCGGTGCTCGATGTTGCGGTTGACCTGCGTCCGTCCAGCCCGACTTATAAGCAGTGGGTTGCGGTCGAGCTGAGCGAGGAGAACAAGCGTCAGCTGATGATTCCGCGCGGCTTTGGTCACGGCTTTGTGACGCTGACCGATCATGTGGAATTTTTGTATAAGGCTGATAACTATTACGCGCCCGAGGCAGACGGCGGCATTCGCTGGAACGACCCGGAGCTTGGCATTGACTGGGGCGTAACTGACCCGGTTTTGTCCGAAAAGGATACGAAATCGCCGTTTTTAAAGGACGCTGTGACTGGCTTTGAGGACTGGTAATATGAAGATTTTAGTAACCGGCGGTGCCGGATTTATTGGCGGCAACTTTGTGCATTTTATGCTCAAAGAGCATCCGCAGGACGATATTCTGTGTGTGGACGCACTGACCTACGCAGGCAACATGGAGACGCTTGCGTCTGTGATAGACAATCCGCATTTCAAGTTTATCAAGGCGGATATTGCTGACCGTGAGGCGATTTACAGCATTTTCAAGCAGGAAAAGCCAGAAATCGTAGTTAACTTCGCAGCGGAGAGCCACGTTGACCGCTCGATTGAGAATCCGTCCATTTTCCTGCAGACCAACGTCATGGGTACGCAAGTGTTGCTCGACGCGTGCCGCAAGTACGGAATCAAGCGCTATCATCAGGTTTCGACTGACGAAGTGTACGGCGACCTGCCGCTTGATCGTCCCGACCTGTTTTTCACCGAGGAAACCCCGATTCACACCTCCAGCCCGTACTCGGCGAGCAAGGCAAGTGCTGACCTGCTCGTGCAGGCGTACCACCGCACGTTCGGCGTGCCGGTGACGATTTCGCGCTGTTCGAACAATTACGGCCCGTATACTTTCCCGGAAAAGCTGATTCCGCTTATGATCAGCCGCGCACTGGCAGACGAAGAGCTTCCGGTATACGGAAACGGTGAGAATGTCAGAGACTGGCTGCACGTATCCGATCATTGCGAAGCAATCGACCTGATTATCCATAAAGGTAAAGTAGGCGAGGTTTACAACATTGGCGGACACAACGAGAGAACAAACCTTCAGGTAGTACAGACTATCCTGAAAGCTCTGGACAAACCGGAATCTCTGATCAAATACGTAAAAGACCGTCCGGGCCATGACAGAAGATATGCAATCGATCCGTCAAAGATCCACAGAGAGCTTGGCTGGCTTCCGGAAACTTCTTTTGCAGAAGGAATTAAGAAAACAATCAACTGGTATCTGAATCATCAGGAGTGGTGGAGACCGATCGTAGAAAAGGAAATGAAAATAAAATGCTAAAGTTTTTGGTGACGGGTGCTGCCGGGCAGCTTGGAAAGGATGTTGTACGTGAACTGGAAAACCGGGGATATGAAGTGACGGGAAGCGGCAGCAAAAAGAGAAAAACAGCAGGTCGTTATGTGAAGATGGATATCACAGACAGAAACGAAGTCGAGGCAGTAATGAAAAAGCTCAGACCGGATATTGTGATCCACTGTGCGGCGTGGACGGCGGTGGATGCGGCAGAAGAGCCGGAAAACTATGAAAAAGTATGGGAAGTTAATGGAAAGGGCACAGCAAATCTTGCATCCGCCTGCCAGAAAATTCATGCTAAAATGGTTTATATCAGTACAGACTATGTGTTTGGTGGACAGGGGAGCAGACCGTGGGAACCGGATTGTGAGGAGTTTTCGCCGCTGAACCGATACGGTGAAACGAAATTACAGGGTGAACAGACAGTGAAAGCAGAACTGAAAGAGTATTTTATTGTGCGAATCGCTTGGGTATTCGGGAAAAACGGGAATAATTTCGTGAAGACCATGCTGGAGCAGGGGAAAAGACGGAAAGAACTTCGAGTGGTATGTGATCAGATTGGAACGCCGACTTACACAGCAGATCTTGCAAAATTTCTTGCAAATCTGTCGATGACAAAGCGATATGGAATCTATCATGTGACTAATGAAGGAGAATATGTCAGCTGGTATGATTTTGCAAAAGAAATCTTCGCACAGGCTGTGAAGCTTGGTGAAAAAGAATATGCAGATGTAAAAGTGATTCCGGTTACGACAGCAGAATACGGAATTTCAAAAGCAGCAAGACCGTTTAACAGCAGACTTGACAGAAAAAGGATCTGTGAAGAAGGATTTCAGCCACTGCCGGTCTGGAAGAATGCGCTGGAGAGATATTTGCAGGAAGTTCTTGCAGAGAGAAAAGGATAAAAGGAAAATGGGACAGATAAAGGTAGAAAAAAATGCAGGTGGAATCGAAGGACTCTGCGTGATCGAACCGTCGGTGCATGGTGATCAGCGTGGATATTTTATGGAAACTTATAATCAGAAGGATATGGAGGAAGCCGGACTTACGATGAAGTTTGTACAGGATAATCAGTCCGGTTCTGGAAAAGCAGTGCTGAGAGGACTTCATTTTCAGAAGAAATATCCGCAGGGAAAGCTAGTCCGGGTGATCCGGGGAACCGTATTTGATGTGGCGGTGGATATCCGGAAAGGAAGTGCCACCTATGGAAAATGGTATGGAATTGAACTGTCGGAAGAGAATAAAAAGCAGTTTTACATTCCGGAAGGATTTGCGCATGGATTTCTGGTGCTGAGCGACCAGGCAGAATTCTGCTACAAATGTACGGGTTTTTATCATCCGGATGATGAGGGCGGGATTGCCTGGAACGATCCGACGATCAACGTTGCATGGCCAGAGCTTGATGTGCCATACAGAATGAGTGAAAAAGATAAAAAGTGGGGAAGGCTGGGAGAATAAGATGGAAAGAATTCAGGGATTAAAAGAATATGTACAGACAGAACATTATCTGGAAGGAATCGGGATCGGGAAAGAAGAGCAGAAGGAAATTCAGATTACCTATCAGCCACTGGCACAGGGCGAATATAATATCAACTACTGGTTCGTACACCCACTGACCGGAAAGAAACTGGTGCTTCGTGTCAATACAGGAAGCCAGATGCATCTGGAAAATCAGATTGAATACGAATATCATGCATTGGAGCTTCTGGCAGATTCAGGACGGACGCCAGTGCCGGTTTTTGTAGATGGAAGTAAGAAGGAACTGCCGTATGGTGTGATGGTTATGGAGTTTCTGGAAGGGAGTGCACTGGATTATCGGAAGAATCTGATGGAAGCGGCAGAATGTCTTGCGGATATCCACAGTGTTCCGGTAAAAGAAACGGATGGACTGATATCGCCATCGAATCCACTGCAGGCGATTCTGGATGAATGTAATCAGATGGTGCAGACATACTACGAGTCTGATCTGGGAGAAGAAAAGAAAAAAGTACAGATCCGGCGTCTTCTGGAGCTGGGACAGGAGAAGATCAATGAGATCCGGGATTATAGTGGATACAGATGCTGTATTAACACAGAGCTGAATTCAGGAAATTTCCTGATGAATGGCGCAGGAAAAGACAATTATCTGGTTGACTGGGAAAAGCCGCTTTATGGTGATCCGGTTCAGGATCTGGGGCATTTCCTTGCACCAACGACAACTTTCTGGAAAACAGATGTGATTCTGACAGAAGAAGAGATGGCTGATTTTACAAGAAAATATATCCAGGCGGTAAATGGCAGATTTGATGTGAGTGGAATCGAAGAACGTCTGAACATTTTTATTCCGATCACGTGTCTCAGGGGAATTACATGGTGTGCAATGGCGTGGGTAGAATATCAGGAGCCGGGAAGACTGATCCGCAACGAAGAAACATTTAAAAAGATGGAAGACTATTTAAACCGGGATTTTCTGGATATGATCGAAGAAAGATATTATAAATAAAGATTTCAGGGATACGGAGTAATAAAATTCTGCGTTTTTCCACATACTACCCATATCGAATAAAATATGGAAAATATGTGGAACACAGGAGGAATAGAATCAATATGAAAGCTACAGGAATTGTCCGCCGGATCGATGATCTTGGCAGAATTGTCGTTCCGAAGGAAATCAGGCGCACGCTACGTATCCGTGAGGGTGATGCACTTGAAATTTTCACCGACCGGGAAGGAGAAATCATTCTCAAAAAATACTCACCGCTTGGGGAAATGGGAAATTTTGCAGACCAATATGCGGAAAGTCTGGCGCAGACGCTTGGATATCTGGTGTGTATCACAGATACAGATCAGGTGATTGCAGCAGCAGGACCGGGGAAGAAAGAATTTCAGGAACAGCTGATCACAAGACAGCTTGCGGAAGTGATCGCAAGAAGGGAGCAGTTTCTGGCATCCTCTATGGATCGGAAGTTCACGGTCATCGTGTCGGGACAGAATGCAGAACTGAAATGGCAGGTGGTAAGTCCGATCATCTGCGCCGGAGATGCGATCGGTTCTGTCGTGATCCTGGCAAAGGACGGCAGGAAAAAACCCGGTGAGTTGGAACAGAAGATGATACTCTGCGCAGCAGGATTTCTGGGACGACAGATGGAACAGTAAAGGAATATTTCATAAGAATCTCTCATAGTATAAAAGGACAGGAGGGGTTCTTATGGAAAAAAAGCTGTTTGGAAATATCTGTTTTACAAGACTTGTGAAAGCACTGATGCTTTCTTACTTTCTTACGATGCTGATGCTGCTCGGGCTGTCCTTTGGACTGTATAAGTTTGACTTAAGCGAGAAAACAGTCCGGATCGGGATCCTTGCGGTTTACATAATTTCCACATTTGCCGGTGGATTTGCCATGGGAAAAATGGGGAAGACAAGGAAATTCCTGAGGGGATTTATGCTTGGAATGCTCTATTTTCTGCTCCTGCTTGCAATTTCAGCAGGGATCTACCGGAGCGTGCAGGGTGGAATGCAGATGATGATCGCCTGGATCCTCTGTGGGGCAGGCGGAATGCTCGGTGGTATGGTGTCCTGAAGGGGCGGAGATGTGATTTTTGCGTTGACGGTATCAAGGGACATGTGCTATACTCCTGCTTTTGACAGCTTTTGGAGAAAAAAGTCCCGCAAGCCGCTTGTATAGCGGATTGCGAGACTTTTTTTTAATCCGGGGGAAGCAGTTGCGCCAAAAGGAAGCTTATACTATACTATAGGTGATAAAAATGCCCGGAGGTGATGAGCCGGGCAAGAGGGAGGAACTCGTGAAAAGGAACACCAGACAGCTTTATTTGATGTTTTTTGTTTTTGCGATAATCATAGCAGCATATTCCTGCCGGCTGCTGGCATGGTTTGATATAGGAGGAAACTATCCAAGCTATGTGCGTGCCGCATTGTATTTATTATTATTTGTCTTGTGGGGGTATTCTCTGGATCAGCGGATTATTCAGAAACCGGTGCTGCACTGTCTTCGCTTGATGGATGTTCTGATGCTTATCTGGTTGACTTTGCGTACTTTGAAATACGAGGTGGTTACAGATCTGACCGTGGCACGTTATTTGTGGTATCTTTATTACCTGCCGATTCTTTTTATTCCGCTGCTTGGTGCATATACTGCAATTTTTCTGGGAAAATCCGAAGATTATCAGCTTTCCAGAAAAAGCTGGTTGTTATCGCTGATTCCGACAGCATTGTTTCTGGCTGTTATCACAAATGATTTCCACCAGCAAGTATTTTCGTTTGCGAGCGGAATTCCGGGGGTGCCGGATAACAAAGTCTTTTTCCATCGTCCGCTTTATTTTGTGAGTGTTGGATGGACGATAGGCTGTGTATTTTTTTCAGTATTTCAGCTGCTGAAAAAAACAAGGCTTCCAAGTATTGGAAAGCGGAGAATGATGCCTTTTGTTTTGAGCTGCGTGATGCTCTTGTATGGAGCACTTTATCTTTTGGGATTTCAGGTCATCCGTGATGTTTTTGGAGATATGAATGTAATGTTTTGTCTCTTTTATGCTGCAATATACGAAAGCTGTATCCATTGCCGTATGATACAGTCAAACACAGGGTATGTCGAGTTATATGAGGCGACAACGCTTGCCTCCTGCATTGCAGATCAAAATGGGCGGATTTTGCTTCGTTCCCGCACAGCAGGAGAGGATATGGTATGTCCAAAAGATGGGGAGAGTATCGTTTATCCGGATGGAATGCGTATCTCTTCGGCACCGATTAAAGATGGTTTTGTCATCTGGGGAGATAACTTGCAGCACCTTACCAAGCTTCGCAAGCAGCTTGATGAGAATAAAAGAAAAAGAGAGAATAACAAAAAGAAATTAAAGGATGCTTATCTTGTGCAGAAGGAGCTATACGAACTAACGGAAAAGAACCGTATTTATGATGAACTGGAAGAAAAACACAAAACCCAGACGAGGAGGATAAAGGAACTTCTTGAACAGTGTAAGAATGCAAAGCCTGAGGTAATGCAGGCGTGTATGAAAGAGATTCTGTTGCTCGGTACTTATATCAAGCGAAGTGCGAATCTGTATTTTCTTTCTCAGGAATACGAAAAGCTTCCACAGCAGGAACTCAGGCTGACGATCGATGAACTGGTACGTGCAATGAATTCCTGCAAAATTGAATGTGGTGCGGTCTATTTAACCACAAAACCGATAGCATCAAAAGAGGTTGTACGTTTGTTCGAACTGCTAAAAACAGTAATGGAAATGACGATAAATGAGTTGCATTCGCTGTTTATTTCCGTGTCTGATCAGGAAATGAATCTGTCTGTAGAATGTGCGGCTGATTTGTCCCCAATTATCTCTTCTGAGGTAACGGTCGACAAGGAGGATGGATTGTGGCTGATACGTACAGCAATAGGAGGAGAGGATAATGCGTAGGTTGAGGCGCTTTGGGTTTAATCGTATCAAGGAAGGATTTGACCAGCTTCCTACGGCGATCTGCTTTTTTGACAGCAGAGGAAGTATTGTTCTTTGCAACAGGCAGATGTATCGTCTGAGTCATTATTTATTTGAAAGTGATATGCAGTATCTCGGTGAAGTTGAGCGGGCACTTGCGACCCCACCGGAAGGAATTCTGCAGCTTTCGAATATGGAGGGTACCTATCGTTTTCCGGATAATACCATATGGCAGTTTGAGAAAACAGAAGTAACGGATCGATATGGAGAAACCTATATCCAGCTTACAGCTGCGGATGTTACGGAATTGTGCCATGTGCTCGGACTGCTTTTTGTGGAAAATAAGAAGCTTGCCGAGGATGAAGAACATCTGCAAAGGTTATCTGAAAATGTGGAGAAGATTGCCCGGGAGAAAGAACTTTTGACGGCAAAATCTGCTATGCATGATAATCTTGCAGCCAGTATTATTGTAATGAAGCAGTATCTTTCCGGAGATTTCGGCGGGATCGATGTGGAAACAGTTCTGCGGGAATGGGAGAAGAATATTGTTTTTCGGGAGGCCGAACATTTATCAGAAAAAGAGAAATTGTTTGCCAGTGCAAGAAGCAGTGGTGTCCTTGTGCAGATAGAAGGAAAGGAACCACCGGGAAAAGCAGCAGAGATGATGTATGCTGCTATGCAGGTATGTCTGAATAATGCCCTTCAATATGCGAGAGCGACAGAACTGGAGGCAAATGTTTTTGAAAATGAAACCAGCTATACCGTGATGATCTATAACAACGGACAGCCTCCGGAAAGAGAAATCCGGGAAGGTGGAGGACTTACCAATCTGCGTCACCGGATTGAAACGGAAGGCGGAAGGATGCTCGTACAGAGTTTTCCGGAGTTTTCTCTGGTAATAGAAATTCCTAAGATTTAACACGTTAGGGAGGAATGAAAGTGAAAAAAATACTAATTGTTGAAGATCAGATGCTTGCCCGTAAGTATTTGTGCTCTTGCATAGAAAAAAGCACAGAATGTGAAGTGGCATCTGCCCTGACCCGGGCAGATGCAGCATTGCAGAGATGTGGTGAGGGGCATATTGACCTGGTGGTGATGGATATTTGTACAGAAAATGATTCGGATGGATTAGATGCGGCTGAAGCAATCAAAAAATACTATCCACGGATCAAGATCGTAATGGTGACCTCCATGTTAGAAGGACGATTTCTGGATCGTGCAAGGAAAATAGGAGCGGACAGCTTCTGGTATAAGGATTCTCCTTCCGGTGATCTTATTAGCGTGATCGAAGGGACACTTGCAGGTAAAAATTTCTGGCCGGACAAGGTGCCGGCTGTGCAGCTTGGAAAAGCACTTTCCTGTGACCTTTCCGATCAGGAAATGGAAACCTTACGTTTGTTGTGTGAAGGGAAGACGAATGCCGAGATTGCGGCTAAGCTTCATGTGGCAGAATCATCGGTTCGTACCTATATCAACCGGATGTTAGAGAAAACAGGATACACAAACCGCAATCGCCTGATGGTTGCGGCGGTAAGCAAACGCCTGGTCGTACCGAGCAGTCAGCTCGACGTATAAGAAGAAAATAAAATAGGATTTAGATGTGAAAATTGCTCTGCTTTTTATTAGGTAGAGCGATTTTTTTGTGTAAAATGCTTATTTGTCCACATTTATGAGGACAGACAGAGCTATTTTTCTCTGTTAGACTAAAGAAAAAAAGAAATATAGCAGACACATCGGATATATCGCTGAAAGAAAGGAGGATGGTTCGATGCGAAAAATAGTGGTTGATATGCAGAATTTTCTGTTTGCGGATTCCGTAGCGACTGCCTTCAAAAAATCGGATTATGAGATTGATGTAGTCCGTACGGAGTCTTCAAAAGATACGGTTGAACTTTGTAAGCTTTATAAACCGTTTGTTCTTATCATGGAGGTGACGGGCTATACTCCGTGGAAGCTTTGTGAAAGAATGAAGCTTCGGGATGAAGTAAAGAGGGTGTGTCCTGACTGTAAAATTGCTTTCATCGTGGATTCCAATACAGAAAAACAGGCGGCAAAAGACATTCGGGATGCGAAGAAAAACGGTCTTATCGACCAGTTCTTCTATGGATCCATGACTGCTGAATATCTGATGGATCAGATTTATGCGATGTAAGGAAATGAAAGAACCACCGAGAAGAAACTGCGTATATATCCGACTGACAGAAAGAAGAAAAGAGAGGTGAAAAAAGGGACAGCGACTTGGTGAGTCGCCAGGTGAAAAACAAAAAAGCCACAAACAAAGAAAAACAAAGAAAAAGGAGTTTGATTATGAGAAAGCGAATTACATCTTTATTATTATCTATGGTTATGATAAGTGGTCTACTGTTTACTGCAGTGCCGGTGCATGCTTCCGAAGATGGGGTGGAACCGGATATATGTGAACATAAGTTTTCATTAGCAGAAGCTTCGGGGGATGCAGTAATGACTCCGGGTACTTGTGTTAATAAAGCAGTGTTCTATTATACTTGTGAAAAATGCGGAGCGATTGAAAGTAATGGAAATCATACCTTCGAAGGAGAAAAAAATCCTGAAAAGCATAATCTGTCCGATGTCTGGGAAAGTGATTATTCCGGACACTGGCATGAATGTAAGGACTGCAAAGAAAAACTGGATTTTGCTGTACATATTCCGGATCATGAAGGACACGCTACGGAAGATTATGCAATTACCTGTAAGGAATGTGGATGGGTAATGGAAGAGCAGGTAAAACAGATTCAGATGGAAATTCCGTATAAGCTTGTTGTGAAAAAGACCGGTGAAGCTGATCCGACAAAAGAAACATTTAAGTTTGTGATCGAAGAGTTCGGAGCACCGGTAGATTATAAGATTATTTCCGATGCTATTGAAACAAACGGCGAAAAAACCTATAGTGGCACATTTGCTTTTACGATTCACAGTAATCTGCTTGGAAATATTTCAGAAGGCTTTGTGTTACGTCAGATTAAAGGAAATGCCAGCGGATGGACTTATGATGAGACAAGCTATTATGTAGTACCATATATCAATGAGAACGGTGTAGAGGATTGGGCATTTTATAAGCTTGATAAAGATGGATATATCAATGAGGAGGATGAAGTACGGGAAGCTGTTTTCACGAACAGTTATAATGCGAAGAAAGCAGTAGCTCCGGTACAGAAGAAGGCTCCGGACGATAAAATGAAATCTCCTAAGACCGGTAACGACAGCCTGATGGTTATCTGGACTACAATGATTCTTGCCGTTTTGGAGAAAGAAAAAAGGTTCAGTCTTTACAAGGAGAAATGTAATATGAAGAAAATATCATTACTGTTTTGTTTGATAATCCTGCAGGCCGGCTTATTATGCGGATGCAGACTGCCTCATAAGAGCAGTCCGCAAAAGCCTGTGGAAGGCGAGAATAAAAGCGGTCTTGTGGAAGTGCAGGATGATAAAAAAGAAGAGAAGAAGGAAGAAAAAGAGAAGGAAAAAGAAGAGACGGGGAAGACAGAAATCGTCGAGACGGAAGATACGGAACTGTCACTTCTCAAAAAACAGATCAATCAAAACAGCTGCGGTGCAGGGGTTGCACTTTTCGGGTATGTGGACAGTGAATTTACAAGGACAGATCTTTCATTTTACCTGGAATTTCATCATTTAACAAAAGAGTATCCGTTTTTGTCAGAAGCAGCCTGTTACATGGCGGATGGGCAGGAGCTGTATGCCATCGTTCCGCCAAATGAAAAAGGCAGAGTGACCGTCTATCCTTCTGATATCACGGAAAATGGTGAATATGCAGATGATAAGAGTCATCCGTTATTTGAAGGAAAACCGGGAGAGGCGCTTGTGCTACGTTGTAATTTCAGTGAGATCTATTCCAATGTACTGGTTTCGGTGACAGATGGTGGCGGTGCTATAGATTTCCACCCGTCGATTTCATTAATGGACGGCCATCTGGCGGAACTTGCCGGAGTATATGATTTCTCAGTCTATGAGGAAACACCGGATGAACGTTCGGTTGAAATCGCAACAGAGATCCTGCTGGAGTATGGAGAGGTCAGACAGGGACTGGAAAATGGAATGAAGCTTATGTATACAGGAGAATCAGAGATCATAAACGGAGGCAGCTGTATGCTTTTTGTATTAGGAACTGATAATGGAGAACAGTTTGTGCAGGAACAGCTTTACGGCGTTTGTGATAATCTCATTTATATTTATGATGTTTTTACAGACACATGGAATGCCGCATATTAAACCGTGTTCTTCCGGTGTAACCGGATAACATAGAGGAAGATCATTTCAAAAAGGAAAGGAGAAAATATTATGGGACTTATTAAAGCAGGTATGGGTGCTCTTGGAGGTACTTTTGCAGATCAATGGAAGGAATTTTTCTACTGTGAATCGATGCCAAAGGAGGTACTCGTTACAAAAGGACAAAAACGTGTCACCGGACGTTCAGCGAACACCAAAGGAAATGACAATATTATCTCGAACGGCTCTGGAATTGCTGTAGCAGACGGACAGTGTATGATCATCGTAGAACAGGGCAAGGTCGTAGAAGTCTGTGCAGAACCGGGAGAATTTACTTATGATACTTCTTCCGAACCGTCTATTTTTGCAGGCAGCCTTGGAGAGAGTATCAAAGAAACCTTTAAAACCGTAGGAAAACGTTTTACTTACGGAGGAGATACCGGAAAGGATCAGAGAATCTATTATTTTAATACCAAGGAGATTCTGGAAAATCGCTTCGGAACGCCGAATCCGGTTCCGTTCCGTGTTGTGGATTCAAAGATCGGACTTGATATCGACGTATCGATCCGCTGCTCAGGTGTCTATTCTTACAAGATTGCCGATCCGATTTTGTTCTACTCTAATGTTTGCGGAAATGTGGAGCAGGAATACTCCAGAGAGGAACTGGATGCTACCCTTAAGACAGAGTTTATCTCCGCTCTTCAGCCGGCATTCGGACATTTGTCTGAACTGGAGCTTCGTCCGAATCAGATCGTGACACATAACACAGATCTTGAAAATGCGATGAATACTGCACTTTCAGAAAAATGGGGCGCACTTCGCGGACTGAAGGTTGTAAGTATTGCCCTTGGATCTGTGACACTTCCGGATGAAGATGCAGAACTTATAAAACAGGCTCAGCGTACAGCGATCATGCGCGATCCTACAATGGCAGCAGCAACGCTGGTCGGAGCACAGGCTGATGCAATGAAGACTGCAGCCGGTAATCAGGCCGGTGCAATGACAGGCTTCATGGGCATGGGTATGGCAATGAATCAGGGCGGCGGTATGAACGCACAGAATTTATTTGCAATGGGTCAGCAACAGCAGGCACAGCAGATGGCAGCGCAGCAGGCTGCACAACAGGCCGTTCAGCAGCCGGCACCGCAGGCAGACGGATGGAAGTGCAGCTGCGGAAACTTTGTTACCGGCAAGTTCTGTCCGGAATGCGGAAGCAAGAAACCGGAACCACAGCCGACACCGGGTGCATGGAAATGTAAATGCGGAGCCACAGCAACCGGTAAGTTCTGTCCGGAATGCGGATCACCAAAACCGGTAGAGGAAGAAGGATGGACCTGTTCTTGCGGAACTGTCAATCAGGGCAAATTCTGTATGAACTGTGGAGCAAAAAAACCGGCGGATGCACCGTTATATCGCTGTGATAAATGTGGATGGAACCCGGAAGATCCGAAAAATCCACCGCGTTTTTGTCCAGAATGCGGAGATCCTTTTAACGAATCTGATATTCAGTAATCCGGAAGGGAGGAAGAGGTATGGGTTTATTTGATAAAAAAGTATGTGATATCTGTGGTGAGAAGATTGGTCTGTTAGGAAACAGAAAACTGGATGACGGAAATCTGTGTAAGGATTGTGCAAAAAAACT
>ENA-OPVL01001436-OPVL01001436.1-human-gut-metagenome-genome-assembly--contig:-NODE-1436-length-14566-cov-1.718972_pt1 | contig 14566 bp, 9 predicted proteins | sample MGYA00241496_ERZ501984 | MGnify/ENA primary metagenome ERZ501984 (study PRJEB25962, sample SAMEA2042986) | human gut metagenome | biome: human gut; feature: human-associated habitat; material: faeces... | reverse complement strand
TGGGCAGCAGGGGGATCGAGCAGCCACTTGAGCTTCGCGGTCATGGCTACGGGGTTCGCAGCATCGGACGTGTCGTTGGCGGTCACGCGATACGTCACGGGATACAGATCCATGTCTCCCGTGATCGGCTCGCCCTTAAACCCATTCCAAGACTTCGCAGTGCCATCGGCACCCACATATCGCCACTCCAGGAAGAGCTCGCGCACGTCACCGCTGGTCGCCGCCCGCCCATCGAGCTGCGCAACGATCTTGGAATAAGCGTCCGGGTCATACGCGACGGACTTTTGCTCCATCACGGGATCGCCCTTGTCATCAAAGACCGGGTTGCCACCCTCATCCATCTTGGGAACATCGACGTCATGAACGAAACCCGCGCCCGTCGCTCGCTCGTCGTCCGAGTCGACCGTCGCCGTAAAGATGACCGACCCGTCGACACCGTGATAGCGCACCTTATGCGGCGCGATCTTGTACACCGCGGTGTAGGTCACGCTCTCAAAGGGCTCGCTGCCCTCGAGGGGATACTTCTCATCGTCAGTCATCAGACTGTACTGCCCGTCATTGACATAATCGCGCGACCAGCCGACAAAGTCGTACTTGGTGCCGTCAGTGCCCTCAACCTCCTCGGCGGCCTTGACCTCAAGAGAAATCTGATCGCCGGAATCAGCGCGGCCGAGGCTACGAACAAGATCGGGATTCGCAAGTTTAGAGTCGATGTTCGATTGAACGGTAACCAGGCTGGGACGGTAGACCGGGTACAGCTCCATGGGGGCCCTGACCACGGTAGAAGCACTCACCATACTGATGCCCTCCGACCAAGCGACATAGCCCTTGCCAGGTGCCGGCTGGGCTTCCGTCCAGCCCACGAAGACGTTGAACGCACCTCCTGTATCCGCATCGATAGTGCTGACGTCATAAGTAGGCTTCGGGATGCCGCCATCAAGGTTGCCGAGCATATCGCCTTTCTGAGCAACTTTGCCATCCACATCTTTGGCATTGAGATGATACACGACCGCCAACGGCGAATAGTACGCTACAAATGTATAGACGCCGCCGGGTTTCACCTGATAGGAATATGAGTTATTGCCGTTAGATTTGAGCTCTTTAACCTCACCATTCGGGAGTTCGATTTCGACCCTGTCCAGCTTGTATCGCTCGCTGCCGGACTTGTATACCGTCGTTTCGGTATCAGGAGTCACCGTTGCCGTGGCGGGATCGGTGTCCGCATTGAGAGCGGGGGTGATGTCATACCTAGGAACATTTACCTCGGAAGTGCCCTCAAAACCGGCGCGATGCAGGTTGGTGGTGTAGTTGACGTCGTACTTTGCGTAGACGGGATAAGCATCCTGACACTTGGTGACCTTGGAGTCAGGTGTCGCCAAGTATGGCGCCGCCTTTTCCGGATTGCTCGTCACATAGGGGTCGTTGGCGACATCATAGATATATTTCCAGACGGCAGAATCCTTCTTGACCTCGGCGGTCGAAATCCAGCCCAGGAACTTATAACCCGGCACCGCCATCTCGGCATCAGTCGGCGAAGACTCAAGGGTCAAGGGGCTTTCATAAGAACCAGTTGGCTCATCCTGCGGGTCCCCTGTTGCCTCAACCGAAGTGTTCACGTGCGGGTAGTAATACGTGTACGTAGGGTCTGATCCATTCACCTTATTTTGCAGCAGGTTGCTTTCGTAACGACGCGTAGCGGCCTTCAGGATTGTGTTGTCCTTGTTGTAGAAGTTAACGTCTGTAGTAATCATCGCGCGAACGTAATACTTCGTATCGAGATCCAGCATCGTGCTTTCGATGGGATTTTTCACATACGTCCAGCAGCCATTGCCGCGCTCAAGCGTCCAGAAATTCAGGCGATAGCGATCATTCACCAGTTTGACCGTTACGTTCAGCGAAGCCGAAGTCCAGGTATCGCTTAGCGTTGCAGCGCCTGGAAAATCGGTATCGGCATAGAGGTCTTTTAGAGTATCGGCTCCCTTATCGTTTTTAACGTTGTGCGAGTACGCATTAAGGGGACTCACGACAAGGGTTTCCTTCGTGAAGCGCGTGTCACACGTTTCGTCATACCTATTCTTTATACCGTGGTCAACATGCTCCGGACCCCAGTGGACGACGTTTTCACGCACGAAGGTACTACCGAGGTTTTCCTCAAAGGGCGTTTGATAGCGATTCCAAACGGAACAAAGTAGCTTGCTGTCCGTAAACCCATGGTTGGTATAAGCCCGAACGTAATAATCCACGCGGTACTCAAAGCGCGCCGTATAGGTGTGCAGCACGGTTAGATCGACATCGGCAGGGAGTGTATAGCTGGGGTCTCGGCTTACGCGGACCTCAACCGTGGACCCATCGGCGACCTGCTTGTTTTCGTACCAGCCCAGGAAGCGATACCCATCGGGCAGCTTGCCGCCCTCGGACAGGGGCGTACCGTCCGTGTCGCGCACCTGTACCGTGTAGACGCTGGTGCCGTCCCCGGCAGTCTGGACGTCGACTTTGGTTTTGCCAACGCCGTCACGTAGGGTCTCATTGTCGATTTTGTCCTGCTCATTGCCCTCGAACACCGTCATGATGTTCGACACGTAGTCGCTGTACACGGGATAGAAATCGGTGGGGCCGACCACGGCAATCTCGCTGCCCACGGGATAGAATGCTCCCTTGTTTTTCAGATCAGCCAGCTGATCTGAGGTAATGGCAGCATAGGCGCCATTCATGCTCTTATCGACATTCGGCTGCGTGGTCCATCCAATAAACGTCGCGGTAGGCGGGGGCAGCGGGCGTCAAACCGACGCCATAGCGGTACCAGTCCGTAGACTGATCGTGCGCCTTGCCGTCTTTCCAATTGAGCATCTCGCCCTTAACGTTATAGAACAGCACCTGCGCCTCGTATGAAGCGATAAAGAGGTCATTGCCCTTGAAGCCCTCACTCTCGGCATGATCCTTGCCGTTGTCGGCAGTGTAGATAGACGTCTCCTCGTGCTTCGTGTTGTCCTGAACGCGCTTGCCATCTTTCACCGCAGCGTCATCGGTCTTGCCGTCAAACCAGCTGTTGTCTTGTCCAATTCGATTCGCACGCACATCGCGCTCGCGGAACCAGCCCATAAAGCGGTAGCCGCCGTTCGCTTCGCTCAGCCCCGCAGGCTTTGCGGAGGTATCCTGCCTGAACGTCACCGAGGTATCGCCCTGGGCCAAGCCCTGAGCAGTTCCCGCCAGCACGGCACTCACGGCAAAGGCGTACGGATCCGTGGTCGCCTGGTCTTTGCCAAGTTTGGTCTTCTCGATTGTCGCGGTACCCGCGCCGGGAAAATCAATCGTCGCCTTAACGCTCTGGCCATGCACGGGGATATTCAGCCTGTAATCCATCGCCCACTCGTTGGCATGCGAACCGCCAAGGGCCTCATCGTTAGCGGTCGAGCGCATGGTGCCGGCGCAAAAGTCATAGTCGTGCTGTTCCCACAGCTCGCGCGTGGTGTAGCGCTCGTCATCCCACGGGCCGTAGCCGTCGCCCTTGGTGGTACCGTCGCCGCCAAACGAGGGGATCTTCTTTTTGGCAGGATTGCCCTGGCTATTGCCGGAAAGGCTCACACTCGGCTTAAAGTAACATTCGGTGACCGTGGCATCGCCCTTGTTGGCGCGCGCAGCAATACCGCCCAGGTTCACGTCGTTTTGGATGATGGGGATCACGGCGATGGGGTTGTACTGACGCGAGCTCAAGTCACCCGCAAAATGGCTGCGGACGAGCTCGTTGCCCTTTTCAGTCAAAATACGGCCCGCCAGGCCACCCGTCCACGCGCGCGTCACGGCGACAACACCCACGTACGACGCGGCATAGCTGTAGCACTGCGCCGTCGAGAAGCAGTCGATGATCTTGGCGTCGCCCGCCATGCAGCCCACAAAGCCCGAGGCGTACACGTTGTTGCCGCCCAGGGCGCCGACGGCCACATCGTATTTATTGGTGACGTCGGTCATGCCCTTCTCGGCAATCGAGCCATCCTCGTTGCGCGTAGGCGTCACGCGGCAATACTCGATGGTCGACTCCTTAACGTAGCCGGCAAACGCCGCCATATACAGGCCCTCGCCACCGATTGCCTGTACGCCCGAAGTCGTGTTGTTAACGGCGCGGCCACCACGGACCTCGCAGTTGTAGAGTGTGCAACCATCGAGCTCGCCGGCAATCAATCCACCCTCAAAGCCCGCGTTAGTAATCACGTTGAGCATGTTGTTGGCGCACGTAACGTGCAGGGTGCTCTCCATGACCATAACGTTTTCGAAGTGTGTTTTGACGGCCTTGCCCACGATAATGCCGCCGCGGAAGTCAGCCCAAATGTTGGCGTCCTCGACAAGGAAGTTCTTGATGGTGGCGCCGTCGGTCTCAGCAAAGAAGCCCGTATCGCGCTCGGGGTCCAAGACCTTATTCTCGTAGTTCAGGCCCTTCACGGTATGGTTTTGACCGTCAAAGACGCCCTTAAAGGGATGTTCTTTGTTGCCAAAGGAGAGGTGCTTGACTGTATCCGCAACAATGGCGTTCATATCATCATCGTTAAGAACGATATCGTTATCGAGATAGACGCGCCACTGCGATGTGTCGCGCTGACGCGACAGCGCGACACACGCCAAGAAGTCGTTCCTGTTTGTGATATGGAATTCGGTCTGTTCCTCGGCATGCGCTGCCGCCGGCAGCACCATAACGCAGCAAAGGGCAATCGCCGCGACGGCAACCAGCTTGCTGAGCACACCTCGGTTTCTGTTCTTGATCTCCATGGGCTAGTTCGCCTCCGGCCAGCCCGCGGCGTCGAGCACGTCGAGGACAGTATCGTTTGCCTGCTGGTTTTTGGCCTGCACGGCCTGGACGTCGATATCGAGTTTGAATGAGCCACCGCGCGCGGCATCGTTGTAGTCGCCCACAAAGCGCAGCGAATCCATGAGACTCTCCGTCATGGCACCGGGGTCGAGCATGCCGCCACGACCAGCCAATCCGCGGTAGTAGTACCACCCATCGCCGCCATCGATCCACGGGGACCCCTCGCCCGCGTTCACGTGAAAGGCGACGTTGCCCGAGGCATCCGCACTCGTACCGTCGGGTGCCACTGACGTCATGCGCAGACGAGCGCGAACGTACTCAGGCTGCGCGCCGGCGTTCTCCACGCGCACAATGCGGCTAATGTCAGAGCCCCCGGCCTTGGTGTCGGGATAGCCCCCGTGCTCGTCAGCCTCAAACGGAATCTCCTCGCCCTGCTCGTTGAGGGTGTATTCGCAGACTCGTACCTTCACGCTGCCAAACGATAGAACGTTGTTCGCCGGGACCATATCAACGGTAAAAGCCAGCGTGCCACACAGGCACGCCAGGGCAAACAGCGCCATCGCGGCAAGCGCCAAGGTGCGTTTCTGATTGTCGGAAAGATTGTTGAGCATTACGTTCGCCAATCGTCGATCAAAGTGGGATCGAGATCCCGACCCGAATATAGGGGTTGGGGAGCGGGTCGGGATCTCGGTGGAAGGGGTGGGATTACTACAGACCGTTAGCCCAATCCCTGGCAGCAGCCAAGGCAGACGCAGACGAACCCTCAGGGGTCCCGTCTGCCGCGTAAATGAAGCAGTTGACATCCATCGTCGCAGGATTGGAGAAATCCTTTTGCTCGGTCTCCTTGGGCGTAGTCACCTGGCTGAACAGCTCGCCAGTCCACTTATCCTCAGCCTTGCTGGCAATAAGCGGAGTAGCCTCGGTTCCTCCGCCAATATAAACAAAAAGGCCACCGAGATAATGAGTCGGCTCGCCCGCAACGGTGCTCGCATCAACGGCCTGCCAACCAGAGTTAATGGTGAAGTAAGTCGTCTTGGAATCATCGGTCCCGGCAGGTGCCGTCTTGTTGTTCACGAAGACGTACACATATGCATCCTCGGATCCCTTGCCGATACCGACATTAGGATTCTTGGCAACAGACACGCCGGGGGCGAGCTTAGAGTCCTTAACCCACTTGGTCTCGGTCAGGTTGCCGTTGACCTTATCGGGGTCAGTCGGAATTGGCTGCCCCGGTTTGTCGGGATCGGTAGTTGGCTTGTTGATGCCCGCAGTGGTGAAGTTGTTGGTCAGGCTCGACTGCGCCGTCAGCCAGGCGTAGGTGCCCACGCCGGCGGCCAGTACCAGCAGCAGCAAGGCGGCAACGATGCCGTAGCGCTTTTTCTTCTTGTTCTCCATCGTTCTCTTCCTTTCGAGAATCGCCTTCCCCGGCAACGGCCCTTGCCGCCGCCGGCACCTCTCTCTGCCGCTATGGACGCCGCTCCCTCGCATGCGCGCGGGCATGCTTGTCCGCAGGCTCGTCGGGAACCATCCGATCGAGCACAATCGACGCCGCGGCCAGCAGCGCCAGAACGGCCACCACAACAAGCAAACCGGGCATCGTCGTGCAATATGCGTTAACGAAGCCCAGGTAAGGGACACAAAGAGAGACGACACCGATCACGCGTGAAAAAGGCGTCTGCTCGGCGTCGTGCACGATGGTTCCATCTGCATTTTTGTTTGCGATTCCCTGCGTGCCGATCGTTTGCGCCACAGGGTCGACCTCGTACACCTGGTGAGTCACCACAGCGCCGTCCGATCGGTAAAAAGTTGCATTGTCGCCCACGGCAATATTCGTTGGGTCAACCTGGTGGACAAACACCATGGAGCCGACGGGAAGCTCGGGTTCCATAGAGCCCGAAAGCACTGCAAAAGGCATGTATCCAAATGCGCGAGGAGCAAAAGAAACAACGGCAAGGGCTATGACAAGCGCGAGCGCCATGCTACTAAGAAGCGAAATAAATCGTCTGAATCCGCGCGCTGCCAACGTGATTATTTCATCCCCATCGAGGCTATATTCGATCCCATCAAGGATTAGCCACTTTTCTAAGACACTTAATAGATGAGTTCGAAAAAGCCAATCTGAAATCTATTTATAACAATCACTGTAGCTACTTCCGCGTTTTTATCAACGTCTTTCCGCCAAATGCTACTATTTTTGCCGTAAGTGGTTATTTGTCCCCACACTTGTCTGCTTTATCCAACATCTGCGGCTAACCCCTACACAACTTCTCAATAGAGGGTCTGATATTTTGTACGGCACAGATATCGTACCCCCCCCCACATTAAATTTATACTGCATTTAGTATCATTTATTTTCAACCCCCTTATTCATGCCTCTATGGCTATCCCCTGTAGCCCTCAGCCCATACCTTCTGGAAACCCCATCCATCCGGAAAACCCGTCCCACTCTGAATACATCCGGCGAACGCATGCGAGCGTGTCGTCCAGGACGGCCTCGTCATCGGGGTGATGGAATATGTCACCCCAAACGCTTGCCACAGTTGCGCCCACAAGTGTCAAGAAAAAAGCCTCGAGAATTTCGAGGCTTTCACATTTGCATTGTTTTGCACGAAGGACCGCGAACGGCGAAGCTACTCGCCCAAAACGGCCTTTTTGGCGGCTGCGGCCATGTTGTCCAGATCTTCCTTGGTGGGATGGTCCTTTGCGGCAACCCAGTTGTCGAGCAGCATCTTATAGCGCGCGTTTTCGGGTTCTTGCTCAAGCATCGCCTCGTAGCGCTGCTTTACGGCAGGGCCCATCTTGCCCTGGCACATCGCCCAGCCCGCAAGCTCGGCATCATTGGCCAAATTGGAGGTCACGCGATCGACAATCTGCCTAAAGTACTCCTCGCTGGCCCCAAAGCCGCAGGTGCCAAACAGGAACACGCGCTTGCCGTGCAAGGCGGAGAGCAACGCCGCGACCGAAGGCGTGCACGCGCCCTTGTCGCACCAAAAACCGACGAGCACCGTGTCGGCCGCGCAGGCGCCCTGCGCCTCGAGCGCAACCTGATCTGCATCCGCATCGTCGCTCAACGCTGCGGCATGGACAAACTCAACACCCGCAGCCTGCAGAGCGCGCTTGATCGCGCCCGAAACCATCCTGGTATTTCCGCTCTTGCTGTTAACCACCAAAGAGCACGTCATAGTCACGTTGCCTCGTTTCCCCCAAAACTAAAGCCACTAATGCAATTTATTAGATGAATATCTTAGTACTAACGTGACAGATGTAAACCACCGTCTGTCGATTGGCGACGCAAGCGACATCTTTGGACAAAAGCTCGCAGCGCAAGCCCCATACTTTTTAAAATTTGGGACAGTCAAGCGGCCCTGCCCCCGAATCAATGACAATCGTCACCATAATATGCCATCAATCGTCACCATAATTCTCCGTTAATCATCACCTCAAATTACCGTTAATCGTCACCACGTTGCTGGTAGAATACATAATCAAAGTAACTAAAGAAGGAGGCAGCATGGATAGATATGTAGACAGATGCATCGATAAGGTAATCAGGCATAATCTCGATATCTTCGGTGCGGTTCTCATTCAAGGCCCAAAGTGGTGCGGAAAGACCACTACGGCAAAACGTTTTGCTAGATCATCCTTGTCTCTTTCCGATCCAACTGGAAATTTTGCCGCCCTCCAGCTGGCTCAGATCGATCCAGCACAGGCAATAGCAGGACCCTCTCCTAGGCTCATCGATGAATGGCAGGAAGAGCCAAAGCTGTGGGATGCCGTACGTTTCGAGTGTGACGCAAGACAGGGAGAATCCGGACAGTTTATTCTTACGGGCTCAGCAACGCCGCGAGATTCGAAGCAGCCGATGCATAGTGGCGTTGGACGAATAGCAAGGTTGCGAATGGATACCATGACGCTGTTCGAGCTTGGCGTTTCTTCTGGCTTAGTCCCTATCGGAGCGCTGCTTTCAGGTCATCCTGCTAAGCAGGCAGTCGGATCGATTGCCGGCATCTCCGGTATCGCCGATTTGCTGTGTCGTGGCGGTTGGCCTCAAGCGATGGGGAAAACAACTGAAAATGCCATGCGGATTGCCGCTGCTTATGTTGATGGCGTATGCGAATCGGATGTTTCTAGAACTGACGGCGTTAAGCGTGATCCGGTCAAGGTCAGGTCTCTTTTGACATCGCTTGCGCGAAATGAGTCGACGCTTGCCGGATCGAAGTCCATCGACAAAGATATCGGTACCGGCGTTTCGAAGAATTCGGTCTCCAGATACATGGATGCTCTGAGACGAATCAATATCATCGATGATATCCCGGCTTGGCATCCGGCGCTCAGGTCGCCGGTAAAGCTGCGGCAAAGTGCGAAAAGGCACCTCGCCGACCCTTCGCTTGCCGTCGCACTGCTCGGAGCAAATCCGGAGTCATTGGCATCCGACCCGAAGACGCTGGGACTGCTCTTCGAATCCCTCGTCCTGCACGACCTTAAGGTCTATGCAGCCGCAAATGACTCGTCGGTGTCCCACTACCATGACGCCGACGATCTCGAGGTCGATGCCGTTATACGCAGGCGCGATGGAACTTGGATTGCCGTGGAAGTAAAACTCGGAAGTCCGCAGATCCCCGAGGCATCTGCAAACCTGCTTCGACTCGAGCGCAAACTTGTCGAACGTGGCGAGAGACCACCCGCGGCCAAGCTCATCGTCATCGGGTTCGGCATGCCAGCCCATACGACGCCCGAGGGCATCATCGTTGCCCCCGTTGACACACTCGCGCCCTAGCGCTGCATTACATGCCCCCACGCACCTGCTTACTGGGCGAACTGACTGCGGTAGAGCTCGGCATAGAAGCCGCCTGCCGCTAGCAGCTCGTCGTGTGTGCCCCGCTCGATAATCTCGCCGTCGCGCATGACCAGAATGCAGTCGGCGTTGCGAATCGTGCTCAGGCGATGAGCGACCACAAAGCTCGTACGACCGGCCATGAGCTCGTCGAATGCCGCCTGCACCTGCAGCTCGGTACGCGTATCGATGCTCGACGTTGCCTCGTCCAGCAGCAGAATCGCCGGATCGGTGAGCATAACGCGCGCAATGCACAGCAGCTGTTTTTGACCCTGGCTAAACGTGCCGCCGTCCTCGCCGATGACCGTATCGTAGCCGCCTGGCAGCTGCACGATAAACTTGTGCGCATGCGCGCGCTTGGCAGCTTCGATAACCTGCTCGCGCGTGGCGTCGGGACAGCCGTAGGCGATGTTTTCCGCCACCGTGCCCTCGAACAGCCACGTATCCTGCAGCACCATGCCAAAGGCGCGGCGCAGGCTCGCGCGCGTGTAGTCACGCGAAGACCGGGCATCGACCATGATGCGTCCGGCATCAATATCGTAAAAACGCAGCAGCAGGTTGATGAGCGTTGTCTTGCCGCAGCCCGTGGGGCCGACCAGGGCAAAGCGCATGCCGGGCTTAGCCTCGATGCAGATGTCCTGCAGCAGTTTGCGGTCGGGCACGTAGCTAAAGTCCACATGCTCAAGGGTCACCTCACCCTGCGGGGTGGCAAGTTCCACGGCATCCGCCGCATCGGGCTCCTGCTCGCGCGCATCGAGCAGCGCAAACATGCGGCGTGCCGAGGCGTACGCCGTCTGGATCTGCGTAATGACGTTGGTGACCTCGTTGAACGGCTTGGTGTACTGGTTGGCGTAGGACAGGAAGACCTGCACGCCGCCCACCGTGAGTGCCGCGGGCACGCCCGTGATCACGCCCACGCAGCCGATCACAGCGACCACGGCATAGATGATGTTATTGATAAAGCGCGTGCCGGGGTTGGAGAGCGAACCCATAAACTGCGCGCGCTCGCCCGCGGTGTAGAGCTCGGCATTGAGGGCATCGAAGCGCTGCTGGGCGTTGGGACCATAGGCAAAGGCGTCGACAAGCTTTTGCTCGCCCACATACTCCTCGATATGACCGCCCAGCTGACCCTGAATACGCTGCTGGGCTGTAAAGCTTTTATTGGAAAGCTTGGCGATGGCGCCGGCTGCAAAAATGGAAAGCGGCGTGACGAGCACCACCACGAGCGTCATGGTCAGGTTAATGGAGAGCATAAACGCGAGCGTGCCCACGATGGTAATAACACCGGTGAAGAGCTGCGTGAAGCCCTGCAGCAGACCGTCGCCCACCTGGTCGACGTCGTTGACCACGCGGCTCATAAGGTCGCCGTGGGCATGGCTGTCGACAAAGCTGAGCGGCATACGGCTGAGCTTGTCGCTCGCCTCCACGCGCATGTCGCGCACAGTTTCGTAGGACAGGCGGTTGACGCAGTAGCCCTGCAGCCACTGGAAGGCCGCAGCACCTACGACGACAATCGCGAGCTTGGTAACGAGCGGCAGCAGCGCATCGAAGTCCACCTGCCCGGTGGCGACGATCAGGTCGATGCCCTCACCAATGAGGATGGGCGTGTAGAGCTGCAGAATCACCGAGATGGCGGCGCTCACAAACGACGCCGTAAACGAAATACGGTGCGGGCGAACATAGCCCAGCAGGCGGCGAGTCACCGCACCCACGGGATAGCGCTCGGGATCGCCGGGCTGGCGCGGACCGTCGCCCAGGTCGTTGAGGTTATCGTTACCGGACACGTTGGCCGTCATCGTGGCGACCGAACCGGAGGAAGTGTACGGATTCATTTAGCAGCCCTCCTTTGCGCAGACGGATGCGGGGGCGGTCGGGGCACCTGGGGCGAGCGCGGGCGCTGTGCTCCCCCGCTGGCCCTCAAGCTCCTCGCGGCGCAGCTGCGACTGGCAAATCTCGCGATAGAGCTGACAGGTCGCATAGAGCTCGTCATGTGTGCCCAGGCCGGCAACCGAGCCGTGGTCGAGCACGCAGATCACGTCGGCATCGCGCACGGTCGAGACGCGCTGGCTTACGATCACCGTCGTGAGCGGCAGCCCGCCCTCGACGGCACCGCGCACGCTGCGCTCGCGGATGGCACGGCGAAGCGCCGCGTCGGTCTTAAAGTCGAGTGCCGAGGCGGAGTCGTCCATGATCAGAACCTGCGGCGAACCCACCAGGGCACGCGCGATAGTCAGGCGCTGACGCTGGCCACCGCTAAAGTTCTTGCCGCCCGCCTCGACCGGGGCATCTAAGCCCTGTGGCTTGTTGCGCACGAACTCGCTCGCCTGCGCCATGTCGAGCGCCGCCCAGAGCTCCTCGTCGGTCGCCGACTCGTCACGCCAGGTCAGGTTGCTGCGGATGGTGCCGCTCACCAGCGACGCTCGCTGCGGAACGGTCGCGACCACGTGGCGCAGCTGGTCGAGCGGCCAGGTGCGCACGTCGGCGCCCATCACGCTCACGCTGCCGGTACTCGCATCGTATAGGCGCGGAATAAGCGAGACAAGCGTGGACTTGCCGCTACCCGTACCGCCGATAATGCCAAGCGTCTTGCCCAGCGGGAGCTCCAGAGTCACATCGCTCACGGCATTTGCCGCGCCGGCGCCAAACGAGAAGCTCGCATGGTCAAAGCTCAGCGCAGGGACCGGAACAGCGCCACCCGTCAGGTCGCTCGGCTCAGGCAGCGCGACCGGCTGGTTGCCCTCGTCAGCGATGCTCGGCACGCAATTGAGCACCTCGTTGATACGCGACGCGCTGGCGCTCGCCTTGGTAAAGACCACGACCAGGTTGGCGACGTACACGATGGAGGTGAGCGTCTGCGTCATGTAGTTCACAAACGCCATGACCTGGCCCTGCGTGAGCTCGCCCACGTTGACCTGGATGCCGCCCACCCACAGGATGGCGCACACGCCCAGGTTCATCACCAAAAACGTGACGGGATTAAGGATCGACGAGAGCTTGCCCACCGCGATGGCAGTATTGGCCTGGTCATCGGCGGCTTGGGCAAAACGCTCGCGCTCGTGGTCCTCACGCACAAAGGCGCGAACAACGCGGGCGCCCGAAAGCCCCTCGCGGCAGATAAGCGCGATGCGGTCGAGCTTTGCCTGCAGCTGCCTGTAATACGGGATACAGCGCGCCATGACAAACCAAAACACCAGGCCGATAGCGGGCGTGCAGATCAAGAAGATCATGCCGAGCTTAAGGTCGATGGCAAGGGCCGCGCACATAGAGCCCACCGCCAGGAAGGGCCAGCGGATGAGCATGCGTACGCCCAGCGCCACAGCGAGCTGCACCTGGTTGACGTCGTTGGTGATGCGGGTGATAAGCGACGGCGTGCCAAAGCGGTCGAGTTCGGCATAGCTCAACTTGTTGATGTGCTGGTAGAGCGCACCGCGGATATCGGTGCCCATGCCCTGCGAGGTGAGCGCCGCCATCTTTTGGCAGACGAGCGTAAACGAGATGCCGATCACAGCCATGGCGCCAAGCAGCATACCGTAGTGGACGACGGCGTTGACATCGTGTGCGCCAATACCCTTATCGATCATCTGGGCAATCACCAGCGGCGTCAGCAGGTCAAAGATCACTTCGATCAGCTTGCACGCAGGGCCAATCACCATATACCGGCGAAACTTACCACCAAAACGCCTGAGCAGCTCAATCATGTATAGGCGCTCCCTATCATCATCCACATTCAATTCGAACCATGATAGTACCGCCACCCCAAAAGAAGCGTAAACAACTCGTCATTTCTAACGGGATTCAGTTTTCAGAGGGGTATACGCGCACACCCAGCCAGTGTCGGGTCAACTAGCATGGTATATTTACATTAGTGCTACCAAGTTAGTCGCCGACCCTTGAAATGAGGTGCCGAGATGAACGACATTCTCGCAAGAAGAGCAAGACGAGCAACTGTGGGCATCGCCCTTTCCGCGGCACTTGTCGCGGGAATCGCCCCCGCAACGGCGATCGCGGCAGAAACCAGTTCCCCCACCGGTGCGGCCGTTTCGCAGACGAGCGCCACCAACGGCAATTCGGGCGCCCCGCAGACAGAAGACGCGGCCGCCGCAAAAGAAAAAGCGTATGCAGCCATGCAGGAAGCGCTCAAAAAACTCGAGGCCGCAAAAGACGCCGCAAGTCCCGAGAAAATTGCGGAAATCGATACTAAAATTGCCATTTTTCAAAAGAACTACGACACTAATTTGGCGCGAGCTGCCATATATAAGGAATCCCTTCCTACCATGCAAGCGGACATCGATGCAGCCCAATCCGAATGCGATAAGGCCCACAACCGAACAAGAGACCTTGAGGCAGAATTAAATAAAATCCCCCACACGGATTACGAAACTAGATGGCAGTTGGAACTGGCGATCATGGATGCACAAGAGCAAGAATCTCGTTGTGAAGATAAGCTTGAGCACTGCCGAATGCGCCTCGAAAGTCAGAAAAGCCTGATTTATTTCTTAGAAAGCGAAGTAGAGTTTAATAAAACCCACCTCGACGGAGAAACAGCCAAGCGAGATGCGCTCCTCGATAATTTGAAAAAGGCGCAAGCGGCCTATGACGACGCCTGCAAGGCATACGAAGAGGCAAAAGCCGCAGCAGATACGGCCACCTCGCCCGAGATAACGAAACCCACCGAGACAACGCCTCCCTCCGGCTCGGCGCAACCGGCCGAGACGGCACAGCCCGCCAGCTCGCCCGTGACCGGCAAAGACGCCGCACCGAGCTCCGCCAAGCAAGCGAACACAAGCAACAGCAAGCAAGCGAATACGACCGCCGGCAAGCTCGCAAACACAGGCGACACAACGCCAAGCGCAATCGCACTAGCAGGAATCGCCGCCGCAGGCCTCGGAATAGCCACCACAGCCGCACGCCGCCTCAAGAACTCAAAATAGCCG
>ENA-OPVL01001418-OPVL01001418.1-human-gut-metagenome-genome-assembly--contig:-NODE-1418-length-14665-cov-3.000548_pt1 | contig 14665 bp, 16 predicted proteins | sample MGYA00241496_ERZ501984 | MGnify/ENA primary metagenome ERZ501984 (study PRJEB25962, sample SAMEA2042986) | human gut metagenome | biome: human gut; feature: human-associated habitat; material: faeces... | reverse complement strand
GCTTCCTCGCGGCACACGTGCCGCGACTCACTTTGCACCTGAGCAAAACTGCACAGAGAATTTTCCAAAAACCTATTGACTTTTTCAAAGTCAGAAGTTATACTTGAACAGCCGCTTTGAATGGGCTTAAAGTTTCGGAAGGTTTCGAGACTTTTCGAACGCCCCCGACAGCGAGTCCGTAATTAAGGAAAGAGGTGCAAGTAATGCAAGCGATCATTGTTACCGGCGGTAAGCAGTATGTTGTGAACGAGGGCGACACCCTGTTCATTGAGAAGCTCCCCGTCGAGGCGGGCGACGCCGTTACCTTCGATCAGGTTTTGGCGATCGTTGACGGCGAAAACACCAAGTTCGGCACTCCCGTGGTGGAGGGCGCGAAGGTGGAGGCCACTGTCGTTAAGAACGGCAAGGGCAAGAAGGTCCGTGTCTACAAGTACAAGGCCAAGAAGGGCTATCACAAGCGTCAGGGTCATCGTCAGCCTTATACCAAGGTTGAGATCGGCAAGATCTCCGTCTAAGGCATGACCACTGTTACATTCCTCACTGAGGGGAAGCGCATCATCGGTTTTGATGCTAAGGGCCACAGCGGTTACAGCGAAGAGGGCAGCGATATCGTCTGCGCGGCAGTCACAAGTGCGGTTCGCCTTGTGGAAAGCACCGTGAACGATGTTTTAGGCCTCGCCGCTTCCGTCAAGGTTCATGAACGCTCCGGCGCTGTGGAATTCCGGCTCCCCGGCGGTCTGTCCGCCACGAACGAGAGCACCTGTCAGGCTCTTTTAACGGGTTTGATGTTGCTCTTTTCCGAGCTGCACAGCGAATATCCGGATAATATCGAAGTCATGGAGGCGTAAGCCCCCTGTTCCGATCATCTTACAGAAAGGATGGCAAATCACCATGCTGAACATCGGTCTTCAGTTTTTCGCCCACAAGAAGGGCGGCGGCTCCACGAAGAACGGCCGCGACTCTAACGCCAAGCGCCTTGGCCCCAAGCGCGCTGACGGTCAGTTCGTTCTCGCCGGCAACATTCTTGTGCGCCAGCGCGGCACCCACATCCATCCGGGCGTCAACGTCGGTATCGGCTCTGACGATACTCTCTACGCCAAGGAGAGCGGCGTGCTCCGTTTCGAGCGTCTCGGCAAGGATCGTAAGCAGGCTTCTGTTTACCCCGCTGAGTAATTGCACAATGAAGAGCCTCGAGCGAATGCTCGGGGCTCTTTTCTTTATCTTTTCCGCAGGAGGTCACTTTTCATGCTCAAGGCAGTTTTGATGGATATCGACGACACGCTGCTCGACTTCGGCAAATGCGCCGAGCAGGCCATGCGCATCGGCTTTGCCGAATGGGGTCTCCCCTATGACGATTCCACTTACGCGACGTTCACGCGCATCAACGATGTGCTCTGGCAGCAGATCGAGCGCGGCGAGCTCACAACGCAGCAGCTTTTTCAGTTCCGCTGGAACCGCATCTTCGAGGCCCTCGGCATCCAGGCCGACGGCGCCGCGTTTGAAAAGCGGTTTTTGGACCTCCTCTACGAGACGGCCATCCCAGTCGACGGCGCGGACGAGATCTGCCGCTACCTCAAGAAAAAATATATCCTCTGCGCGGCGAGCAATGCCTTCCACGACCAGCAGCTCAACCGACTTGAAATGGCGGGGCTTCTCCCCTATTTTGACCATGTGTTCGTTTCAGAGTCACTCGGCTACCGCAAGCCCGAAAAGGCGTTTTTCGATGCATGCCGCGCTTTTCTTCCCGATGTTGCCGCGGACGAGTGCGTGATGATTGGCGACTCGCTGACCGCCGACATCACCGGCGGCAAAAACGCGGGCATGAAAACGATCTGGTACAACCACACGCACCGCCCCGTTCCGGAGCGCTGCGAGGCCGACCAGATCGTCGATTCGCTGCTCAAATTAAAGAACCTGCTGTAATTTAAGAGATCGCTTCCGCGCCGACGGTGTATTCCCAGCCACTGTCGTCGCGTGAGGCCGTACACTTCGTAAAGTAATACGCGCCGAGCGGCGAGCGCCACTTTTCAGCGCTGAAGCAGACCACCGGCATCGAAAAGCTCTCCCCCTCCGCGCTTTCATCGGGCGTGATGGTGAAGAGCAGACCGTTCGTGAACGAATAGGCCGTGCTGCCGCCCTCCAGCTTTTCGCCCATGAGGTACCCCTCCTCGCGCAGCTCGTCGAACGTCATCGTCAGGCCCTGCACGCCGTGCTTCTGTGCGAACACATAGGCGACCGCCGCCTTTTCGCCCGCGGTCAGCCCGCCGGGTGCCTTGCTCAGATCGACGCTCACGACCTCCGCGCCGCCGTTGAGCCCGTCGTCCTCGTTCCACAGGTCCTCAAGCACCTGCAAGTAGAGGCCGCAGAGGTCATACTGCGCATTCTCCTCACGCGAGAGCGACACGGCCACCACCTGTGAAAACTTCGCAGGATATGTCTCCTGCACGCCGCCGGTGTACCAGACCTCGGCGCTCATGCCGCTTTCGATCTCGGAAGCGGACACACTGCCGCCGTCTAAGTACAGCGTCACGCCTTCGAGCGGCAGGGCGTAGACCTCCGTCTCTCCCGCTAAAATGAGCGTACCGTTTTCACCGTCGCCCACGACGCGCAGCGTCATCGTGTCCGCGCCGGCGTACTGCGGCTCAGGATTGGGCGTGTCATTTCCGTCTTCGTTATCGCTCCCGCCCTTCGTGCAGGCCAAAAGCGCCGCCGTTACGGCGACGACCATCATCAATGCAAGCAGTCTTTTCAAGGTTTCCGCTTCCTTTCCCGTTGTGTCTTTTCCTTTGACGAAAGGGAGCACAAAAAAGTTCCCAACTTTTTTCGATTTTTTCTTTTTTGTGAAACGTTCCGTTTTTCTTGACGAATCGCCAAAAAACGGATACACTAATTGTTCAGGAATAACAAGAATCCAAGGAGGTGCCAACATGGCAGCATCTTTTATTGATAAGGCGCGCATCTTCTGCCGCGCGGGCAAGGGCGGCAATGGCGCGGTGGCGTTCCACCGCGAAAAGTACGTCTCCGCGGGCGGCCCCGACGGCGGCGACGGCGGCAACGGCGGCAACATCGTCCTCGTTGTCGACGACAACATGTCCACGCTGATGGACTTTCGCTACAAGCGCAAATACGTCGCCGACAACGGCATGGACGGTCAGGGCGCGCGCAAGTTCGGCAAGCAGGGCAAGGATCTCACGATCCGCGTGCCGCGCGGCACCGTCGTGCGCGACGCGGAATCGAACGAGATCATCAAGGATATGTCCGACTCCGAGCCGTTCATCCTCTGCCGCGGCGGCAAGGGCGGCTGGGGCAACGCGCATTTCGCAACGCCGACGCGTCAGGCGCCCCGTTTTGCCAAATCGGGCCTTGAGGGCGAGGAGCACGATGTCGTGCTCGAGCTGAAGCTGCTGGCCGACGTCGGCCTCATTGGCTTCCCGAATGTCGGCAAGTCGACGCTTCTTTCCGTTGTGTCGAAGGCGCGCCCCAAGATTGCAAACTACCACTTCACCACGCTCTACCCCAACCTCGGCGTCGTGTACGTCGACGAGGGCGTTTCGTTCGTCATGGCCGACATCCCCGGCATCATCGAGGGCGCAGCCGAGGGCGCGGGCCTTGGTCACGACTTCCTGCGCCATATCGACCGCTGCCGCCTGCTCGTTCATGTCGTCGACGTGTCGGGCAGCGAGGGCCGCGACCCGGTCGAGGACTTTGACGCCATCAACGCAGAGCTCTCGCAGTATTCCCCCGACCTTGCCACCCGCCCGCAGATCGTCGTCGCGAACAAGACCGACATCATGGAGGACGAGAGCCTGCTCAAAAAGCTGCGCGCGCATGTCGAGCCGCTCGGCTATCCCCTCTTCGCCCTGTCCGCCGCGTCGCACACCGGCACGCGCGAGCTCGTGCTCAAGATCGCCGAAAAGCTCTCCACACTCCCGCCCGTCACGGTCTATGAGCCCGAGTACGTTCCCAAGCCCGTGAAGATCGACGCGAGCGAGCCGCTCAAGATCACCGTCGAGGACAACACCTACATTGTCGAGGGTAAGTGGCTTGAACGCCTTATGAGCAACGTCAACTTCGGTGACTACGAGAGCCGGATGTTCTTTGATAAGATGCTGCGAGAAAACGGCGTTTTCCAGCAGCTTGAGGACCTTGGCATCAAGGACGGCGACATCGTCAGCATGTACGAGCTCGAATTCGAGTATCAGCACTAATTTCTTTCGGGAGATGATCTCATGTCCATCAGCCTGTGCGAGGACTGCGTTTATTACAGCTACGATGAAGAGTCCGACAGCTACTACTGTGACGAGCAACTCGATGAGGACGAGATGGCGTCGTTCCTGCGCGGCAAGCTGACCGCCTGTCCGTTCTATCATCCGGGCCAAAGTGACTACTACCTCGCGGGAAAGCAATAAAAATCGCAAAAAGGGAGCACGCGCAAGCGTGCTCCTTTTTTCTGTCAGTCTCGATCAAAATGTGATGCGCATCTGGTGCCAGACAACGCTGCCGTGCACGGACTTGTCTGTCACGCCCTCGTCGACAAAGCCAAACTTCGCGTAGTAGTCGACGAGCCGCTGTTTGCAGGTCAGGACTGCACCCTTTCTCCCCTGCTTTCTCGCATCCTCAACGGCACGGTGGAGCAGTTCGCCCGCGTAGCCGTTTTTCCGGTACTCCGGCAAGGTGTTCAGACCGAAGAGCATCTGCCACGCGCCATTTTCGTCGTGCATGGATGCTTTCGCGTACATTTCGTCGGTCAGGTCGGGCTCGTCCGTCACAAAGCCGTCGAGAAACGCGATGAGCTTGTCGCCCTCGAACATCAGCCAGAAGTGGTCGCCGTAATATTTGATTCGCTCGGCGAATTCCTCTTTTGTCGCTGCCTCGGCCACGGGAAAGCACTCGGCTTCCACCGCCGCGACCGCGTCCAGATCGTTCATCGTTGCTGTTCTGATCTCCATGGTTCTGCCCTCTCTATTTAGTCCCACTTTTCGCGGCTGAGCTCGCGCATGTAGCCAGCCGTAATGATACCGGTCGGCAGCGCGACGATGGCGATTCCCATGAACGACGACGTCATACTCACGATGCGGCCGATCTCGCTCGTCGGATAGATGTCGCCATAGCCGACGGTCGTCAGCGTGACGACCGCCCAGTAGATGGCGTCGAAAAACGTGTCAAAGCTGTCGGGCTCCACCTGAAACATGATGAGCGCCGACAGCGCGATATACCCGCCCGCCAGCACACACACCGCCGCGAGCGCTCGTTTCTCGCGCTTGATAACGTTCAAAATAAGTTCAAAGCTGTGCGAGTAGCGCAGGAATTTGAGCGCCTTGAGCGCTTTGTTGAGGCGGAAAAGCCTAAACAGCTTGAACCCCGACGACAGCATCGTCAGCGACGGCAGGATGGATAGCAGGTCTACAATACCGAAAAAGCTGAACGGATAGCGCAAAAACGCCCATTTTCCGCTCTTTTCGTACTTTAGGTCCGCCGTCCACCAGCGCAGCAGATAGTCCACGATGAACACCGTGACCGTTGCGCGGTCGAGCCATATAAACAGCGCATTCGTCTCCTTGAAGCACAGCGGCACGATGCTCGCCGCGATGCACACGAGCATGAAGCGGTCGTAAATGAGACTGTCGCGGTCGTCCTTGTCCGCGACCTCGATGACCTCGTAGATTTTTCTTCGCAAACTCATGCCGTCACTCCCTTGCGCCGGGCAGAAAGCGCTGCTCGACCTCTTCCGCGCTCATCTGCCCGCCGGAGAGCTCCGTGAGCGCGGCGGAAAAGTCCGCCACCTTCTGCACAGGCAGAAGAAACGTGAGCGTCACGGCAGCGCCGTAATCGCTCGACTCGATCCTGCCCTCGTGTCCCTCGATCAGCAGCTTTATGCGCTCGAACATCGGGTACGGGCATTCGAGCAGCAGCACGGAAAACGGCTGCATCCGCGCCTTGCCCGCATTGTCAAGCGCGTCCTTCGCCGCCTTGGCGTAGGCGCGCGTCAGCCCGCCCGCGCCAAGCAGAATCCCGCCGAAGTAGCGCGTCACGATGCACACGACGTTTTCGACGTTTTCGCGCTGGAAGACGTTCAGCATCGGCTGGCCTGCCGTGCCCTGCGGCTCGCCGTCGTCACCGTAGCGGACGGTGCCGTCGTGCAGGACGAAGCACCAGCAATTGTGGCGCGCGTCGTAGTATTTCTTCTTCATCTCGTCGATGCGCGCGCGGGCCTCCGCCTCGCTCTCCACAAGGAAAACGTGGCTGATGAAGCGCGAGCGCTTTTCTTCAAACTCGCTCTCCGCGCTCTCGTATGGGACAAGGTACTCTGTCATGGTTTCAATGTTCCTTTCAGCGGGTTTTCTCCCACTTTTCTTTCGTAAGGGCGTAAAAAAGCGTCGGCCGCAGCGCATCGTCCACAAGCGCCGGCCTTTCACAGGTCAGCTGATAAGAAAAGCCACACTTTTCGATCACGCGCTTTGACTTTTCATTGCCGGCATAGTGCGAACACCAGACCCGCTGTGCGCCTTTATCCTCAAAGCAGTACCTCAGCAGCTCTCGCACGGCTTCGGGGATCAGCCCCTGACCCCAGAACGGGCGGCCGATCCAATAGCCGATTTCCGGCTCGTTCCCGATTTCCGGCGCTTCCGTCGGAAACACGCCGATGGAGCCGACAGGCTCGTCTGGCCGTTCCTTCAAAATGACTGCAAACGTGTCCGGCTCCGAGAGGACGGTTCGGATGATCTCGCGGGAGTTCTCCACGCTCGTATGCGCCGGCCAGCCTGCGGCGGGGCCGACAAACGGATCCCTCGCGTATCGATAGCAGCTCTCCGCGTCGCTCTCGCGCCACGGACGCAGGAGAAGGCGCGTCGTTTCAAACGTCATTCCTCCCAGTCCTCCTTCGGCTCGCGGTAGCCCTCGATATAGTCCTTGACCTGGCCGATGACGCGCGGCACGCAGGTGGCCACGATGTCGATGTTCTCGCCATATTCGACGGATTCAACTTTCGCCTCGCGGTAGAGCATGTCGAGCAGCCCGCCCTTGTCATAGGGCAGGTGGATCGTCACGCGGCGCGTTCCCTTGTCGAGGAGCTTATCGATGCGCGCAAGCAGCTCATCCACGCCCTCGCCGGTCTTGGCGCTGATGTTGACGCTGTCCTCCCCGTGCGGGCGGATATCGCCGAAGTAGAGGTCGGACTTGTTGTAAACGCGCAGGCATGGAATTTGCTGCGCGCCGAGCTCTTCGATGAGCTCGTCCACGATCTGCGCCTGCTCGAGCCAGTGCGGGTCGGAAATGTCGATGACGTGCAGCAGAAGGTCGGCGTATTCGAGTTCCTCGAGCGTTGCCTTGAAGGCCTCGACCAGCTGGTGCGGTAGCTTGCGGATAAAGCCGACCGTGTCGGAGATCACGACATCCAGCGTGTCGGACACCGTGAGAAGGCGCGTCGTCGTGTCCAGCGTGTCAAACAGGCGGTTATTCGCGGGAATGCCCGCGCCGGTCAGCGCGTTCAAAAGCGTCGACTTGCCCGCGTTCGTGTAGCCGACGATGGCGACGACAGGAATTTCATTCTTGCTGCGGCGGTCGCGCTGCGTGGCGCGCACGCGGCGCACCTCCTCAAGATCGGATTTGAGCTTGTCGATCTTGCGGTGGATATGGCGGCGGTCTCAAGCTGCGTTTCGCCAGGGCCCTTCGAGCCGATGGGGCCCTTGCCCGACGTACCCGCCTGGCGCTCCAGGTGCGTCCACATACCGATTAGGCGCGGCAGCAGGTACTGATACTGCGCGAGCTCGACCTGAAGTCGGCCCTCTTTTGTCTTCGCCCGCTGGGCGAAGATATCGAGAATGAGGCCGCTGCGATCGAGCACCTGCACGCCGAACTCTTCGCTCAGAACGCGCATCTGCGAGGGCGAGAGGTCATTGTCGAAGATGACCATCGTCGCCTCCTGCGACTTTACCAGCTCGCGGATCTCATCCACCTTACCCTCGCCGATGAATGTGTGCGGGTTCGGCGACGGCAGCGTTTGTAAAACCACGCCGACGCTGACGCCGCCCGCCGTTTCGACGAGCGCACCGAGCTCTTCAAGGCTCTCCTCGTCGGCATTCTCTTTTCGATCAAGCCGCGGCGACGAAAGGCCGACTAAAATCGCCCTGTCGCGCGGCGCGTTGTTCTCTTTCAATTCTTCCATAGATTCTCCTTATCGCGCCGAAATCGGTGCTGTACAAATCATTTTTATTATAGTGTATTTTCCGCCAAAAGAAAAGGCAAAAACGCTTTTCATTGACATTTCCGCCCCTTTCATGTGAAAATAGGGTGGACGCAACCTCAGGTTGACAAAAAGAAACGCCCGGTTGGTGGTGTTTTCTCCCGTTTTCCTGCTATGCTTTTCCTGCAAAGGCGCAGTGCACGGCGTCGAACGCAGCAACATTTCCCCAAGGAGGAACCTTTCATGGAACTATATGAAAAGCTCTACGAACTGCGCCGCGCGAGCGGCATGTCGCAGGAGGAGCTGGCGGAGAAGCTCGGTGTCTCGCGCCAAGCCGTCTCCAAATGGGAGAGCGGCGCCACACAGCCGGAGCTTAGCAAGCTCATCGAACTCTCTAAGCTCTACTCCGTTTCCGTCGACGAGCTGCTCAGTCTGGAGCACGCCAAACCCGAGCAGGATGCCGCCGAATCGCCGGTTCAAAGCAACGCCGAAAAAGCTCCCGCGGAAAAGCTGAGCTTCCGCGATTTCTGCATACAGCACAAGAAGATCATCGGCGGTGCGGCCGTGGCGCTCGCCGCGCTCATCGCCGTCGGCGTGCATTACAACAACCGCATCAACACGCTCAGCACGCAAGTAAATGACCTTCGCAGCCAGCTCTACAACGTGCAAAACAACCTCTCGAACCAGATCGCGGGCATCAGCAATAATGTCTCGGACATCTTGGCGCGCGAGTCGAGCCTGATCTCGCAGTATAATTACGAGATCACAAATGTCAATCTTAAGAAGCAGGAATGCACCATCGCATTTTCCCTGCTGCCAAAGACAATCAGCGAGGGAACGACTGTCATCATCGGCGTGACCGACCATGGCAATTCCTCGCCGCTGGACAGCTATCGGCCGGGCTACTCTGCCGACCTTACGCAGGATGGCTTCGGGTATCTGCACGGTAGTGTAACCGCCCCTCTGAGCGACGAGCTCGGCGTTGGTGTCAATTTCAAGCACGACGGTGAGACACAGTCAGAGGAGCTCGACACGATCTATGATCTCAAATCCCGCTATCAGCCGCAGCTCAAAAGCTTTCTAGCCCCTATCTCCTACGAGCGTCAGGCCGGCAGCAAATGGCAGTACCAGTTCACGCCGGGCAATGCCGGCATCCCGCTCGGCACCATCTCGCTCGGCGCGCTGTCCGATGTGTCCATCCGCAGCGCGTGTCTTGAATACACGTGCGCCAATCAGCTGCTCAGGCGCGTGCCGCTCGAAGCATCGTACAGCGACGGCAGCGCCGTCACCTATGTCGGCGATGACAGCGCCGAAGCCGTGGGCGCATCCGTCATAGAGGGCGTGTCGTACTATGACCTCGCCTATCCCTCCAGCAGCGAATCGGAGGCTTTCACGCTCCCGCTCGGGGCAACGCCGCTCGTCTGCGAGCTTGTCGTCAACCTTGCGGACGACACAGTACTGCGCGTCCGCCTCTTCCAGGTGCGCGCCATTGCAGGCGGCGACAGCTACGAGGAGATAAACTACCTCGACCAAAGTCTCAGTGAGCCGCTCCCCTTCATCGTCGAATATCCCGACGGGCAAAACTGAGCGTTCCAAAAAAGCAGAAAAAAGCAGCTCTGCCGTAGCAGAGCTGCTTTTGTGATTGAATTAGTTCAGGCCGAACTTCTTGTTGAACTTGGCAACGCGGCCGCCGGTATCGACCAGCTTCTGCTTACCAGTGAAGAAGGGGTGACACTTAGAGCACACTTCCACCTTGATATTCTGCTTGGTGGAACCTGTCTCAATCACATTACCGCAGGCGCAAGTAATAGTAGTCTGCTGATAATTGGGATGGATTCCTTCCTTCATTGCTCGTGTTCACCTCTTTCTGATCCAAATGTACTTTTCTAAAAAAGCCATATAGGATATTACCACGCTTTGTGTCAAATTGCAAGAGAAATTTTTGATCCTCTCCGTGCTTTTCTCTTCCTTAGCACTTTTCCCTAATTTCATCGTCAATTTTTTAACGCTCGTTATGCAATTTCTCTTTACTTCTGCCGTTTTCAGTCGTATAATGGCACTTACGCGCCTTGCGCACGGATGATTGGAAGTAAAGGAACATCAGAATTATGTCGAAAAAACATTTCCTGCGGGGACTGCGCGACGGCATCCCCATTGGGCTTGGTTATTTTGCTGTCAGCTTCGGCATCGGCATCAGCGCGCACAACGCGCACCTGAGCATTTTTCAGGGTTTTTTGCTGAGCTTTTTGAACAACGCCTCGTCGGGTGAATACGGCGGCATCACCATCATCGCCGCCGACTCCGGCCTCTGGGCCATGGCGCTGATGATGCTGGTCGTCAACGCGCGCTATCTTCTGATGAGCTGTGCGCTCAGCCAGCGTCTCTCGCCCGATACGCCGCTTCCCTGGCGGCTCCTCATCGCCTATGACCTGACGGATGAGATCTTCGGCCTCGCCATCGCGCAGCCTGGGTATCTTGAGGTGTGGTATTACTTCGGCACCATGTGCGCGGCCATGCCGGGCTGGAGCATCGGCACCGTGCTCGGCGTGCCCGCCGGCCTGTGGATCGGGCGCTCGAGAAGGGGCGACCAGATCTTCGGCCCGGTGCTCTACGTCTTGTACCCCGTTCCCAAGATCGTCTTTCTGCCCGTGCTGTTCATCTTGTTCGGGCTGGGCGGCCAGGCCAAGGTGATCCTGATTGCCATCGCCATCTTCTTCCAGATGGTGGTCACCATGCGCGATGCCGCCAAGAACGTCCCGCAGGGCGCGGTCGTCTCGCTGCGCTCGCTCGGCGCCACGAAGGGCCAGATCCTGCGCGAGGTCGTCCTGCCCGCCTCATTGCCCGATCTGTTCACGGCATTGCGCATCACGACGGGGACCGCCGTTGCCGTGCTGTTCATTGCCGAGAGCATGGCGGGCTCCAGCGGCCTTGGCTACTACATCATGCACGCGTGGTCGCTGCTGGAATATGAGCAGATGTTCGCCGGCATCATCGCCATGGCGGTGCTCGGCGTCGTCATCTACGAGGTGTTCGAGATCCTGGAATACCGCCTCACCAAGTGGCGCCGCGCGTAAGGGGCGCCTGGCGTCGTGCCTCCTTCTCGCCCACGCCCGAGGCGACGGCGTGCTGGCCTTCGCGGATTTCAATGCCATGTGGTTTCAGATGACTGCTATAGTCTTCTGTCACGGTAATGCAACGTGCGGCACTGCGGAGGCGCGACCCATGAGCGATATTTCGTCTGGCGCTTACGTCATCGACGAAGACTACACCATCGTCAGCTTCAACGACACGATAAAGGTGCTGTACCCCCAGCTCAAGGTCGGCGAGAAATGCCATAAGTGCCTGATGGGCCTCGACGAGCCCTGCCCGCCCTGCCCGGTCGCCAACCACGTCTTCGGCCCGCGCACGTACATGGACCCCATCCGCGGCATCTACGAGACCGTCGACGCCGTCGAGGTCATGCTCGAAGACGGGCGGCGCGGGCACGTGCTCGTGGAGAGCACCGTGGGCGACAGCGAGGTCATCGCCGCCAAGCTGCCGCGCACCGACGACGAGCTGCACAAGCTGCTCGAGCAGAAGTACTACGACTCCGTGACCGACGGCTACTCGCGCCAGGGCTTCATCAGAGAGGCCGAGCGTATGTTCGCCGAAGGGGACCGTAGCGCCTACGCCGTGATCGTGTTCGACGTCTTCAACTTCAAGGCAATCAACGACACCCTCGGCATCGAGGGCGGCGACGAGGTCCTCTCCTTCGTGTTCGACACCCTGAAGGACGGCCCCCTGCAGCCGGTCGTCTCCGCGCGCCTCGAGTCCGACTGGTTCGCCTTCCTGGTCAAGCGCGAGCTCGTGGAGCAGGGCAGCTTCGCGAGCCTGCTCAACATGGAGTGGAACCATGGCGACCAGAGGTTCACCGTGCACCTCCGCTGCGGCATCTGCTATGCGAAAGACGACGACCTGCCCGTCTCGAAGGTCATCGAGCGCGCCATCATCGCCAAGACCTGCGCCGGACGGGGCGGCATGAGCCTGAACCCCGTGTTCGAGGAGACGATGCTCAGGAGTTGTTCTGACAACCCTTGTAATAAAATGACGTTCCTGTTGTTCAAGATATTGATACTTCATCAGCCACGCCGACATCACCGCGCGGTTTCGCAACAGCCTGAAGAGGGGAGACTTCAAGGTCTACTACCAGCCCATCGTGCGCGCCCAAGACGGGGCGGTCTGCTCGGCGGAGGCGCTCGTGCGCTGGGAGCACCCGACGATGGGGACCATCGCCCCCGGAGCGTTCGTGCCCGTGCTCGAACGGGACAACCAGATATCCATGCTCGACCGCCACGTCCTGCACCAGGTGCACGCGCTCCAGGAGTCGCTCGCCCAGCAGGGCGCGAACCTCGTGCCGATATCGATGAACCTCTCGCGACAGGACTTCTACAACGACCGCCTCATGAACGAGATCTTCAGCCTCGCGGCAGGAGGGGCGGTCCCGAAGGGCTTCATCAACTACGAGGTGACGGAATCGTCGGTCGTGGGCTTGCAGGACACCTGTACCTACCTGCTCGAACAGATTCGCGAAACGGGAGCCAAGATCTTGCTGGACGATTTTGGCAGTGGGTACTCGTCGCTCGGCATGGTCGGCAGCTACCCGTTCGACATCGTGAAGATCGACAAGTCCTTCGTCGACGAAATCGAGGATAAGACGGCGGTGCGCGCCGTGATCGCCTCGACAATCGAGATGTGCCACCGCATCGGCATGAAGACGGTCGCAGAGGGCGTCGAGACGCGCGCGCAGCTCGACTTTCTCAGGGCGCAGGGCTGCGACTACATCCAGGGATACTACTTTGCCGAGCCGATGGATGAGGGTGCCTTCCTCGATTACGTGGCGACACATGCCGTCTGCAGCGAGCAGGATCGCGAAGAGCAGGGCAACGTGGTGCAGCTCGACGTCGACCTCTTCAACCTGGTCGACCTCGTCGACCATTCGGGGCAGTTCATCCAGGTGTGCCACCCGGAAGACTACACGATGGTGTTCGCCAACGAGATGACGCGCGTGGTCTCGGGTCATCCCGAGCAGCCCTATCAGGGCAAGCGCTGCTTCGAGTACATGCTCGGAGCCGACGGCCCCTGCGGCCATTGCCCGATGAACCAGATGGGCGACGAGGTGGAAAAGACCGTGGAGGTGGACGATGGCGACCACGTGTTCCAGCTCAAGGCGCGCTATGCCACCTGGAACGGCAGGAAGGTCTTCATCGAGTACGGCAGGGACGTGACCGACGTCAAGGCAGCGCAGCTGCGCTATGCCCGCCGCATGCACGCCATCCTCGAGAACATCCCCGATGGCCAGGGTGTCTTCCATGTCGACCTTACCGCGGACGAGTGGCTGAGCTCGAGCGGCATCGCCGAGAACGCCCAGAGGATGCAGCATGTGGAAAGCGTCGATGCGCTCGTGCGCATGATCGCCGCGTTCGTGCCCGACAAGGAGGGGCAGGAGCGCTTCTTCGACACCTTCTGCAGGGCGCATGAGCTCGAAGAGCATGCAGGCGGCAAGAACCAGATCGTCCTGGAGACCGAATCGTACTACGACGACCGCTCGATCCGCTGGTCGCGCATCACGGCGCATCTGCTCGAGAACCCCGGCAACGGGCATATCGAGAGCATCATCTACGGGGTGGATATCTCGTCGGAGCGCGTCTACGTCGCCGCCCTCGAGCGCGAGAAGCAGCGCCGCAGCTGCGAGACGAGCGATCTTGCGGGAGATGGCGCCGCGAGAGCCGCAGGGTCGATCGGCGACATGCAGGAGATCTGGGACCTGTACGCCCAGGCAGACCGCGACAGGCGCCACGACTACCTGACCGGCCTCAGCAGCAGGCTCGACCTCTACGATGCGCTCAAGCGCTCCGAAAACGGCACGGATGCCCCGGTCACGGCCGTCTTCATGGTCGACCTCGATGATTTCAAGGACATAAACGACGCGTTTGGGCACACGGGTGGCGACACGTGCCTTTCGGCGGTGGGAGACTTGCTCAATCGGTTCGGCTCCACTCACGACATGTCGTTTTTCCGTTTTGGCGGCGACGAGATCGTCGGCATCGCGCACGAGGACGTCCGCCGTATCCCGCAGCTCGCCACGTGCCTGCTCGATGCGATTCGCGAGCTGCCAATCTGCCTGGGGGCGACGGCCCCGCTGCACCTGAGTGCCTCCATCGGCTACACCACCACCGTGCACGGCTACCAAGAGGCGATCGACGCGGCCGACAGGGCCATGTACGCCGCCAAGCGGCGGGGCAAAGACCAGGTCGCCTGCATCGACTAGGGGCAAGCGGCGCCCCGGCATGCTTCTCTGGCGCCTGGCGGGGGCATCGCCTCCGCTGCCTGCGCCCCATCGGGGCCGCGGGCGCGCCTGCGCGCTACAATGGCAGCATGAACGAGATTGAGGTTCCACATAAGGCGCAGCGCATCATCGACCTGCTCGAGGCCGCGGGCTTCGAG
>ENA-OPVL01001408-OPVL01001408.1-human-gut-metagenome-genome-assembly--contig:-NODE-1408-length-14704-cov-2.918493_pt1 | contig 14704 bp, 8 predicted proteins | sample MGYA00241496_ERZ501984 | MGnify/ENA primary metagenome ERZ501984 (study PRJEB25962, sample SAMEA2042986) | human gut metagenome | biome: human gut; feature: human-associated habitat; material: faeces... | reverse complement strand
GTAAGCGCCAAATAATAATGCGGTTAGATACAAGATTACTCCAGCCCTTTACGAGTTGGAGTAATTCACTATAATTCACATGCGATTTTTGATAGATTGGAGTTTTTCACTCCAAGGTGCCAGTTCCGCCAGCTGTTCATCGGTCATATTTTTACTCGGTCGGTTCTCCAGCAGAAATTTAAGATATCCGTAGATGTTCAGCCCATGTGCTTTGGCCATCTCAACCATTGTGTAGACTACTGCGCTGGCATTCGCTCCGTCCACGGAACTGCTGAACAGCCAGTTTTTTCGCCCCACTGCGAACGGACGGATCGCATTCTCACTGAGATTATTGGTAAAGCTGCACCGCCCGTCTTCCAGATAGGTTTCCGCTATATCACGCCTGTTGAGAACATAATTCACGGCTTTATCCAGCCGGGTATTCCGGACGGGCTTTTGCTGGTCAAGCCACGACCAGAAAGCCTCCAGAACAGGTTTTTCCTTCTCGAGACGCAGTTGTTTCCGCTTTTCATAATTACCGGGATACTTTTTGTTAATGGAGTCTTCCATGGCAAACAACCGATTGCAGTACTGGACTCCCTGTACTGCAGGCTGGCTGTAGTCATACTGCTTCCCTTTGGGAACAGCGTCGATAAAGTATCGGCGGATATGTGCCCAACAGGAGCAGCGCCTGATCCCGGGCAGACTGTTATAACCCTGATAGCCGTCCGTTTCCAGATATCCGCTGTAGCCTTTGCATGGCTGCCGCTCCTGGTCGGGGAATAGCCATACAGGATGATCTCCGCAAGTCCGTCCTCACCGCTTCGGAACAGCCACATGAATGACTGGGTCTGTGCCCTGCGTCCTTCCTCTTTCAATACCTGGACCCGCGTCTCATCTGCCATCGCAAAACTACGTTTCAACAGCTCCCGATGAAAGTAATCGTACATTGGCTGAAAATAGTTCTTTGAACAGTAGATGATCCAGTTTGCAAGGGTCGTCCGGCTGATCTGCACCCCATACTGCTTCCAGTCCTTTTCCTGCCGGTAAAGTGGAAGCCCGTTGGCATACTTCTGGTACATAGTCCATGCAGCTGCAGATGCTGATGCAGGTCCTTTTCCAAGCAGAGCTGGCGGAACCTGAGACTTTACGATCACAGGCTTTTCTGTATCGCCGAGTCCTTCCTTGCAGGAGGGGCATCCATAGCTCTGGCTGTAGTATTCGATCACTTTACAGGTGGCAGGAATGAATTCCAGTTCCCGGCGGACATATTCCTCGCCGACCAGGACCATCTGCGTACCACATACCGGACAGATCTGATCCTCTTCCGGAAGTGGGACCACTACTTTTTCAACTTTCAGGCCTTTGAAGAGTTCCTCATGTGCTGCCTTCTTTTTACGGGTATGCTCCCGGATTACCGTTTCGCCTTCCAACAGGGATGGATCCTGTTCCACTTCTGCTTCATCGAAGAGATTCTGCTGTCCCGGAATATCATCAGATCTTCTCTCGCTGGAGGGACCCACGAGTTTTTTTGACAGATAATCTACCTGTTCCTGAAGAGCTTTCTCATGACTGGTTTTTTCGTCAATAATAAGACGGAGAGCTTTGATCAGTTCCGTCTGCTCCGCTATCATTGTTTTCAGTTGTGATACGGTATCTTTCAGCTCTCGAAGCTGGATATCTTTTGCACTGGAAGCCATCGTTTCTCTCCTCGGATTTGATTCCTTTATTATACCAGAAAGGGGGCTTTTACTAAAGGAAAACAACGCCTGAAAAATGCCGGATTTACAAGGAATTTCCGGATTTTTCTATGCAGGATTTCTGCCAGGATCCACGAGCTTTTTATTCTGCTTTGAGGGCTTTTGGCTGGTCAATATCAATCCCGGACATCAGCCAGTCAAACTCCCGCCAGGAAAGATTCCGGACCTCTGACTGCTTTCTGGGCCATTGATAACCGCCGCGGACAGACAATCGCTTATAGATCAGAACGAAGCCATCCGGTTCGCGGAACAAGGCTTTGATCCTGTCCCGTCTTCTTCCACAGAAAAGGAAGAGAGCTCTGGACGACGGATCCATCTTAAGCTGGTCTTCGATAACGGTGCAGAGTCCGTCAATAGATTTCCTCATATCCGTGTAGCCACAGACAATGTAGATCTTCTCAAGTCCGGAAACATCACCTAACATGAAAACTCCTGAAGCATGCGAAAAGTCCTGGTGAGCAGAACAGGATCCGCATCATTGCTGATGCGGACTGTGATATCCTTCATAGAAACTTCAATCGTATGTGGATTGTCAAGGTTCGAATTTAGCATCTGCGATGCGGTATGCTGTTCCGGAATGTGATCCGGAACAATGTCAATGGGAACCACGTCCTGTTTCGTGCGTGGAACCTCAAGATGACCATAATTCGCCGCTGGGATCTGATCCGCTGCTGTTTTCCGACAACGGCTGACCCAGTTGTAAAAGGTGCTTACTGCAATGTCGTTTTCACGACACCAGTCAGCATCTGTCATGCCGCTCTGACGGCATTCATTGATAAGTCTGATCTGTTCCACCATCGGAACGCGGGTCTTGCGAGTACCTGCCATAACCTATCCTCCATAATTGTAGTGAAATAATCTAAGTATCTATCAGCTACAATTATAGGGGAAATCTAAGGATTTGAAAATCCGCAGGAATACTTGGCGCTTACCGTACAAAGAGCTGGCAAGTCAGTCGGACTTCGATCGATTCTAAAGGTTCGACTTATTTTACTTGACTTTGCAGACTATCTGATTTATTATACTCGTAAAGAAGTAACTTACGAGTTACTAACTCACGAGTATAATTATTGGAGGTGAGCAGATGAGTCAATTCTATTGCCGTGAGGATGAGCTGCGGAAACTGAATAAACGGTATGCAGGTGATAAGTTTGAGTGCATTGTCATCTACGGCAGACGGCGTGTTGGTAAAACGGCACTGATCAACGAGTTCTGCAAAGATAAGCCTACCATTTTCTTTTCTGCATTGAACACGACAGGAAAGGAAAATCTGGAAGCTCTCTCAAAGTCGATTATGAGTTTTGAGCGGCCGGATATGGAGTCTGCACCGGAGTTCAGGTCCTATGATGCAGCTTTGGATGAGCTGACAGCACTTTCAAAGGAAAAGAGGATTGTCTTTGTCATTGATGAGTATCCTTATCTTGCAAAAGCAAAACCAGCTATTTCAGCGATGCTGCAGCACATCATCGACCACAAATGGACAGAGTCCAAGATGTACCTGATTCTTTGCGGCTCCTCTATGAGCTTCATGGAGAGTCAGGTGCTTGGAAAGGAAAGTCCGTTGTATGGCAGACGTACTGGCCAGTTTAAGATTGAGCCGCTAGACTATAAAGAAACCGCTGTGTTCCACCCAAATCTGTCTGCAGAAGACAATTCCCTGATTTATGGGATCACGGGAGGAGTTCCCCACTATATCAATAAGTTGGATGTGCGAGATAGTGTGGATGAAGCTCTGTTGGATAATTTCTTTGACCGCTCCAGCTATCTGTATGAGGAACCGGGGAACTTACTGAAGCAGGAACTCCGGGAGCCGGCCATTTATAATGCAATCATTAAAGCGATTGCAGAAGGTGCTTCCCGAATGAACGATATCAAGATGAAGGTCGGCGAGGAAAACTCGGTCGTATCGAAGTACCTGAAAACGCTGATCGACCTTGGCATTGCGAAGAAAGAAATACCGATTACAGAAAAACCGGGTAAGAAAACCATCTATCTGCTGTCTGATAACTTCTTCCGTTTCTGGTATCGGTTTGTGCCAATCAATATGAGTGCCATTGATTCTGGCAGAATTGCAAAGACCTATCCACACGCTGTAAAGCAGTATCTTCCTGATTACATGGGTCTAATTTATGAGAAGATGTGTCAGGATTACCTGCTCTATTATTCGGATAGCCTTCCTATTGAGCTGAGTGAAATCGGCCAGTGGTGGGGGACAGACCCGAAGAAGAAAAAGCAGATACAGATTGATATCGTCGGAACTCCTGTTGAGGGCAAAGACTATATCATCGGTTCATGCAAATACCGGAATGGGAAAATCGGTGTGGATGAACTCGATTTGATTCGGGATTATGCCTCAGTTTTTGGAAAGGGCAACAACTATCACTACTATATCTTCTCGAAAGGCGGATTCACAGATGGACTTCTTCAGGCACAAGAGCGAGGTGAAGTTCGGCTGATAACGCTGGAAGACCTTTACAAGTAAAAATTCTAATCAACCCTGCTGGTGAAAGCTGGCAGGACATTTTTATACCCATTTTTAGTCTGTCTGCTCCGTGCAGATGGGCTTTTTTCATGCCGGCAAGGAGGTGGTTACGCAAATGGCATCCAGAATCCAGGGCACCACCGTTGAGATCGGCGGCGATACCACAAAGCTCTCCAAAGCACTGGAAAGTGTAAACAAGTCAATCAAGGGGACGCAGTCCGGACTGAAGGATGTCAACAAACTCCTGAAACTGGATCCCTCCAATACAGAATTGGTCGTCCAGAAGCAGAAGATGCTCAAGGATGCCATTGAAGCTACCAAGGAAAAGCTGGCAACTCTGAAGACTGCGGCACAGCAGGCCAATGAGCAGCTTGCCAACGGTGAAATCACCCAGCAGCAGTACGATGCTCTCCAGCGTGAGATCGTGGAGACCGAACAGAATCTGCGATCCTTACAGGACCAGGCGGCGACAACGAATGCGACTCTTGCCAAAATCGATGAAGCCGGAGAAAAGCTCCAGAACATCGGATCTTCTGTGGAGAATGTCGGTAAGAAGTTCCTGCCGGTGACAGCCGCTGTAACGGGTCTTGGTACGGCCGCAGTGAAGACCGCAGCCGACTTCGATTCCGAAATGAGTAAGGTCTCTGCTATTTCCGGTGCAACAGGGGATGACTTTGACCAGCTTCGTGCGAAAGCCCGTGAGATGGGTGCGAAGACCAAGTTCTCCGCATCTGAGGCAGCTTCGGCAATGGAATATATGGCCATGGCCGGATGGAAAACGGGGGACATGCTGAATGGTATCGAAGGTATCATGAACCTCGCGGCGGCGTCCGGTGAAGACCTCGCCACGACTTCGGATATCGTCACGGATGCTCTTACCGCGTTCGGCTTATCCGCTGCGGATTCCGGGCATTTTGCAGATATCCTTGCAGCCGCTTCCTCCAATGCGAATACCAACGTTAGCTTGATGGGCGAGACGTTCAAGTACTGCGCGCCTATCGCCGGTGCGCTGGGGTTCTCGGCAGAGGATACCGCAGAAGCCATCGGTCTGATGGCAAACAGTGGTATCAAGGCTTCACAGGCTGGTACGTCCCTTCGTACCATCATGAATAACCTTTCCGGTGAAGTGACCTTTGCGGGCAAGAACATCGGTGAAGTTACGATTGCCACCAGCAATGCAGATGGCAGCATGAGGAGCCTGAACGATATCCTTGCAGACTGCCGTGTAGCATTTTCTGGCTTGACCGAATCTGAGAAAGCATCCAACGCAGAGGCACTGGTCGGCAAGAATGCGATGTCCGGCTTCCTTGCCCTGATGAATTCCAGCGAAACGGACATCAACAAACTGCGTGGTGCCATTGAAAACTGCGATGGTGCTTCCGAGAGCATGGCAGAAACCATGCAGGACAACTTAAATGGTCAGCTCACCATTCTGAAATCTCAGTTGGAAGAGCTGGCCATTTCTTTTGGTGATATCCTGATGCCCACCATCCGCAAGATCGTGTCGGCGGTACAGCAGTTCGTGGACAAGCTCAACAGCATGGATGACAGCACGAGAGAAACAATCATCAAGATCGGACTGCTGGCGGCATCCATTGGCCCGCTGCTCATTGTGCTGGGCAAGACCATATCGACCGTCGGCACAGCAATGCGGGGGTTCAGTTCTCTTGCAAAGGGTGTCCGGCTTCTCATCACCCATGTGGGCAGTGCCAGCGGTGTGTTTAGCAAGCTGGGGGTGGTTCTGGGTGGTCTGTCCGGGCCGGTTGTAGCCGTGGTGGCGGTCATCGGTACGCTGGTGGCGGCTTTTATGAATCTCTGGAACACCAACGAGGAGTTCCGTACTGCCATTACCGGTATCTGGAACGACATCGTTTCCAAGGTGAAAGGCTTCTGCGACCAGCTGACACAGCGGATCAATGGGCTGGGCTTTGATTTTAAGGATGTCACTGAGGTACTGAAAGCTGTCTGGGATGGCTTCTGTCAGGTGCTTGCACCGCTGTTTGAGAGAGCATTCCAGAATATTTCGACCATCCTCGGTGTCGTTCTGGATACATTGCTTGGCCTGTTCGATGTCTTTTCCAATGTGTTCTCCGGCAACTGGAGCGGCGCATGGGAAGCGGCAAAGGGCATCTTCTCCAGTATCTGGGATGGCGTGAAGTCCATTTTCTCCACGACTCTTACTGCTCTGAAGAGTGCGCTGGATGTGTTCCTTGGTCTGTTCGGTACGGACTGGCAGACTGTCTGGGGCAGTATCAAGAACTTCTTCGAGACCGTGTGGAACGGAATCAGCAGCTTCTTCTCAAACACAGTTTCTGCTATCCAGAGTGTGGCAACGACTGTATTTACAGCAGTGTCTGGATTTTTTACTACTATTCTTACGAGTATCCAGACGACCTTCAGCACCATCTGGACTGCCATTTCCACAGCAGTTTCTTCTGTGCTGAATACGATCCATACCACGGTGACAACTGTGTGGACGGCGATTTCGACCGCGATCTCTACGGTCATGAACACCATCAGCACCACGATTACTACAGTATGGAACGGAATCTATAACACCATCAAGCCTTTGCTGGATGCGTTCAAATATCTGTTTGAGACCATCTGGCAGGCGATCCAGATTCTGATCGGCGTGGCACTGACCGCAATTCAGACGAAGATCACTTCCATCTGGAACGCTATCGTCGCCTTTGTGACTCCGCTCCTGACTGGACTGCAGACGACTTTCTCTACGGTTTGGTCGGCAATCCAGACAGCCATCTCCACGGTGCTGACTGCAATCCAGACCGCAGTGACAACTGTATGGAACGCCATTGTATCCTTCCTGTCTCCGCTGCTGACTGGCATCCAGACTAGGATAAGCACGGCATGGAATGCGATCAAGACAGTTATCTCGACTGTCCTTTCTGCGATCCAGTCCACGGTTTCTTCCATCTGGAGAGCCATCAGCAGCAAGATCTCTGGTGTGGTAAATGGAATCAAATCGGTGGTTTCTTCCGGCTGGAATGCCATGAAATCCACGGTATCGTCCCTCAGTAACAGCATCAAGAGCGCAGCGACCACAGCCTTTAACTCGATGAAATCCGGGATTTCCTCTACGATTTCCGGTATCAAGACCACCATCACGAACGGCTTTAACAGTGCAGTCTCCTTTATCAAGGGGCTGGCTGGACAGGCATTCTCGTGGGGCTCTGACATGATTGGCAACATTGTGTCGGGTATCCAGTCGAGGATTCAGGATGTGGCAAGTGCCGTATCGGGAGTGGCGGACCGTATCCGTTCCTTCCTGCACTTCTCTGTGCCGGATGAGGGACCTCTGGCTGATATGGAAAGCTGGATGCCGGACTTCGTGCAGGGTCTGGCAAACGGTATCACGACCAACACCAGCCTTGTGACTGCGGCGGCGGAGAACCTGTCCACCACGCTGTCTACCTCCATCACCAACTCCATGAGGGGAGTGGAGCAGGCATACAGTAAGAGCTGGACAGCCATCAGCCAGACGGCAAGAACCGGAACGGCAGGTGTAAGTGCCGCGATGAGATCCGCATGGAGTTCCATTACGGCCAGTACCACGAGCACATGGAACAGCATCAAGACCACCATCCAAACCAGCTTTGCGGCGGTGAAATCTAATGTGATTTCCGCAACAGTAGCAGTGAAAACGTCCATGACCAGTGCATGGAATGCAGTGAAGTCGCTGACAACGACCAGCTGGAACGGAATCAAGAGCGTTATCACCACAGCATGGAACGGAATTAAGTCTCTGACTACTTCGGCGACTGCTTCTGTAAAATCGTCCATGACCAGCGCATGGAACGCAGTGAAAACTCTGACAAACACTAGCTGGAATGGTATCAAAACAGTCATTACGACTGCATGGAATAGTATCAAGTCCCTTACGACTTCTTCTGTCACAGCTGCCCGTAGTACGGTCACAAGCGGCTGGAACACACTGAAATCCACTACGACCTCTGCTTTCAACAGCATCAAGTCCACGGTGTCTTCGGCAATGTCCAGCCTGCGCAGCACGGTTTCTTCTGGTGTTGCAAGTATCAGGAGCAGCTTTAACTCGCTCGGTTCGATTGCTTCTTCGGCATACCGCTGGGGTGCAGATATCTGTTCCCAGATGGCGGCAGGTGTCCGGGCAGCGGCTGGTTCCGTGATTGCAGCGGCAGAAAATGTTGCAAGCAGGGTCAGAAGTCTGTTGCATTTCTCTGTGCCGGACGAAGGACCTCTGTCCGATGCAGACACCTATATGCCGGACTTCATGAAGTTGCTGGCGACCGGCATTAAGAAAAATGTCAAGTCGGTGGTGAAAGCCGTGCAGGGACTTGCTGGGTCTATGAGCAGCAACCTCACGACCCCGGTGGATTCGCTGGGCGATTGGATGGATTCTGTGGTCGGCAGTTTTGCTACCACGATCAAGAAAAGTCAGAGCGGTATCGGCAGTGCTGCAAGGGATGTGGGCAGTGGCATCCAGACCCAGCTCATGTCCGGGCTTTCCGGGGTGAAGACCCAGTTCCAGCAGCTCTGGACGGACCTGCAGGGGATTACAAAAGCCGCTGTCGGAAATATGAGCGATGAGGTGAAGCAGGGCTTTGCGGATATGAAAACATCCATCGGAGAGCTGAGTTCTCAGACCAGTTCCCTTGGAAATGCGATCCGCAGTCTTGGCGATACCTTCAACTCGGATTTCTTAAAGAGCCTCGGCAACGGCATCAGCAAGGTCGGTGACACGGTCAATACGGTCACGGGGCTTGTGGACAAGCTCGGTTCCATGAAGAACACCATCGGAAACCTTGGAAGTACGATGCAGAACCTCGGCAATGTTCTCGGCACAGAGAACGGCGGCGGCCTGCTGTCCAACATCGGCAGTTTCCTGTCGAAAATCGGCAGTGCAGATGGCGGTCAGATCGTGTCGAACTTTGGCAACCTGATCTCCGGGTTGACTTCCAAGATGGGCGGCCTCGGAGAAGGCATCACTGGCATTATCTCGAAGCTGGGAAGCCTTAGCTCCAGCGGCAGTGGAATCCTGTCGAATCTGGGCGGACTGCTTTCCGGTGTGGTATCGAAGATCGGTGGTTTAGGCGGCAGTCTTTCCGGGCTTCTGTCTGGTGTGGGTTCCACATTGGGCGGAATTGCTGGTTCTGCCGGCTCCGCAATCGCAGGACTGTTCGGTTCGGTTGGCACGACTGTATCCAGTCTGGCTGCTGGTGCGGGATCGGCTTTGGCTGGTATCGCTTCCTCGGCTGGAGGCGTGCTTGCTTCGGCAGGCACAGCACTGGCCGGTCTGGCCGGTCCTGCGGGTATCGCAGTGGCAGCAGTCGGCGGCATCGGTCTTGGACTTACCGCTCTCTGGAAAAACTGCGATGGCTTCCGGGAAGGTGTCACAAATATCTGGAACAAGGTTACGTCGGCATTCTCGAATGGTGTGAATGCCATTAAGAATGGTATCTCCAATGCGGCATCGGCTATTGGCAATGTGGCATCGTCCATCTGGGGCGGTATCAAGAATGTGGCTTCCTCGGCGGTCAGCTGGGGCAAAGACATCGTTGGCGGTATCGCCGGAGGTATCAAAAAGGGCGTCAGCTGGGTCGGCAATGCGGTCAAGAGTGTGGCAAGCGGTATCCGCTCGTTCCTGCACTTCTCGGTACCGGATGAAGGACCTCTGGCAGATGCGGACACCTATATGCCCGACTTTATGAAGCTGCTTTCCGGCGGCATCAAGAAAGGCGAGGGCGGACTGATCAGCCAGATCAAGTCGATGGCAGCAAAGGTGCAGCAGGGTATGGAGGGCATCAGTTCCTTCAGTCTGCCGGAACTGACCCTGCCGCACTTCGATGGCTCTGGCTGGAACTTCCCGCAGGCGGCTCTGGCCGGAGGCGGCACCACCCGGACGACCAACCTTGGCGGTGTGTATATCACGGTCAATGGCTACAATGCCCGGAACGATGATGAACTCGCACAGACCGTTGCCGATAAGATCAACGGCATGATCCACGAGGATGATTCGGTCTTCAAGTAAAGGAGGTAGATGCGTATGGGCTACAATGCCCCAAAGCAGACAGTATCACAGTTTCAGCTTAAAGGCAGATACGCCAGACAGTATCTGTCCTTTGCCGGGAAGTCCAGTAAGGACTTCCTATTATATTTGTCTGGACCCGGTGTGTATGATTCCCCGGCTGCGGATGTGGAGAGTACCTCCGTACCAGGCAGGAACGGGGACATCATCACCGAGAATGCAAGGACAGGCAGGCGCAGATATCAGAACGTGGATATCAAGTATAAGGCATTTTTCTTCAACGGTCTGCCTGCCAAGACCGCAGCGGTCAAGGCATGGCTGTTATCTCCGATCGGGTATCAGAAATTGCAGGACACCTACGACCCGGATTTCTTCCGGATGGCAGTCTGCAAGGATGCTCTGGAATTTGATGTGACAGCCCAGAAAGCCGCTGAGATGGAGCTGACATTCAACTGTAAGCCCCAGCGTTGGAGCGTGTATGGGCAGAGGGTGATCCGGCTGGATGGCAGGTCGACCTTAAAGAACCCCTTCGCTTTTCCGGCACAGCCTATCTTCAAGATCTACGGGGATTCTGGCGGCGAACTGTATGTGGGTGAGGAGAAGATCACCATCCACAGCATCAAGGACTACGTGCTGCTCAACTGTGAAACGCACAACGCTTACAACGCTTCCGGCTTCTGCAATGAGACCATCCTTTCGGATGATTTCCCGGAACTGCCGGAGGGAAAGACACAAATCGCATGGACAGGCGGCATCACGGCGGTGGAGGTGACTCCACGCTGGTGGACGCTGTAAGAGGGAGGTGCAGCCAGTGATCCCATGTTTATATGCATCAACAGAGATGAAGTTCAATCATAACGGTATTGGAAAGCTGGCAGATGCACAGTCTTGTACCGTAACGGAAAAGAGAAACGGAAGCTATGAACTGAAGCTGGTCTGTCCGGCAGATGGCATCCATGCAGAGATGCTGGAGGAGGGGAATATCATCCTTGCCAAGCCATCCGATACCATGCAGTCTCAGCCGTTCCGCATCTACAAGATCACGACCCCGATAGATGGAAAGCTGGAAGTTCAGGCTCGGCACATTTCCTACCAGCTGAACTTCATCACAGTTTCCCCGTTCTCAGTGACTGGGTGTGCGGGAGCAATGCAGGGGCTGAAAAGCCACGCTGCTTCTGACTGCCCTTTCGATGTCTGGACGGATGTGGACTCCAGTGCCACCTTTACGCTTGGAATTCCATCCTCCTTCCGAAATTGCCTTGGAGGTATGGCCGGGTCAGTTCTGGATGTTTTTGGCGGTGAATTCGAGTGGGATCGGTACACGGTCAAGTTTCATAAAACCAGAGGTGCGGATCACAATGTCCACATCATCTACGGGAAGAACCTGACAGACTTCAAGATGGAGAAATCCATCGAGAACACCATCACGGGTGTGCATCCGTACTGGGTGGATAATGAAACCCAGGCGGTCATGGAACTGCCGGAGAAGGTGGTGCTGCAAAGCAAACGGTCGATCCCCTACCAGAAGATCACCGTGCTGGATTGTACCAGCAATTTTCAGGAAAAGCCGAGTGAAGCGGCACTCCGGGAATACGCACAGAACTATATCGACACCACGGACTTAACAGAGCCGGAGATCGATATCAAGATCGACTTTTTACAGCTCTGGAATACGCCGGGGTATGAGGACATCGTGGAAGCAGAGCGTGTTTCCCTTTGCGATACGGTCCATGTGTTTATCTCAAAGCTGGGAATCGAAGTCAGTTCCAAAGTCACCGAAACAGAGTATGACGCGCTACTGGAACGCTATAACAGCATCACGCTCTCAAACTCAACGGTCAGCAGCCGAAATTCTTCTCTGACAGGTTCGCTCAACAGCATCCGGAATACAGCGACGATTGCCTATGATACGGCAGTCCGTGCGGAAACGGCAGTGGGAGAGCAGGTCGGTGGGATCACAGCATCTATCATTTATGACGGTGCGCTTTTTGCTGCGCTGTTTGGCCTTCATTATAAAAATGAAACTGACAATAAGGGAAATACGACCCGGTATGCATTCAATGCGGCGACTTTGAAACAGTCCACGGTCGCATGGAAGAACAGCTCTGCTGGGTTGTTTGTATCCACGGATGGCGGTAAGACGTGGGGCTATGGCTGGGAGGCGGATGACACTGCAGTCAGGACAGCGATCCTGCTGGAACAGACCCTCAAAGAACTGGATGACCGCTATAAGAAAGCCACGGAGCTTTCCGAGGAGCTGCTGAAGGAACTGGATGAGCGGTACAAAACAGCGACCGCCATTTCTGCCGAGCTTCAGAAAACGCTCGATCAGCGGTACGAAACAGCAAAAAAGCTGTCCAAGGATTTATATGAGGAACTGGATAAGCGGTATGGCACCCTTACGGAAATCTCGGAAGATCTGCAAAAGGAGTTGGACGAGAGATACAGTGCGGCGAAGAAGCTGTCGGAAGAGGTCGAAAAAGAACTGGATGAAAAGTACCAGCCGAGTGTCCCGGTATCGGAAACCGCACCGGAAGCCCCGGCAGCAGATACGCTCTGGGTCGATAAGAAGAACCTTCGGTTAAAGCTTTGGGATGGAGAACAGTGGCAGACCATCGGCCATGAGCCGGAACAGCCAACGGAACCGACCACACCGACGGAACCGGAAAAGCCGGAGCCGGAGAACCCGGACACCGAAGGAAAAGATAATGGGAACAAAGAAGAAACAGATGATAAGAAGACCGATCAGGAAGGAGGGGGCGCGTAATGGTCACAAGCATTTATCAGAAAGTGGAGCTGTCGCTGACGGAGAATCTGATCCCGGTGACAGTCCCAGTCAAACAATATGACAACAAAGCACGGAAAGTTCGCTGTGTTTTGTATAACAACTCGGTGCAGTATTCCGTGCCACAGGACTGCATCGTTGCCTGTTCCGGTACCAGACCGGACGGTACGATCTTTCACTACACCAGCGAAACAGCATCCGACCTTGTGTTTGTTGAAAATGGGGCGGTCGTCTTTACGATCACGACCTTCATGACCGCACAGGCCGGGCGGTTTCCGCTGGATGTTGTTATGCTCAGCACAGCGGGTGATGTCCTTGGTTCGTTCTCCCTCACATTGAAGGTGGAGCGGGCGGCCATCAACAACGGTAAGATCGCCACCTATACCTACGCGGGTGTGGTGGAAGCTATCCGCAAGGGACTGCTGGAAGTGTATATCACGGATGATGGCTATTTTGCCGTTGTGTCGGAGGATGGACTCGGCTTCAGTGACAAGTCGGAATCCAGCACAATCCAGAAATTCATCGAAAATCTTTTGAACTGTACGGTTACGGATGACGGTTATCTTGCTTTCACCACCGAGGATGGTCTGAAGCTCATCTTCTCGATGGATGGTGATGGACGATTGATTGTAGAATTTGCAAACGGCTGATACAGCCGGGAAAGGGGAAAATATGTCGGAATATATCGGAAACCGAATCGTCCCTCGCCATGATGGTGTCTGGGACAAAGCAAAAGAATATGAACCTCTTACCATTGTGTATGAGGAATCCACAGGCGACAGCTATATGAGCCGGAAACCTGTGCCGGCCGGAACGCTTCTATCACAGGAGGAATACTGGGCGATGTGTTCCCGGTTCTCGGAGCAGATGGCTCTGTACCGTCAGAATACGGCAGAAGAAGTGGAGCAGTTCCGCAAGGATACTGCGGCAGATGTAGAGCAGCTTCGTACAGATACTGCATCAGATGTGGCGGTCCTGCGCAAGATGACCGCGCAGGATGTGGCGGATATCACCCAGAAGGTCGATGCCGCAAATAGTGCGGTTGCGGCCAGTAAGTCCGAGATGGATAAGACTGCGGAAATGCTGAAAGCCCAGATCAATGCCAATGTCAAGGCATCTACGGACAAGAATGCCAACTATGCACAGGAGCTGGTAGATGCCCGTGTGGATGATGAGGGGAAGACTTATCCCACAGCCGGTGACAATATCCGTGCGGTCGGCAGGGTGCGTTCCATGCAGAATATCATGAAGAACTGGGTGATCAAAAATGGTTACGCAAACCAGAACGGCAACCTTGTAGCTTCGGAAAGCTGGCGCGTGGCGCACATGGTCCCGGTCAGCGGTGATGCGATTCTGGTGGATGGTCAGTTCGGCTATATGAGCGGCCGGGATGACTATAACAACGTGGTCTGCTATGACATGGACCGTAAGTTCCTCGGTGGCTGTTTCCGGGCAGAGAGCGGCAAGGTCTATGACAACTATGTGATCACACTGCTTCCGAATACCCGTTTCATCTCTGTCACCACCAATGAAAAGCTGTTCTCGAAGCTCTCGGTGTACCTCTATGACAACATGCTCCCGATGAGATTGCTGTCAAATTACGCAACAGGCTGGCAGTGGATGAACGGCAGCGTGGATATCAGGTTCACGGGCAGCAAGGTGACAGTCACATTCCC
>ENA-OPVL01001382-OPVL01001382.1-human-gut-metagenome-genome-assembly--contig:-NODE-1382-length-14839-cov-2.930262_pt1 | contig 14839 bp, 10 predicted proteins | sample MGYA00241496_ERZ501984 | MGnify/ENA primary metagenome ERZ501984 (study PRJEB25962, sample SAMEA2042986) | human gut metagenome | biome: human gut; feature: human-associated habitat; material: faeces... | reverse complement strand
ATATGGATGATCCTCTCTAAGAAGCGGGCTGAAAGCAGACAACTGTGAGTAAACTTCGCCGGTTTCCTCCGTTATGGGATAGCATATGTTGGTATGTGAAGTGTCACAGAGTTTTTCTGTGGAATCAGGGTGGTAACGCGGATTTTATTCGTCCCTTTCCAGAGTAGTATCTGGGAAGGGGCTTTTTTAATGTCTGAATTCGTTTTTCAGTGAACAGACCAAGGAGGAAAAGTTTATGAAAGCACTACAAAAACTCAGCAAATGGTTATCGGACTACACATCAATTGTGGTAATTGCAATTGCGGTAGTAACATTTATCGTTCCGGAAATGATGGGATGGGTAAACCATCAGTTATTTACCGATCCGGTTTCCAATAAGTTTACAAGTCAGTCGATCATCATCGGTATTATTATGTTCAGTATGGGTCTGACACTGACAACGCAGGATTTTAAGATTCTGGCACAGAGACCATTCGATATCTGTGTTGGTGCACTGGCACAGTATCTGATTATGCCGTTTCTGGCATTCGCACTGACGAAAGTGCTGCATCTTCCTGCCGGCATTGCACTGGGACTCATTCTGGTAGGTTGTTGTCCGGGCGGCGTGTCATCCAATATCATGTCGTATCTCTGTGGTGGAGATGTGGCATTTTCCGTGGGAATGACAACCGTATCCACGATTCTTTCCCCGATCATGACACCACTTATGGTTTCTCTTCTGGCGAGCGGAGCTAAAATCACTATCCACGGCCTTCCAATGTTTGTTTCTATCATTGAAACCGTTATCGTACCAGTAGCTATCGGTTTTGTATTAAATTATGCATTAGGAAAGAATAAGACATTTAAAGAACTTCAGAAAGTTATGCCGGGTGTTGCCGTTCTCGGACTTGCCTGTGTTGTTGGTGGGGTTATCTCCTCTCAGGGTTCAAAATTCTTCCAGTCCGGCGCCTTAATCTTCATTGCTGTTCTTCTTCATAACGGTCTTGGATACTTCCTTGGATACTGTGCAGGCCGCCTTACAGGTATGAATACAGCAAAGAAAAGAACCATTTCTATCGAAGTTGGTATGCAGAATGCCGGTCTTGCAACAAACCTTGCAACAACAACTGCACAGTTCGCTTCTACACCAGAGTCTGCTATCATCTGCGCTGTTTCCTGTGTATGGCATTCTATTTCAGGAACACTTCTCGCAGGATTATTTGCAGCATATGATAAGAGAAAAGCAGGAAAGCCTGCAAATAAAAAGCAGGCTGCAGAAAATGTAGCATAAAATACAGAAATAATTTCGGAATGGTCATCATAAAATATCAGGAATAACTTACAGGGCGTAAGAAGATATGGAAGATCAGAAACTGGAAAATCTTTTAAATCTGGCACTTGGAGCGACGGAAGAAGAAAGAGAAAAATCATTGAACCTGGATGTCGGGTATCATCCGATTGACAGGGAATGGGAATTGATTATTAAATATTCGGGCAATCTGGATCAGGTAAGAGCCTTGGCAATCCAGGTGGTTGAACTTCAGAATGAGTACGCGATCATTCGGATCAGCCAGTCCAGGATTGATTTACTTTCAGATATTCCTGAGGTAGAATATATAGAGAAACCGAAACGTTTATTTTTTCAAATAGCAAATGGGAAGCGGGTATCCTGTATCAATGAGGTGCAGGATACCCGCTTTCTTGATCTGCGTGGACAGGGTGTCCTTGTGGCGATAATTGATTCGGGGATTGATTATGCGAATGAAGATTTTCGGAATGCAGATGGAACGACGAGAATACGGGTGATGTGGGATCAGTCATTAAGACCGAATGCGGATGAAGAGAAGAATCCACCAAAAGGGTATCGGATGGGAGTGGAATTTACCAAGGAGCAGATTAACAGGGCACTTGAGGCTGACTCGTCAGAGGAAAGGAGAAGAATGGTACCAAGTCAGGATATATCCGGTCATGGGACTGCAGTTGCAGGGATTGCTGCCGGAAATGGGCGAGGAAGCGGAAATCTGTATGCCGGTGTGGCACCGGAGAGTGAGCTGATTGTGGTAAAAATGGGGTCGCCTATGCCAGACGGATTTCCACGGACGACAGAACTGATGCAGGCGATGGATTATGTGGTGAGGAAAGCACTGGAATTTCGGATGCCGGTGGCGATCAATCTGAGTTTTGGAAATACATATGGTTCTCATGACGGCAGGAGTCTGGTAGAACGGTATATTGATGATCTGTCGAATTTCTGGAAGAGTGTGATCTGTGTGGGGACCGGAAATGAAGCAGCAAGTGCCGGGCATACTTCTGGAGTGCTGCAGAAAAGAAAAGAAGAAAGAATACAGCTCGCAGTACAGGCAGATGAACCAACATTGAATATTCAGATCTGGAAAGCGTATACGGACGAAGTGGAAATTTCATTTGTATCTCCTGCGGGGACGCGGATCGGTCCAATACAATCTGTTCTCGGTTCGCAGAGATTCCGGATCGGGGAAACGGAGATTTTATTATATTATGGAAAACCGAGCCCGTATAATGTCGCGCAGGAGATTTATATTGATATGATTCCGGTGACAGATTATATTACGTCGGGAGTCTGGCAGATCATTTTGAATCCGACAAGGGTTGTGGAAGGGCAGTATGATCTGTGGTTGCCAAGTGAGAATGTATTGAACCGGGGGACAGGATTTTTGTATCCGGATGAAGAAGTGACCTTAACGATTCCTTCGACTGCAGATAAAGTGATATCGGTTGGGGCGTATGATGCGCTTACTTTTTCCTATGCATCTTTTTCAGGAAGAGGATATACCTGGCAGGATGAAAGGACGAAACCGGATCTTGTGGCACCGGGAGTGAACGTAAGGACGACAGCAGTTGGCGGAGGGGTGACAGTGGTGAGTGGAACTTCTTTCGCAACGCCGTTTGTGACAGGAGCATCGGCACTTTTGATGGAATGGGGGATCGTAAGAGGAAATGATCCGTTTTTGTATGGGGAGAAGGTGAAGGCGTATCTCCGGCGCGGGGCGAGAGAGTTGCCGGGATTTGAGAAGTATCCGAATCGGGAGGTGGGGTATGGGGAGGACGTTATAATAAGGTTACATTGAAGAAAGTCAGTAAAATCAAGTGTTTCCGTTCATTTTCCCAACACAGAAACGAAGCACTTTCACCATGATTTTGAAGAAAATCTGCCCGGGTTGGATTCAAAATGATATGGAAAGAAAGACTTGCAGCAATGACGTAACATGAACAGCCGATTCTGTTACAGACAACATATTAAAACGAAAGAGAGGTCACAGGAATATAAAACTGACTTATACAAATAATTATCAGTTATCAAGGCCATAAGGCCAAATTATACCATGGGTCAGTTTTAAGCATTAAATCTGGATCAGTTTTAAGTGTAAATCAATAGCTGATAATCACTATGATTGGGAAAATACAAAAACCGATAACTACAGTTCAAAGAACTGTGTATTATCGGCTCTGCGTCTGGCGCTTTAATAACAGTTATATGGAATTGTTCAATGTTGATTAGACATTCTCTTTTGCACTTCGAACAAAAGAGTGGAAAATTTTTTAGTACAGTATCTTCTCGGATTTTGTCACGTGTTTTATTTCCGCAGACAGGACAACGTACTCGCTCGACACTTACTTTTATTTGCACTTCTACTTTTTATTTTTTTCTTGAGTATCCTATAACACTAACAAAATACGATGCGACTACTATACCCAAAGCAAAAATAGTAATCAACATAGGATTTTTAACCAAATTTTGAGTAACGTATTTCATATCTTTTGATATTTTACTTACGAAAAAGATAACGAGAAGCGTGCAAATCATTCTCACATACTGAACACTCATATAGCCAAACCACTGTGCTATTGCTAAACATATAGAACACCATAAAACAGGTAATGCTATTGCAATGGTGATAGAAAAACCAAACTGGCTAAGCGTAAAATTATGATAAACCACATAACGAATGATATAAATGATAACTGTACCCATTATACTAATCGGAACAAGAAGCAAGCTAGTCAAATACTTACTGAAAATGATTTGGTACTTACTCAGCGGCAAGGTTAATTCATATTGTTTCCATGAAGTCAATCCATCATAGGTCATGGTCATCATTAAGTGCATACCGATAAAAAGTGAAAAAAAAGCCGATGACATAATTGAGTAAACTTCATTCTCTCCGAAGAATGAAATTGCTATTACAAAAAAATACATTACAAAAATGACTTTTTTATTCATTTTCTTCATAAGCAATAAATCCTTAAAAACCAATCCTTTCATTTGACACCTCCTTTGATATAGAACAGCATAATGTCCTCAATAGAAGCATTATCAATAATTAGATTTTTGTATCTTTTTTTTGCAGCTACTTTGTCATGTATTAAGCATTCCACGCTAAGATTTGTTTCTCGACAACATACATAGTCATCTGGTGAAACAGTATTAAATTCTGATTTTTTACAGCGTATAATTCCATAATTATAAATAAGGTCATCTTTCTTTTCCTCAAAAATAATTTTTCCATTATGAATCAGAATTACATAGTCAGCAACCTTTTGTATGTCAGAGGTTATATGTGTAGAGAACAAAATAGAGTGTTCTTCATCTTGAATAAATTCTAAAAAAATATCCAAAATTTCATCTCGTACAACAGGATCTAACCCTGTTGTTGCTTCGTCTAAAATCAGAATCTGGGGTCTATGCGATAGTGCACAAATAATTGACAATTTCATCTTCATACCTTTTGAAAGTTGCCCTATTGATTTATTTAATGGAACATCAAGGCGTTTCATATATTCTTCAAACAAATTCATATCCCATGTTTTATAAGATCCCGAAAGGATTTGGGCAATATCTTTTGCATTTAAGACGGAATGGAATTTACATTCGTCAAAAACAACACCAATGTTTTCTTTATGCAAATAAGAATGATTTTGTTTACCCAATATTCTTATTTCACCCGTATCCAACTTCAACTGGTCTAAAATTAAATTGATAGTTGTACTTTTTCCAGCACCATTTTCTCCTATGAAACCCACAATACGTCCTGTAGGAACTGTAAATGAAATATGATCTAACATAAAATCATCAAATTTTTTAGTCACATTTTTTACAACAATACTGTTCTGTTCCATAATTCCACCTCTCATTCTTCAAAAAATAGTTTTAGAATATTAGCCATTTGCTCATAGCTGATACCATGAGTACGACCGATTATAGCAACCTTTTCTAAAAGTTCTTCCGCTATTCGTAGTTGTTCTTCTTGAATAAATTCTTTATTTGGTGATGCAACAAAACTACCTTTTCCCGATACGGTTTCGATAAACCCATCTCGAGTTAAATCTTCGTAAGCTCGTTGAACAGTAATAACACTTATATGCAGGTCTTTTGCCAGTGCACGCATGGAAGGCAGGGCTTCTCCGGCAGATAGGGTACCATTCATGATTAAACTCTTGATCTGCATAGCAATTTGTTCATAAATAGGCTTATCACTACTATTACTTATGATAATTTCCATTCTAATTTCCTCTCACCACCTTCTGATATATGCGTACTTATACGATATGTACAGTGTATATGATAGTGTCAGAAATGTCAATAAAGTAATCCTGCAATTCATTAAAATATACCATATAAAGTTTTCAAAAAATCAACGTAATCCAACCTGTCAACCGGCATAATAAGGTTATTTCTTTGTGCAAATCAGCACGATAATGATAGGATGAGCGATGATGAATTAGAACTTCTGGCTCCATGGAACGAAATCGTCAAAGCTGAAATCGGACGTCGTGCAAACGAATCAAATCAATCATATGTGAATTGTCAAGGTGCTCCGGCTGCTGAAAAGCAGTCGGGGATTTTTTCTATCATATCTAAAAATTAAGCGCTTAACATATATTCAGATTGGCAGTGAAGTAGTTGCTAAAGAATATCCAGATAAGGTGATGCATTTGAGAAAATTGCAGGTATAGGACAACTGATACAAAGAATATGTTGGAAAAGAGGTGAGCATCATGGTGAATCAGTCGGTAATAGATTCTAGTGTTGATCTGGAGCAGTTAAAGGACATTGAAGATTTAATTCCTGATATGGATAAAGCTATTTCTGAGAAAGTGGAAACTTTTCTGGATAAATCCGGCGATCAGCCGTATGCTCACATGAATGAAGGATATGTGGTGGTCGTGGAGATGACAGGAGAAATGGATGCCACAGATGCCATTAGTGATTATCTAAGAAAAAGAACGGAGTTGATGTATTAGATGCAAGTCTTGAAAAAATATCTTGCGAAGCTACAGATGTTATGTTAATGTGAGGTCAGGGAAAATGAACGTGATACATGGTTTCTGACTTCAAATTCAATGGAATAAGTAAGTTGGGAGCGATGTAAAATGGAACAGATGCAAATGAATATGCCAGATATATACGATGCTGCATTGTATCTTCGATTATCGAAAGATGATATGGAAGAGGGCGGTGCGAAGTCAGAGAGCAACAGCATTGCAAATCAGAGAGAGTTACTTCGGAGCTTTGTAAAAAGCCAGCCGGATATTCAGATCTTTGATATATATGTGGATGACGGATACTCAGGAGGAAATTTTGACCGACCTGAGTTTAAACGAATGACAACTGATATAGAAGCTGGAAAAGTAAACTGCGTGATTGTAAAAGACTTATCCAGATTCGGAAGAGAATATATAGAAGCCGGGCGATGGATCGAAAAGACCTACCCGGCTTTAAATGTGCGTTTTATTTCAGTTACAGACCAGTTCGACAGTAAAACAGCAGATTTTTCAGAGAAGTCATTTGTAGTTCCGATCAAAAATTTTGTAAATGAAAGCTATTGCCGGGACATTTCCGGTAAAGTGCGAAGCCACCAGAAAATCAAACGTGAAAAAGGTGAATTTATTGGAGCATTTGCCCCGTATGGTTACTGCAAAGATCCGGAGAATAAGAATTGTCTGGTGATTGATTCTTATGCAGCGGATATTGTAAGAAAAATATTTTCATGGAAAATTGATGGATTCAGTCTTGGAGCAATCGCAGAAAAACTGAATGTACGTCATGTGCAGTCGCCAAAAGAATATAAAAAGGCAAATGGTGAAAATTACAATTCCGGATTCCATAGTTCAGATACACCGAAATGGTCGGCAGTGCAGATCAAAAGGATTCTGACCAATGAAGTCTATATTGGAAACATGGTACAGGGGAAAAGACGTACCAGTCTGTATGATAATGAGGCAAGGCATGCTACGGATGAAAACGATTGGATTGTGGTTGAAAATACCCATGAAGCGATTGTGGATAAGGAACTGTTTAACAAGGTAAGAGCTGTTATGGATAAGAAGGTGGAAGAAAGCATTTTTACCTCTGACAGGGGAAAGAATCTGCCGATAAAAGAGGATATTTTTGCAGGAATTTTATTCTGTGGAAATTGTGGCAGAAGAATTCCTTTAGCTTCCAGAATCCTGGAAAAGGATGGAGTGTTGGAGCGTCAGTATTTTTATTCCTGCAGATACAATTATGATTTTGGTGGGAAACAGTGTGGCTGTACCATCATGGAGCAAGATCTTATAAAGGTGGTGCATAACCTGCTTACAACTCAAATTGCAGTACTGACCGACAGTGCCAGGACGGAGGCTTCCATGCGAGGCGTGATGGACAGGGAACTGAAAAATCATGACATGCGGATTCAGAAGATTCAGAAGCAGATTGACAGGAAAAATTACGAAGAAAGCAAAGAGTATCAGTCTTATGTTACGGGAGAGATTACTAAGGCTGATTTCAAGTGCAGGCAGGAGAAAAACGCTGATGCCATAATGAGACTTCGGGGACAGATATCGGATGAAGAGGCAAGCCGCAGGCGTGTGAAGAGATTTTGTGAGAAGAAGATACAATGGCTGAAAGCAATTTATCGTTTTCAAAGTGAGGTCACACTGGATAAAAATATGATTAAAATACTGGTCGACAGTATTTACCTGTATCCGGGTAAGAGGCTGGTAATTAACCTGAATTTTAAAGATGAGTATGCCAGGATGGCAGACGGAGAGGAGATTTAAAATGGAGCAGATAGCAATATATTTGAGATTATCAAAGGAAGATGAATTTGTAAAAGATGAGAGCAACAGTATTATCAATCAGCGTGCTTTTATCCGTGGATTTATTAATAAAAATAAGGAACTTCGCAAAATGAGTGTGGTTGAGTTTGTGGATGATGGCTATTCGGGTAAAAATATGGACCGCCCGGATATGCAGAGAATGCTGGAACTGGTGAAAAGAAAGCAGATTTCATGCGTTATTGTAAAGGATTTTTCCAGATTTTCCAGAGATCATATCGAGCAGGGAAAGTATATTGAACAAATATTTCCTTTTATGGGTGTGCGATTTATTGCCATAAATGATAATTATGACAGCGCAGATTACGTGGGTGGTATCGGTGAGATTGATGTTGCATTTAAGGGAATCCTGTATGATTTCTTCAGCGAGGAGCAGTCTTCCAAAGTATCATTGACACTTGATACAAAGCGTGGCAATGGTAAGTATATAGCTACTTATGCTCCTTATGGCTATGTGAAAAGTCCGGAGGACAAGCATAAGTTGGTTGTGGATGAGTTTGCCAGTCAGATTGTAAAGCGCATTTTCAAAGAGTTTCTGTCTGGAAAATCTATGTACAAAATTTCAGAAGGACTGAACCGGGATGGAATAGATACGCCGGGCGTGTATATTGCCATGCAAGTAGGAAGTGAAAAGCAACTTGCCAGATATCGTGAGAAAAAGCCTCTCTGGAATAATGTTGCAATAGGAAGAATCCTCGGAAATGAGCAATATACCGGCACGATGATTTACAGCCGCTTCAAGATTGAGAATGTTGGCGATAAACATGCAAAAGCACTTCCAGAGGATGAATGGAAGCGTGTGGAAAATTGTCACGAAGCAATTATAAGCAAGGAGAATTTTGAAAAAGTAGCTGCCATGCGAAAAGAAAATACATGTGCCAGTGCCAAAAGAAAGCATGAAACACATTGCCTGACTGGTAAAATGATCTGTGGTAACTGTGGGCATCGCCTGTCCCATACTTATGCCGGACGACCGAAGTATTATTGTGCAAATCATTATCTGGACAAGACTGATGAAAAATGCAATATCAGTGTGCTGGATGTGGATATGGAGAGCGTTGTGAAGAAAGCACTTCAGATGATGATTGATGTCCTGGTAGATTCCAGAAATGTTGTGGATATGCAACGGGAGAAACAGGCAGAACGATTAAAGCAGGCAGAGAAGCATCTTTCAGATATGGAGCATAGCCGTGAACTGATCGAAAAGGACCTGCGTGAAGCTTATGAAAGTTACAAGCTTGGCATGACGGATAAGGAAACATATTTGGAACAACGTAAGACATATGAGCAGATGCTGGCGAGCTTGCAGGAGAATATCGAAAAGCAGAGGGCAGCAGTTACCAAAATGGCAGATGTGGATGTGCCAGAAGTGGCAGGCCTGGAGATGCTGGAAGGAAAGTTGAAATTGACGGGACTTAACAGGGAAATGGTGGATGCTTTTGTGGAGGAGATTGTCGTGTATGCTAAGGATAGGGTGGAGATAAAGTGGAAGTTTAAGGATGAGTTTGGGGAGGTGGGAAAGGTCGAAAAAGATAGAATATTTGGTGGAGCAGATGGAAGTGGGGTGGTATAATTAACATTGGTATAGTATTTTTGCTTATGTATGGTTTCGTTTTGGAGGGTAAAATATGCAAGGAACAAGATTAAAAGAAAAAGTGAATATATTTATTAGTTCTAATTGTGGTGGAAGGTACACATTAGTTAGGGAAGCATTAAGATTGTTGCTTTTGGAAACAGGAATGTGTGAAGTTTATATGTTTGAGGAAGAAGGGGCAACAACAAGTGATGTTGTCTCATCATATATGAGAAGACTTGAACGATCCGACATTATTGTCTTTCTCATCGATAATAAAGACGGAATTGGCGAAGGTACAATGAAAGAGGTAAAGAGAGGAAGGGAATTAAAAAAGAAAAGCTTATTTTTATTTTGCGATGAGAATGAAAAGGAAGCAACGGAACTACAGAAAGAAATAATAGGCATGCCGAATGGAGAAAAATTCAAAGTGATTTCCCAGTTTGCTAAGTTTCCTGAAATTGCATATGAAAGTGTGATAAACGATATTATTGACACATATCTGAGTTATTGCAATGCAAAGGTTGCACGTATTGAAGCTGAAACAGATAGTGCTAATCCTGTTGAGAACACAGTGGGCGATATTCGAACAATATTGAATAAAGATGCTTTTAAGGGCTGTAATTATACTAAATGGTTGTTAAATAGTGAAGTCATTATTGGACGAGATTATCCTAAAAAAATAGATACTTTTGATAGACTTTGCGGTGAGTTGTTAGAGGTTATTCTGGGAAACAAAGCCGTAGAAGATATTGACTTTGATGGAATAAAAAAATATGTCAAGGATATGCATGAACCGGGGAATTTGCAAAAAGCAATAATATATAGATTGGACGCAATGGAATCGTATTGGAACGGTGAAATAAACAAAGCAATATCTTATTTAGTTAAAGCACTGAATATTGCTTTGGGAACAAAAAAAATCCCACGATGGTTTATAAATGACATTGCAATTGATTTAAGAAATATGAATGTTATTATCAATCAAGAGCGTAATGTTATAGAGTATTCTCCACAGGGGCAAGATGTTATAAATGAAAGTGACGAACCAGTTTTCTTTCCTGTAGTAGACAGATTTTCTTCCAATTTTTATGAAAATGTGGCAAAAGGAATGTTGGAGAATGCAATCGAGTCACCATTTACAATTAGATTTGGTGGTGTTGATTATATATTAGATCAAATTGTAGATATTTATGTTGCAGCCTTATTATATGGTTCGATAGTGCATACTAGTATGATTAGAGAAAAAACCGTATCTTATCTTCAAGGACTTTGTTTACAATATAGGGACCATAAGATTTTAGTTACGACAATTAAATTATTATTGATAGTGGGAGATGAAAAGAAATTATCAAAGTTTATAGAAGCATATGGTATCTGTACTGATAATGTGACCTCAGAAGATGTAAGCGATTGGATAGAGGCTGTGTCAAGGATAAAAATCAAATATAGAAGGATTAATTCGTTGTGTTTGTTGTTTGGTTTTTGGGGTTCATATTTTAGTGATAAACAGTTTGAAGATATGGCAACAAATTTGAAGTCTGAGATATTAACATGGGCAGACGAGCAATATGCGGGTGATTTAATATCAAAAGTGTATTTATCAGCATTGGAAAGAAATCAGTATAGAATTTCGCAAAGTGATGTCTTGGAAGTGGCATATTGTTTTAAGGAGAAAAAATTGAGGAGATGGTATGACAACATTTTTGGATTGTTAAGTAGAATTAGATTAGACAAGATTGGTACTACAGAAATAAATAGATATATGTCGTGGCTTATAGGATGTATCAATGATGATGAAATTAGAAAACAATGTCATAAACTTCCTGCAGCTGTTCAGAATGTAAGATTGCAAAGAGAGGACGTTTCGCTATTAGATGAAGTGGTTAAAGAAAAGTATGAGCACTTTTACAACAAAGAATACAGCTTAAATGTTTTTGAGCATGATTTGGAAGAAACAAATATACACATTGATAGACTAATTGAATGTATCGAATCACAGAATGAAACGCAAGGTAAGGGTGGGTGTTATAGTGAATATGTTACCAATCCATATAGAACAATAGAAAATATTCTTACTATGGGAAAAGTAAAAGTGCGTGTAAATGAGATAGAAAAAATCCTGAGGGCTGCAATAGGAACACTTATGGCGGAAAGGCAAACTTTGTCAAGCAAGATGGATGCTTGGAAATTAATAACAATAATATTTATGAGATATCCAAATGCAAAATGTGTAAAAGTAGCTAATGAGGATATTAATCAAAATATAGATGTATTTTTGCAAGGAAAGGATGTTTTGTTGGTAGCTGGATACAATGAGAGTAGTTTGCAGATAGCATTTCAGTTTTGGAAAATGTTCACTAATCAAAATTGTGAGCTAGAGGTAATAGAGGCTTTTTCTAATATTGCGAAGAACGATGATGCAAAAATAATCACAATACTTGGTTATTTATATAGCTTGTTAACAGAATGTGAAAAGTTAGGATTATCAATTAAAAATAGTAAATATATGTTACAGTCCCTTTTGGAATTCAGCCGGAATGAGAACAGTGAGGTAAGATTTTATGCATATATATCGTTAATCAAGCTAATTAATATAAATGAGGAATGTGAAAAATTGATTTTAAAACGACTGTCAGAGGCTATGGATAATGAAGTGTATAAAAATAAAGTTGCAATAGTAAGCAGAGTGTCAAATAAAAAAGGTAAGCAGATAGAATATATTATTTCCAAGGGAAAGGTTGATAATCACTTTTGGGTAAGAAATGTAGCAAACAGATAAAAATAATTGTTGAAATATACAGAGAGAAAAGGGTGATAAATAATTTGAATGAAAATTTATTAAATAGAAATTATTCTTTGACATGGTTTGAAGAAAAATACATTGATTTGCTTGAAATGAGTCCTCGAGAAGATTCTTTTCAAGACTTAATAGTATATCCATTAATAGATAGCATTCTTGCTAATAAAATAATGAATGAATATGATATTGTAGATAGTAAAAATTTTCGTCAATTTAATACAATAGAACATGATAGAAGGAAATATTCTGTTCTTACAAAGGCAGTACCAGATATGTTAATCGCAAAGGATTTTTTTTATAAAAATAGAAATCCGAAAATACAAGAGTTGCTACAAGTAAGATTGACTTTCGAAATTAAAGAACCGAATAGCAATGAAATGTTAAATGGTAGTCTAAAAGGCGATTGTGGAAAATACTATAAAAATTCATTGTATTTAGAAATAGTTCCATCTCTTTGGAAAAATGGCAGGTCTATATTGACAAATTTAAGAAGATGGCATTTCTTTGATATAGCCGGCATGAAAGATAAGAAATATGATGAGTTGAGGAATGAAATCAAAGAGTATATTTTAATACAAGAGCTATGTGGGTTTGATAATATTGACGAATGTTATAACAAAAATGCAGGTAAGAAAGGAAATCCAAGTTATGTTCCAACTGCTGAGGCATTGAATAATCATAGAGATCAGTTATATAATGCTATTATAAAAAATAGAGAAATGCATGAAATGATACATAATGCTTTGGATTCCGATGTGTCTATAAATGCTTTTAGAAACATACAAAAGGATGCAGATAATTATTATTTTGAGTCTATTAGAGAGTTTCTTTGTGAAAGCGAAAGTTGTGATCCAATTGATTTAGTGAGAAATGAAGGAAAAATGGTAGTAGATAGAGTAGGCAATTTGGATGATAATAATTCAAAAGTAATAACAGATATATCAGATTTGGACGTTAATGTTGCTGATTGGAATATGTTGATATCGTATATTGATAAGTTCATTTAAAATAGTATAGCGGTGTAACTCAGGTGATTGTAAAGCGGGAGTCATAACCCGCCACCGCTTTAAGCGAGGATAGCGCAGCGGAGAGGCGCAGTACCAGTTTTGGTAAAGGACGCAGGTTCGACTCCTGCACCTCGCCTTTACAATTAAATATTGCTATTGGTAAAGATGCCATTTGAGAAAACGAAATTTTCTCAAAAACTTCCCATCACACCCTTGACACGAAGGGGAACAGGAAAAACTTATGCTTCTGCATTTGCAATGAGAGAACTTGGATTTAAGAGAGTGTTATTTTTAGTTCATAGGGGACAGCTTGCAAGACAGACTAAGAAATCTTACGAAAAGGTGTTTGCAAAATCTGTTTCTATGGGTTTAGTTGGTGCTGGATATCATGAATATGATGCGGATTATGTATTTGCTACGGTCCAGACATTAAATCGTGATGAACATTTGCTTCAATATGATAAAAATGCATTTGACTGTATTATTTTTGATGAAGCACATCATGTAACTGCTGATACATATCAGAAGATTATGAAACATTTTACGCCTAAGTTGTGGCTTGGGATGACAGCAACTCCTGATAAGCGGGATGATAATATTGCAGGTAGAAATGTTTATGAGTTGTTCAATTATAAGATTGCATATGAGATACGTTTACAACAGGCCATGGAAGAAAACTTGTTGTGCCCATTTCATTATTTTGGAATTACTGATTTGTCTGTAGTTGGAGATGTTAAAGAAAATCATGATTTTAGTATGCTTACAAGCGATGAACGTGTAAGGCATATAATCCAGCAGGCAAATTATTATGGATATAGTGGAGAAAAAGTTAAAGGTCTTATATTTTGTAGCAGTATCAAAGAAACACAGGAGTTATCACATAAATTTAATAATATAGTTAATCCAGATACAGGGAAATATTTTCGTACGATAGCGTTGAATGGTGATGCAACGGAACAGGAAAGGCAGAATGCATTTGAGAGACTTGCAATGGATGAGAATGAGGAAAATATTAATAAGAAGCCGTTAGACTATATATTTTCTGTAGAAATATTGAATGAAGGTGTTGACATTGTAGAGGTTAATCAGGTTATTATGCTTAGACCTACACAATCGCCGATAATATTTATACAGCAGTTGGGACGAGGACTTAGAAAGGCCGATGGAAAAGAGTATGTTGTTATTCTTGATTTTATTGGTAATTATAATAATAATTTTATGATTCCAATAGCACTGTCAGGGGATAGAACTTACAATAAAGATAATATACGTAGATACATAATGGAAGGTGGAAGGGTTATTCCAGGTGCATCTACAGTGCATTTTGATGAAATAAGCAAG
>ENA-OPVL01001366-OPVL01001366.1-human-gut-metagenome-genome-assembly--contig:-NODE-1366-length-14974-cov-2.177559_pt1 | contig 14974 bp, 18 predicted proteins | sample MGYA00241496_ERZ501984 | MGnify/ENA primary metagenome ERZ501984 (study PRJEB25962, sample SAMEA2042986) | human gut metagenome | biome: human gut; feature: human-associated habitat; material: faeces... | reverse complement strand
ACTATCTTTCCGGTCAGAGACGTCTTGAGGAAGTGATGTATGGCACGGAAATACCGGGCCTTTTTATGATATTTGCAGGGCCGTCTGTGCCGAATCCGACAGAGATTCTCGAGAAAAAATACTTTCAGGAGCTTCTTAATTTCGGTAAGGAGCACTTTAACTACATAATTATAGACTGTGCACCGATAGGAGCTGCCATAGATGCGGCAGTTGTAGCAAAGTATTGTGACGGAGCTATAATAGTGATAGGACAGGGCATGGCGAGCGCCAGGATGATACAGAGTGTGAAAAAACAGCTTGAGGCATCGGGAGTGAGGATACTGGGCGCTGTGCTCAACAAGGTAAACAACAAGAAAAACAGCCATGTCAGTGGGTACTATGGCAATTACTACGGCAGCTATTACGGGCAGTCGGATAAAGCATGAAAAGCATCGATGTAGAGTTAGGAAAATCAAATATGCTTCCGCTTATTGCAAGCCAGCAGTTTTATGCTTCGTGGAAGGTCTTTATCAGGGAGCTTTTGCTCAATGCCATGGATGCCTGCAATGTGCGGCAGGCACTTGAGTGGAGCTGGGGCACGGAGTTCCTTGAGATGGAGCAGGCAAGCCAGATGCGCGATGTCAGGGCCATATATGAGCCACGCATAGACATCACGTACAGCAGTGATACAAGACTGTTTACGATAGAGGATAATGGAATAGGCATAAATGAATATGACCTGGAGCACTTTATCGCACAGATAGGGGCAAGCTATTATACAAGCACAGATTTCTTCAATCAGCAGTTGAAGTATGAGCCGTATTCTCACTATGGCATCGGGATATGCTCGTGCTTTACAGTCTCAAAGGCTGTGCTCATCGAGTCGAAAAAGGATAAGGTCATAAACACTGCCTGGAACATAAGCAATCCGCAGGATACGGCACCGGTCATGGCAAAGTGGTTTGGAGAGAGCGGCCAGATAGAGTATGTCATATCGCAGAAAAAGACACCGGGCACACGCATCTCTATCCCCGTAAAACCATCATATGCGCCGTATATAGATCTGGACTTTATAGTAGAAACCATAAAGCACTATATGCTTACACTCCCTATACCTGTAAATATCAGGTGTGATACGAAGGAGGTATGCCTGTCACAGCCAAAGGCAAAGTGGAACTATCCGATGAATGAGCTTGTTGGCATGAATATCATACAAGTGGATAACAGCCTGCTTGAGGGCTATGTTGCCATATATCATCCAAAGCACAAGGGGTATTTTCATAAGTCCACGCTGTACCAGCAGGGAGTTCTTGTGTCAGATGCTACAGACATACTGGGGCTTGCACCATCATGGATAGACAATTTCTCGTATCAGCTCAATATCAAAAAGAGGTTTTTAAATATAAGCATATCAAGAGACGGAGCAGCCTTCGATGAAAAGCTCATAGAGCTCCGCCAGTATATAGGACAGATTATCATAGATGCCTTTGGGCAGAGCCCGCTTACACTTGGCCAGTATCTGTCAGATGGCAGAAAACGGCTGGTATGTGAATACGAGGCGGAAAACGAGCTGGTAAGCAGAGCTGTACAGGTGCTTGTATATATAAAGGAGCGCGAGGTAGAGGTTCCGGTGAGGACAGTAATAAACGGCTTTATCGGGCGGAAAATAAAGATAGCTTTCATGCAGAGAGCACTTTTTGCGCACTATAGGGAGAACTACCCTTATGATTATGGTCAGTTTATTGACAAGTACGATATCATAGTATTTGAGCAGAATATCAGAGCTTTCTGGCAGTTTATGACACCGTATATCACATCTATGGAGTATGTTATGGGTGACATGCCGGGCATCATATACACGGATGTATCGGCAGACCTAACCGTGGCAAAGACGGCAGCATCGTTTCGAAACGACTACGTGCTAAGACCGGAGTATTATGATCTGGACCCTGTATTTTGTCTGGTGTCAAATGAGCTGACAGACCCGATGGAGCTGGTGATAAATACCCACAACCGCAATGCAATGCTTTTGCAGCGCGCCGAAAAGTACAAAAAGGTAAGGATTGCAAGAGCTGTGATCATAGAAAATATCAAGCAGAGGATACTGGGCAATGCATCCAGATGGAACAGTATCATAGATTTTGGAGGCGAGCTCGTGCACCAATATGAGCTGGAAAAGCCAATGAGCCTGCAGGCACAGTGGTGCCTAGAGAGAGACTTCCCGGATGAAATCAATGCGTATATAGCAAAGATCTTTACAGACAGGGAAATCGCAGATTACGGGCTTACAAGTCTTTATTTTACAAGGAAGGACTTTATAAAGTGGTGGATGGCACCATAGGTTGTACCGCCATGACATATATTATCAAACACTTATTGAAGCATGAATAAGGAGAACATGAAAATGGAGATATTAGACTTAAACAACGAAGAAGATACAAAAACAACCGATGAGATGGAGCCAAAAAAGCCGGAGGAAAAAACATCACCTGTCAAGGAAATCTTAAGCTGGGTGTTAACAATCGCATTCGCCATTGTAGCGGCAATACTCATAAAGAACTATGTCATTATAAATGCAAATATTCCGTCAGGCTCGATGGAGAACACCATACAGATTGGAGATGACATATTTGGCTTCAGGCTCGCATATACATTTTCTGACCCAAAGAGAGGGGATATAGTCATATTCAATGCACCGGATTCGCCTTCTGAGAAATACATCAAGCGTGTAATAGGTCTGCCGGGAGAGACAGTCACCATAGAGGACGGCCGGGTGTATATAGACGGTGAGGCGCTTGAGGAGGATTATCTCAAGTCAAACCAGAGCGGTGAGGATCCGTGGACAGTAAATGCCGGACCTTACGAGTTTAAGGTGCCACAGGACTCATATCTGCTGCTCGGTGACAACAGAAATGGCTCATCAGACGCAAGAGTCTGGGAGCACACATATGTGTCTAAGGACGATATACTTGCAAAAGCGATATTCAGATATTACCCGTTCGACAGATTCGGAGCGGTGAAATAAGCTGTAAATCAGGATATAAAATAAAAATAGAGGTAAAGTAAATGCCAGAGACAGAAATAGACATTGAAAAACGAAATAAATATGGCATGCTGTGCGGTATAGTCGGTATATTTTTAAACCTCATACTCTTTGCCGGCAAGCTCTTTGCAGGAATGTTTAGCGGTGCAATCTCGATCACTGCGGATGCATTCAACAACCTGTCAGATGCAGGTTCATCAATCATCACGATAGCAGGCTTCAAGATGGCGGCACAGAGAGCCGACGAGGAACATCCATACGGACATGCGAGGATGGAGTATGTGGCTACACTGGCAGTTGCAGCAATCATACTCATCATGGGCTTTGAGCTGTTCAGGGATTCCTTTGGCAAAATCATAAAGCCGCAGGACATAGAGTTTTCATGGCTTATTGTAGCGATACTACTGGCATCAATAGCCGTAAAATGCGTCATGGCGGTATACAATTTCTATTTTTCAAAAAAGCTTGATTCATCAACACTCGAAGCGACAGGCAGGGACAGTCTGTCAGACTGTATCGCTACATCTGTAGTACTTGCAGCCACACTCATAGCGCACTTTTCAAGACTCAATCTGGATGGAATAGGCGGTGTATTTGTGTCATTGTTTATATTCTATTCAGGAATATCATCAGCCAGGGAGGCGATAGACCCGCTGCTTGGAGCAAAGCCGGAGCCGGAGTTTGTCGATAGACTCAAGGAGATGGTATTGGACTTTGACAAAAACATACTCGGTATGCATGATCTTATGGTGCATGATTATGGACCGGGACACAGGATAGTATCGTTTCATGCAGAGGTGCCGGAGGACGGAGATATGGTCGAGCTGCACGATATAATCGATAATCTGGAGCGCAGGATACGAAGGGAGCTGGGCTGTATAGTGACCATCCACATGGACCCGGTAGCGATAGAGGATGAGGAGGTAGCCGGACTGAAGGCCGAGGTGCTCTCCGTGATAAAAGGGCTTGATTCGCACATAAATATGCACGATTTCCGTATTATCAGAGGTGATACACATACGAATCTGGTTTTTGACATTGCAGTTCCATTCGGCTATATCACCTCAGATGATGATATATGCAATGCAATACAGGAAAATGTCAGGAAAAAGCTTGGAAAGAATTACTATACCGTGATAGAGGTAGACCGCGACAATTACATAAATATATGACATTGTAACTGTAAGACGCTTAGAAGGACTGTAAGGTGGTTATAGGGGAATTTTAAGGAATTTAATATATGCAATACGAAACTATAAGAGCAGCAATATGCGATGATGAAGAATTTTTTCGGAATGAACTTAAAAATTTCGTGAGTGAATACGGAAATGAAATGGATATTAATGTAAGCATCGATCTCTATGATAATGCAAAAGAACTTATGAATAATATACTTTCTAAGAGTAAGGAATATGATTTATTGTTTCTTGATGTGGAAATGCCCGGTATGACAGGTATTGAGATGGCTGATGCATTAAGAAAGATCGACCCATGGGTATGTATCTCATTTGTGACGAGTTATGATGCATTTGCGATACAGGCATTCAGACTTGATGCACTTGATTATGTCATGAAACCGATAAAATATACACAGGTAAAGCACATTATCGAAAAAGCAAGAATTCAGATTGATTATCGTAAAAATGCACAAAAAGCGGAAAAAAGATATCTAAAAATTAAATCCGGATATGAAGATGTTCTCATAGACCTTCAAAATGTATTATATATAGAAAAACGCAGAAACCAGTGTGTATTCCATAAAATTGATGAGGAAATATGCTGTTATGAGCCTCTGAAAAATGTATATGAAAGATTGGATAATGATGTATTTATGTATACACATCAGGGGTATATAGCCAATTTTAATTACATTAAAGAAGTAAAAAAAGATGTGGTATGCTTTGGACGAGGCATGGAAGTTCCTTTGAGCAGGAAATATCATGATCAGATAAAGGAACTTCATCTGGACAAGATAAGGAGAGCATATAAGGAGCAGGAACTTAACTATAATTAGGGAGCTCTGCCTTTACGCTAAAATATCCGCTGGTATAAGAAAAATCAATGTGTCCGTTAAGGTTGGAAACGACTTTACGGACATTTTTTATGCCTATTCCATGAGGTAAGACATTGTCATTTTTGGTAGATGTAAATTCACCATTGTTTTCTATAATATTTCCAGAGTAGGAATTTTCAATAACTATATTCATATATGAGCCGGTCTGGGTGATGGAGAATCTGATCCAGCCATGTTCACACTCAGAGGCTGCTTTTATCGCATTATCAAACAGATTACCTATTATGGTCGTAATTGAAAAATCGTCAATATTAATACCGGGTGTATTTATATTAATTTCACATCTGATATTTTGTGACTTTGCCTTGTCCTCTTTTTCAGCTATAAGAGCTGAGACGATATGAGAGCCTGAATCTACAGTATTTGTCAGAGAAAGATCCTCAGAAATATTATGAATATATTCATGAATTTTCTTATCATTGTGCTGTGAAGCATAACCATCAATTACTATCAGATGGTTTTTCATATCATGTCTTAAAGAATGGAGCTGATTTAATTTATCGTCGAGCTTGGCAGAATATTCCTGTTCCATTTTATCAAGTTCCAGTTTGAACCGATAATTTGTGTTTTCTTCAATGACTGCCAGAAATTTATCATATAGTGAAATACATATGATAATAAGTACGAAAATAATGGCAAAAATAGCTGAAAGCATATAGGATTTTGGAAGTGAGTAGCAGATGTACAAGGTTATGTAACTTAACAATAAACAAATGCCTAAAATAGTGATATTGAAGAGTAGCAAGTACATGTTTTTGATGGTATTTGATTTGAAAAGATTGCAATATAGGCAATAAACAACGTAAGCTATTATTTCCACAAGAATGGATTTGTAATCCTGATAGATCACATTATCATATAGCAATTGAGCATCAGAAAATAGCAGGCTATGTAAAAAGCATATAATAGCAGATGCTATATGGAGTAATATCTCAAATTTTATAAGAATTATAATACTTTGTTTAAGGTTAAAATCAGACAGGTAATAAAGTGTCAATAAGAAAAAGACGTTAGAAATAATTAAGTCAAATCTTGATAATGGAACGATAGAGTACAGTGAAGCAAGTGTAAAAACTATTATTTTTCTTTTTATGGAAAAGACAGTATGCATATTATTTTCTGAGAAGCGAAATAAAAACAGTACAATTATAAGATTGTTAATTAAGGAAAAGTAAAGTCTGTAAATTAAATACATACTTGCAGCCTCCATAAAGATTATATTTGTATTATAAATAAAATAAATCAAAGATTAAAGTATTTTTTACGATTTATTGCTAAATAGCACCGAAATCTTACCAAATAGCATTAAAGTATTGAAATGGTAAATATATGGTGATAGGTTTAATTTCGAAAGGAGGCATGTGAAAAATACAAGAGGACAAAAGAATAATTGAGTTTACAAATATTTATCTCGGTTCGTAATAGTTATTATATGGAGAGTATTATAAATCAAAAACAAAAGTTTATTACTACAAAAGAGGATAAGCTGAATACAGGAGCTCTATTAGGAGGATGGGCATTAGGACATATTGTAGGATATTTTGCTGGTTAAAGAAAGGAAACAAAAATGGACAACTTTAAAAGATTAAGTATGCAAGAATTATATGATGTAGAAGGTGGAATATTTGGTGTAGATGATGCTATAGTTTGGACGCTTGTTGCGGCTGGCTTTGCAGGCGGCATAGCCACTGGAGTTAGTCGAAAAAATAGAAAGGAACAATGCTATGAATAAAAAAGTTGGGCTTCCAATGGGTGTTGCAGTAGGAACGGCAATTGGTGTAGCAATTAGTGTTGCAACAAACAATATAGTGATGTTGCCAATTGGAACTTCATTTGGCTGTGCCTTGGGAATAGCATTGGGTTCTAAATCTGATAAAAAAGATTAAGTAAGTGATATTGATATAAATGGGCGTGTGAAAAAAATATTTTGATTACATTATCGTACCAATATGTGCGATAGTATGTTTTATTATGTGTTTGAAAGATCAGAACAATAAAATTGCATTGATTATTGGTGGAGGCTGTATAGGAATGCAGATTGTTCTTTTGATAGATGGGATTGAAAAGTGCATTAAGGAACGAAAGAATAAATATAAATAGCATTTAGCGATAAAAAAGTAAAGGTGTTAAAAATAAAATTGACCGACCGTCTCCACTTTCTTTCGAAGATTAAATGCCGAATGTTAGAAATTGCGGCATGAATGAATTGAAACTGAAATGGCTTGCTTTTTGCAGTGGCGAAAATCTTGGAAGGTTCATATATGTAACATTGCACTAAAACAATTTACTAAACGATTAGTAGAAGGAAGGAAACTTTAACATTGAGATATTTATTATATGTAATATCATTAGTAATTAATGCCTTATCGTGCTATTTTATGATGGGATTGGCGAGTTCATTAACTGTGGTCTGTACGATAACTGCCATATACTATATTGAATCAAAAAGAGCAGAAGATAATAGAGTATTTTTAGCGATACAGGCTTTTTGTATGATATTTAATATTGCCAGATTAGTGATTAGTAGTATAACGAAAGTTAACTGTGGGGATAGTGGGATTGTGCTGAGTATATTTGTAGTAGGAATAGTTTGTGTTGAGAAAATGATAAAAGTTTGCGATAGGAAATAATGAAAATGGATAGTAAAATAAGGAATATATTTTGGATTTTTATTTCTATAGGTGTGGTAGTGATATTTTTGCTCTACAAAGTATTGATATTGTCGCTTCTTATGAACGGAATACCAATTATGAGAGAACATTATGATATCGCAAATCTTATTGCAAATGTTATAGATATAATATCTATTATTATCATAATGCTTATTGTGGCAATTGTCATATTGCACAGAAATAACAGCAACAAATAGTTGGAATTGTACGAGGAGAATAATCTAAGAATGAAAAAAATTAGCCGAATAAGTGGAGCTTTGCTTATATCTATGTTGTTGTCAAGCATATTGAGCGGTGTAGTATTAGTTATTATGGGAACTTTAAATTTATCACTGGATATGCAATCAATTAAGGTTATCTGTGGTAGCATCGCCAGCGTGGGATATTTTTATTTTTTCAGACTTTTTACTAAAGAAATCGAGAAAATCAATATAAATGAAATATCGTTAAATAAAAAATTCTCGGTTTGGGATGGCATCGGATATCTGCTCGTTTTATTGGGTGGCACAACAATATTGTCAGGAATTACGGATATTATACTTGAGTTTATTAAGCGATATCTGGTTCATACAGAAAATGTGGGTGTTGTTGAAAATTATATAGGAAATGTACCGGCATGGATACTCCTTGTATGTGTTGTAATCATCTCGCCTGTATTTGAAGAACTATTATTCAGAAAGGTGCTGTTGGAAGAATTACTTCCATATGGCAAGGTTACAGCAATTTTAATAAGCAGTATGCTTTTTGGTCTGTCTCATGTAAATCTGGAACAGTTTTTATATACCATTTTTATGGGAATAGTGTGTGCGAATATTGTACTTATTACAGGTAAAGTAAGGTATGCGATTTATCTGCATATGGCATTTAATTTATTTGGAGCGATAATATCGGGTTATATACCGAGCGGGAGATATACAATTTTAACAGAAATTATATTTGTAATAAGTGCTGCCATAATAGTGATACTTAAAGCCAAAACAGTGTTTATTATTAAAGATGAAGCCAATGTTAATAAATTCAACTTCAAAAAGGAATTTTGTGGAATTGGTTTTATTATGTTTATGGTTTATTGGATTATTAGTTGTGTGGATGCAATAGCATATTAAAATTAAATCAGATATAAATTGGATATGGTATTTCAAAAGGAAAACTTTCTGGCTGAATATTATATCGAGGCTATGTAGCTGGTGCCCTTACAGGAGGTGCTATTGGTGCATATATGCCAATATAAAAAATGATAGGATGTTGTTCAAGACATTATGATATCGATTATGTCTCTTTTCATGAACAACAATGTCTTTAATAAAAGTAAGGAAATGGAGCGGAATTATGAATAAAAAGTATTTTATACATTTTACATGGATTGTTACTTTAATTATGCTTATATTTACAGGATTGTGTCTGGTAGATGGAGTATCAATATTTGTTCCTTTTTTCACATATATTACAGCTATGATATTGTATGTCCTTCCAATGTCATTTATTGGAAGTAAAGAAGCGGAATTAGTTTGTATAGAGTTGGAAAATGAATCCGGTAAAATTAAGCAAATTGAACAAATTATAACCCAAAAGATGAAGCGAGAGATAATAATTGATAATGTCACTGAAAAAAAGTATTGTAAAAAGAACAAGTATGATAGATGGCTAACCAATGATATTATATTGAAAATTAGCAAAGATAAATTATATATATATGTACCTAAAATATACGAAAGATATTTTTACAATAATTAGTAAAAAAAGCAGAAACAGAGGAACAATAAAAGGATGAAATTTGATAAAACAATATTGAATAAAGTGATGATATTACCACTTGGTCTGGTAATATTATTCATTGTATACAGGACATTGGTCTTTTCTGTGATAATGAATTGTATACCGATCATGCAGGAACACTATATTATCGCGGAAACGATAAGAAATTGCATTGATATAATGACAATTGTAGTGCTTATGTTTATTTTTAAGGTAAAGACAGGCAGGGGTGGTGTAAAAGGATACTTGAAAGGTGTCGGGATTTATGGCTTGCCGGTGCTGATTTTTACTCTTTTTGAGATTGGAAATTCTACGCTTTGGATATTTGGTGGACATGCAGGACTGTATGGAAGCGGATTGATAGGATATATTGTAGTAAATGTGCTTTTATATATAACGGTTGGAATAGAGGAAGAATTGATGTTTCGATCGGTTGTTACTGAGTGCGTGCTTAGGAAGAATAGCAATATAATAGTATTTGCCAGTGTGTATTCGGGATTGTTGTTTGGATTGGCGCATATCACGAATTTTATATTTGATGCGGATATGACCATGTTTAATAAATGGTGCACAATGATTATGGCATGTGTCTTTGGTTTTACATTGGCGGTCATTTTTCTTAGGACTAAAAGTATTGGTGCTGTTATTACATTGCACTTTTTATGGGATTTCGCGGATTTTATGAATCACATGATGATAGTGGAACGTTACAGATATGGTGGTTCGTACAATGCGCTTGCATTGCAGATTCCTGTTCTGATAGTGATGTTTGTTATTGCGGTTTTTTGTATGTATAATAAGAGACAGATGAGGTTACAAAGCGTGTAAAAGATATCTATATAAATTTGGCAAAAATGAAAGGAGTACAAAGAGATGAAAAAATGTATTTTAGTATGGCAGGTGCCGGTAATAGAAGGAGAGCCGTATAATCCGGTGGAATATGCTGTCCATGTGAGAAAAGCAAAAAAGTTTGCGGAAGCATTGAACCGGTATTTTGCGGAAAAAAATATGGACTACAATTGCGTGCTGGACAAATCAGCCTGCAGTCTTGATGAGATATTTTCTCCACAATATCAGGCAGTGCTGTTTGCACCGGAGGCTAAAACAAGACAGTGGCTCTATAAAAAAGAAGTGCAGAATGAGACCGTGAAAAAGTATTATCTGGAATACATGGAGTACATTGAGTACAATAGTGCACAGATAGAAAAGGTGGCTGAATTTCTGAGCGAATAAACCGGAAATAACGCATTTAAGAAATGAAACAACAAACATTTTGTGCTTTCGTTAAAAACTTGATATAAACATTTCTGTTTTTCGTTAAAAAGCAGGTATAAACATTTCTGTTTTTCGTTAAAAAATAGGTGAAAACATTTTGCATTTTCGTGAAAAGTGGTAGAATTGAGGTGGAAATATGCTATAATACTACCAAGTAAAATGAAATGAGGAATGCTGAATGATTTTTAAAAGAAAAGTTTATGACAAATTGATTGAGTGGAAAACATTGGCAGCAGGCACATCGGCAGTATTGCTTGAAGGGGCTAGACGTATCGGGAAAAGTACCATTGTAGAGGAGTTTGCAAAAAAGGAATATGATGACTATATGATTCTTGATTTTGCAAGAGAAAACCAGGATGTAAAAAATAATTTTGTCGAGAACATGAATGATCTGGATACTTTTTTCAGAAACTTATTTCTTCTGAAAGGAAAAAGTTTAAAAGGGAAGAACTGCGTGATTATTTTCGATGAGGTACAGTTGTTTCCGCAGGCACGGCAGGCGATAAAATATCTTGTCGCTGATGGTCGATATGAATATATTGAGACAGGCTCGCTAATCTCAATCCGGAAAAATGTAAAGGATATACTGATTCCTTCGGAAGAGTACCGGATTAAGATGTATCCGATGGATTTTGAAGAATATTTATGGGCAATCAATGATGAGGTTACAATTCCTACGATCAGAGAAGCTTTTGAAAAAAGAAAGCCACTTGGAGATGCGATTCACCGGAGAATTATGAAAAGCTTTCGTACCTATATGGTTGTAGGTGGGATGCCGCAGGCAGTAGATGCTTATGTTTCAGGGAAAAGTTATGAACAAATTGATTTTGTTAAACGGAATATTCTGAGCCTTTACGAAGAGGATCTGGCAAAATACGATACAGAAAACAGGGAAAAAGCGTCAGTTATTTATCGAACAATACCAGAGCAGCTAGAGAATAAAAATTCACATTTCAAACTTTCTATGGTAGATAAAAATGCGCGTTATCAGAATTATATGGATGCGGTCAGTTTTATTTCTGAAGCAATGATAGGAAATGAGTGTATCAATGTGACAAAACCGGAGGTTGCACTGGAGCTGTTTGCGGACAGAAGCAATTTCAAATTATATATGGGTGATACCGGACTATTGGTTACACAGATTATGAAGAACCGGGACAGTACAGATGAAGATTTATATAAGGCTCTGATTATAGACAATCTGGGAATTAATCAGGGAATGATTGTTGAAAATATTGTAGCACAGATGCTCAGAGCAGCTGGACATGAGTTGTATTTTCATGAATATTTGTACGTGCCGGAGGGAACGACCAGAGAAAAGAAATATGAAATTGATTTTATGATTGTGAAGAAAAAGAAGATATGTCCGATTGAAGTAAAATCTTCAAACTATATGTCGCACAAATCATTTGACTATCTGCTTCAGAAATATCAGTTAAAGTGTGAGCACAGATTCATTATTTATACGAAGGATTTAAAATATCAGGACGGAATTATGTATATACCAATTTATATGACTATGTTACTGTAAGATGATTAGTCGGAATGAACTCATGTTTTTTCATTTTGTCAAGTACAAGCTTGATACCATTAAATTGAAAACAAAATTGTTTGCAGGCAGCAAAAGGGGGACTCTTTTTGCTGCCTTTTTGCGGAATTTTCTAGAATAACTAACTTTTCTATATGCTGAATTGTCATAAAATATAGATTATTAAATTTGAAAGCAGATTGAAGGTGATAAACATGAGAAGTTATAAACGGTATACCAGACGAAAGAGACTTTTGAAGCATATCGTTGTGGTTGCTTTAGTTTTTATATTGGGATTAGTGCTTTTGCGGGCTGTTTCGTATATAGCAATTCTTCTTTTGGGTGGAATCTGCCATAGAAATGCAGGAAAAGGATTGTGTCTGGAGGAATATATCGAGTCACTGAGGTGAAAATTATAAAAAATTAAATGAATATTAATTTTCCACTAACTTTTTATCACCTTAAGTTGTCTTATTATTATAGAGGACAAGAGAGGTGATATGAGATGATTGCTGATTTTTTATTAGTTCAGAAAATCAGAAACGGTGACAATCAAGCGGGTAATCAGTTGGTTGAAAAGTATTATTCTTCTATCTATCAATATTGTTATTTACATACTCATAATCAGGAATATGCGGAAGATATGGTACAGGAAACTTTTGAGAGATTCTTCGGAGCACTAATAAGCGGGGCAGAGATCAAGAAGGCAAAGAGCTATTTGTATAACATAGCAGGGAATATTATAAAGAATAATTACAAGAAAAAGAAGGAAATAATGACAGACCAGTTGCCGGATATAGAAGATGAGAATCCGAAAAACATAGAAATCCGGATTGATATAGAGAGGGCTCTGGAGCAGCTCCCGGAAGAAATAAAAGAGATTGTAATCCTGTTTTTCTTTCAGGGATTAAAACAAAAGGAAATTGCTGATTTATTAAATATAAAATTGTCGCTTGTAAAATATCGTGTTTCAAAGGCAAAAGAATTGCTGGCAAAACAGTTGGAGGTGGAAAAATTATGAAGCAATATCAGAGAAAAATCGAGGAGTATAAATCCTTGATACAGAAGGAATATATACGGGAAACGGCTGTTGACACAGTAAAAGAGCGGTGTTCAGACATTATGAACAGACAGGATAACAGACGAGCATCATATTTTGAATTTTTATTTGAGCAGTTCAAATTTATCAAAAAGAGATGGTGGGTTCTGCAAGGAGGAATTTTAGTTCTGCTTTGGATACTGCTTGTGGACTCGGATGGGGGAGCAAATACAGAGAGAACACTGGGGACTATGTCAGTGATGTTTTCGGTAATGATCATACCGGAAATTTGGAAGAATCGGAGCTTTTCAGCAGTGGAAATTGAAAAAACAGCATTCTATTCACTGCGCCAGATCTGTGCTGCAAGGATATTGCTGTTTGCAGTGGTGGATTTACTTATGACTACCTTTTTTTTCGGTGTTTCAGTTTATACATTACAGATTTCGGCATACCGACTCATCATAGATTTCTTAGTGCCGTTTAATGTTTCCTGTTGTATCTGCTTCCGGTTATTGTACAGCAAATGGAATGATATGGAGTATATTGCTGTTTTCCTATGTATAGCATGTATACTTATCTGGACACTGATTGTATCGACAGATTCTATTTATCAGAGGATTTCGATGCCAATCTGGGGGAGCTTGTTGATCATATCGTTTGGTTATCTTATTTTTTGTGTTCACAAATCGCAATGTAACTGTGAAATAAACTGGGAGGTGAAGTCGGGTGGAACTGCAATTTAAAAATGTAACAAAAGCTTATGGAGATGTACATGCAGTAGATCACGTAACACATTCTATGGAGAAAGGTGTATATGGGTTATTGGGAGTAAACGGAGCGGGGAAAACCACTTTGATGCGGATGCTGTGTACAGCGATAAATCCGACAAGCGGAGAAATCTTGTGGAATGGAAAGGATATCTTCAGTTTGGGAGCATCTTATAGAGGGATACTCGGTTATCTGCCGCAGAATTACGGGTTTTATCCGGATCTTTCAGTGTATGACTACATGATGTATATTGCATCCATCAAAGGACTCCGTCCCATCGTGGCAAAGAAAAGGGCTTTAAAACTGCTAGAGCAGGTCGGGATGGCTGAAAAGCGAAAAAAAAAGATGCGCACTTTATCAGGGGGAATGATCCGGAGAGTCGGAATTGCTCAGGCGATGTTGAATGATCCGCGGATATTAGTATTGGATGAGCCAACCGCCGGTCTTGATCCGAATGAGAGAATCCGGTTCCGAAATCTGGTCAGTGAATTGTCGGAAGACCGCCTTGTCCTGCTGTCTACCCACATTGTGTCAGATGTCGAATACGTGGCAAATGAAATCATATTGATGAAAGAAGGAAAATTTTTCTATACAGGAACATCGGATGAGATTATTTTGTCTATGGATATGTCAGTATGGAATTGTACTGTTCCTAAAAGGGAACTGAATAATTATATGAAGAAATATCTGACTGGAAATGTAAGGACAGTTGCCGACGGAGTGGAACTAAGAGTCCTTTCAAAGACGCCGCCGGCAAGGAATGCAGTACAGGTGGAGACAACACTGGAGGATGCATTTCTTCTGTATTTTGGAGAAAAGGCAGGTGATAAAGATGATGTTC
>ENA-OPVL01001364-OPVL01001364.1-human-gut-metagenome-genome-assembly--contig:-NODE-1364-length-14982-cov-7.469753_pt1 | contig 14982 bp, 20 predicted proteins | sample MGYA00241496_ERZ501984 | MGnify/ENA primary metagenome ERZ501984 (study PRJEB25962, sample SAMEA2042986) | human gut metagenome | biome: human gut; feature: human-associated habitat; material: faeces... | reverse complement strand
CTGAAAATGGAGGTAGAACAGGATGTTGAAAAAGAAAAAGACCACGGCCAGCGGTAAGCTGGTCCTGGTCAAAAGCGTTCGCAGAACGCGCAGCCACAGAATGAAATTCTGTGTTCAAAGGGGCTTGGGGGCACTGCCCTCAACAAGCAGTTTGTGGCGAAATGGATAGCCACAAGCATTGCTTGCCACAATATGCTGCGCATAAAATGAAAAACTAACGACGGGACGCTTACTGCCTCCTACCGTTAGTTTTCTGTGTTTAAGCGACTTATAAAACCAATCAGCATAATCAAATCGTCATCTGACATCTTTCTCATTCCGTCCAAAGCCTTCTTGATAAGCTGAGGGTTATTTTCCTGTGCATCAAAAAATTGAAGCGGTGTGATTTCAAAATACTCACAGATGTTGAGGAACTGCTTCATAGACGGCATAGAACGCCCAGAGGAAATCGCCTGAATATAGCTTCTGTTCTGCCCTAACTCCATGCTCATCTGATATTCTGAAACACCTTTTTTCAATCGCAATTCTGTGATCCGATTGCGGATAAATTCTTCGTCCATACGCTCACCTCTCTGCACTTTTAGCATAGCAGAAAGCAATTCTTGATACTTCGTATGTATTGTGTTATAATTTTATAATACAACCTTTATACGCATTATTATTTGCGTTATTTTTGCTTTATATGCGTAATCAAGGCAGTTATCAAGGGTGATTTATATGAATCAGTATGCCTGCGCCATTACCGGCCACCGACCAACAAGATTTTGCTTTGGATATAATGAGGAAGATCCTCTATGCCAAAAGCTGAAAGAATGTCTCCTGGAGCAGTTTCGGATACTTCATGACGAGAAATTTGTCCGTACTTTTTTTGTCGGCGGTGCTCTTGGTGTGGATATGTGGGCTGGAGAACAGCTGCTGACATTGAGGGCACAAACGGGATACGAAGATATTAAAATTGTCGTTGTAGTTCCCTTCATCGGCTATGACTCTAAATGGCCGGATCAGAGTAAACATAGATTGAAAAAGCTGATCCAAAACGCAAACGATTCTATTGTTATTTCACACTCTGCGGATGTTTCCAGTTATAAAAAAAGAAATTATTATATGGTCGATCATGCAGAGTACCTTATCGGTGTGTTTGATAATCAGAAAAAGCTGCGCTCAGGTACAGCACAGACAGTCAACTATGCCTTGCATCAGGGAAAAGTAATCACTCTGATCCATCCAGACACTATGGAGATAACAGCCCCTGCGCCTTAACAAATTCACAAAAATTTTTCATTAGCATTTCCAACAAAATATTTTCATTGAAGGAGTGCTGTGATATAATAAAATATAAAACTACGCTCAGAACAAATGGTGCCGCTATGAACAAATATATTGGACAGCAATTTGCTGCTTTAAGATACGAAAAAAATATTTTGGTTGTTGAAGAAACTACATCTGCTGGTGGATGCGGCTCCTTCAACGCGGCTTCTTCATGTCCTGCGTCAGCCTGTCTTTATGACAGTGCGGCGTGGGGCATTTTTTATTGTTCGGAAAGAGGTGGCCTGATATGAATTTACCAAAACGAAATAGTGCGGACGGGCGCTGTTACTGGATGAAGCTCGAGGTGCAGGAAGAACTGCAACCGCTCTTTGACCAGTGTATCCAGGATGCCATTGACGGGAGAATCACGCGGCTTGATTCCCACTGGCCGCCGGTAGTGGTCAGCAGCGAAGGCGCGCCCTTTGAGGTGTGGCAACTGCTTCGGACATGGACCGAAGCGCAGCGGGCCGAGACCCTTGACGCGGAAAAGGCCATCGCCTTCAGCGAAAACCTGCGCCGCCAGAGCCGGTGGGGTGAAATTGACCACCATCTACTTGATATGCTGCAACGGGAGCTACAGGAGAAATATTTTATCGTGACAGGCAATGAAGATGACCACTTCTGGGATCGGGAGTATTCCCTAAAACCAGGTATCCGTGCAGAGCAGGTCCCGGAGCCGCTGCTGCGTTTCGCCTGCTATGTGGCGGTGAGCTATAAGGTATATGGTATGGACTTTCAGTATTTGGACACCAATTACCTCTTTGGATTGGTGGAGAAAGTCCGTCCGGATATGGTGAAAAAGCTCCGGGAAAATGGAACCGGCAGGCTGCCGCTCAACCTGCAAAAACGGAAAACAGAGCACTTCACCGCATCGGCCAACGACGCCTTTGCCGTTATCCGCATCACTGCCAGGGACAACACGGAGGAATGCTGCCGTGAAGTGCTGAACTACCTGTGTGAGCTTCTGGAGCAGGAGGATTTTCCCCGCAGCTATGCGGTGGAGTTCAAAGGGCCGGAAAAGAGGTATCTTCCCATCACAGGACTGCCCAAAAAGGGAGTGAACCAGCTCTTTGCCTGTGCCGTGCAGTACCCCGGCCTCCACCCCCTGATGGAACGGTACGCCCGGCTTGCCATGCGGCAGTATGAGCAGTACACCAATCTCAGCGATGAGCAGTGCGCGCTCCCCGGAAGTTTTGCCGTGTTCGCCCTGGGAATGCTGGGGCAAGAGTGGCGGCAGCTGGTATGGGATTATCTCGATCTCTGTGATGATGAGCACTCCCACTTACAGGAAAAATTCCTCCGGGAGTATGTGAAACAGTTCGGATTTACCGCCGATACCGTCCCTGTATTTGTCCGTGGGGTGCTGTCCATGCAGAACATGAAGTATTCCAAGGACTATGCCGCGTGGATGGCAAACGCAGAAAGCCTGGACGCTCTGCTGGAGGCAAAAATCCACCTGTCTGAGATCGTTCCAAGCGGTTTTTCCTCCGACGAGGATGACGATGATGACGAGGACGAGGAACCCGCAGAAGAAACAGAAGCCAGCCCGGAGGAAGTGCTGCAATACGCATGGGAAACGGTCTGCTATGTGATCTGGGGCAAAGCCAGCGCCAAGGGTGGTCAGAAAGTGGTGGAAGCAGCTTCGGAGGAACTGAAGGAACTTTACCGACAGATTTTTATTCCGATAACGGAGAACCTGGAAGGAAGTGGTGGCCTGCTATGAGTTTGCCGAAACGCGACGGCGTACAAGGTCGTTATTATTTGATCCAGAAACCAGATACGAACCCCGAAGTGCTGGAACACGCCGATCAGTGCATCCAGGATGTGTTGGATGGAACTGCAAAAGAAAACCATTCCGGCTATCCGGTGGTCGTTCGGAACCAAAGCGGAACGCCCTTTCTTCCCAGCCAGCTCCTGGAGCGGTATCTGTCCAAACTGCCTTTGAAGGGATTCCCCTATGAGGAAGCTGTTACATTCTGCGATGCCCTGCGGCGGCTGGTGGGCTGGAGGGAGATTGGCCACACCTTGGGAAAATACATCAAACACCAGGTGCAGGAGAGGTTTTTTGAGATTGGAGAGAATGAGGACTACTTTTCGCCTTTCCCGCTCTGTACCGCATGGCCGGAGCTGCGGCCGGAGGATGTGGACGAGAATCTGCTGCGCTTTACTTGCTATGTGGCGGTCTGTTATACGGTGTATGGGGCCAGCGATAATACGATTATAACCGAACACTACCTTGATCTGGTTTCCCAGCTTCGCCCGGATATGGTGAAGCAGCTGAAAACAGCTGGCAGCGGCAAATTGCCAAAGGACATCCAGCGGCGTAAGACGGAGCATTTCACCGCATCGGCCAATGATGTGTTTGCTACCATCCGCATCACCGCCAGGGACTCCACGGAGGAGTGCTATGCTGAAATTCTGGATTACCTGTGTGCGGTGTTGGAGCAGGAGGGATTTCCCCGCAGTTACTCGGTGGAGTTCCGTGGGAAGGAAAAACTCTATCTGCCCATTCCCGGTCTGCCCAAAAAGGGCGTCAATCAGCTCTTTGCCTGTGCTGTGCAACACCCCAATCTGCATCCGGCTATGGCGCGATACGCTCGTCTGGCTATGCGGGAATTTGAGTGGTACCAAAACCTCTCAGATGAAGCCTGTGCGATGCCCGGCACCTTCGCCGTGTTTGCCCTGGGACTGGAAGGGCCGAAGTGGTGGCGGCTGGTGTGCGATTACCTGGATCGCTGTGATGACGAGCACTCCTCTTTGCAAGAAAAGTTTATTCACACCTTTTTTAAGAAGTACGGGTTTACTGCTCAGTCCCTGCCGGTGTTGGTCCACGGTGTCCAGTCCATGCAGAATCTGAAGCCCGCAAAGGAGTTCCGCGCCCTGATCGCCAATGAGGAGAGCCTGGATGCTCTGCTGGAGATCAAAGGGCATCTGGAATATTACCTGCCGGAAGAATCCGGCAATGACAAAAGGGCGCTGGCCTACCTGTGGCGTGATGTGCTCTGGGCCATCTGGGGCACAGCCTCTGAAAACGGCGGCAGCAAGGTCATCAAGACAGCGCCCAAGGAACTGAAAGAGAAATACCAGCAGGTATTTGCGTAAGGAGAACGCCATGAAAAAGAGAACGGTCAAGGACTTTATTGCCCTGTACGCCCCAGAAGATGAGGAAAAGTTGGTACTGATTCAGGACGGTATCAGCGCGGACAAAACCTTTCTGGATACCTACTGGGCGGCGCATACCCATGCCCTCGCCATGGCGGATGCCCAGACCGGACAGGTGATCTCCGGTCGATGCTACCTGAGCTGGCCGCTGACGGACAAGGAACGGGATGCCGGCGACTATTCCAAGCGGTTTACCAAGGGCCAGATCTACCGGATCAAAGCCCGCGGCTGGAAAGGTGATGCCCTCAGTGAACCCCAGTGGTATGTCACGGAAGTGCTGGAGGAAGGCGTACCCTGTCCGGCACTGGAGGAGATTTGGGCGGAATACACAAAGCCCATTCTTCTGGAGGACGAAGTGCTGGGAACCCTCACGCTGGATCGGGAGATGGGCACATTCGATGGAACCTGCAAATGGATGGGAAAAGAAGTCCGGATCTCGTTGGATGTGGAGATCGAAAGAAAAGCCTCCTGGACCCGCGTCACCAATGTGATGAAGAAGCTGCTGGCAGAACAGGAGGCTTGGGACAAGTCCCTGCGAGCGATGCCTGCCCAAAAGCTCACCACTCAGGCCAACGAATGGCTGGCGGACAATGACCAGACCGACCGTGACCCGGAAAAAGACCCCATCACCGAGGATGAGTTTGCCCGGCGCATCCTCCTCACCGAGTTTACAGTATCTCCCGGTGGGCGTTTTACCGCCTGGTATGAAGATGACGATATGTTCTGGGGCCATGTGATCACTGTGGATGGAACGCTGAAAAAAGGCCCCGTTGACGCTGATATACAGGGATAAGCAGAGGAGGAAACCTAAATGAACAGCGAGCAGATCACGGCTTTTTTACAGGAGCATTGGAACTGGGTGACCCTGGTCATCGGCGCTGTCCTGCTGATTGGGGCAATCATGAACTGGAACTGGCTCTGTGACCCCACCGGCAAGCCAGACTCTCACCGCTATGGCCGCGGCTCCAGACGGGTGATCTTCTTCCTACTGGGAATCGTGCTGATTGTGACCAGCATCATGTCTTGGGTACTGTAAAGGGGACAACAAAATGTCATTCAAATTTACATTCCGGGAGATTACCCCGGAAGATACGGAAATTTTGCGTATTCTCAAACTGCGGAATGCAAAGCCGGAGGAGCATATTTGCTGCGAGATCCTAAGAGGCGACGGTATCACCATGAAGACCTGGTACAGCAAGGCGGATGTAGCCCTCTGGGGAGAGGACTACATCAAGGCCAATTCCAAAATGAAATATATAGACGGCGACTGGACGGTCAGTTTAGATGTGGAGCCGTGGAAGCGCACACACGGCGTATCTTCGAAAAAAGTCACATCCCCGTCCTCTCCCCGTTATCCCACCTGGCTCACCGGCCATGTGAAAGAGTGGGCGGAGAAGCGTTTGCCTACCGTGACACTCTGTTCCACCACCGGCAATGAACTGCTGGAAGTTTGGTATTACGGAGATCTGCTCACGGTGAAAGGAGAGCCCCAATCCTATATTGTAGATGGCTCTCCGGCTCCCGGACTGGTGGCAGCCCGTGACCCGGAGAGCGACGAGGAGTTCGTCATCTTTGACGGTGGACGGCATGGCTACGACAATATGTTCTGCGATGAACATGATCCATCTGAGCTGGAGCACCGTCCCCTCAAGCGGTATGAGATCCCTGCCTCCAAACTGGTGCTGGAGCTGGGTTACAGTATCGACTATGAGGACGAAAAAGAGGACTTCGAACCGGATGAAGCGGGTACCGTAGAGCTGATCAACGGTGAACGGATGCCGTGGGAACAGGTCAAGCGGGACGGCATCGACTATATCGCCCTTTACTATGTGAACGAGAAAGGAAAACCAGTCCAGATTTTGGACGCGGAATTGGCATGAGTTTTGTACTGGCTCAGGAGGTGGAACTGCAATGTCCATAACTGCCTATAAAGTGGAAGCCGTCGGTCATGACCGAACCGGCGAAGACTATGGCTATGTGAATATCATGTATCGTTATGGCAACAAGCAATCCTGCCCCCGGCCAGATCAATGTGAAAAGATGGAGGTCATGTGGGCGGACGAGAGCGTCTATGGGCCGCCTGCTCCTGGCAGCAAGGTGGGCGACTTTATACAGACATGGCTGATGGGCTCCTGGGACTGCGGAGTATTTACCCACCGGGAGATTGCCCAGCGGCTCATGGATACCTTCACCGGTCTGAAGATCAAGGAACTGGCGTGGTTTGAGAACCCCAGAGAAAAGACTCTGAAAAATGGTAAACCGCGTGCGCGCCGGGCCAAGTGGCTGCCGGACCGGGAGGTGGATCTGGTCTACCTCTATTCCGACCGCTATCTTGATGCCAGAAATCCCTCTCCCGCCGAAACCGACTTCTTCACCGTCACAAGGATGGATGCCTGGGGCATGAGCACCTGGTTCATGTGTACCCCGGAGGCCGCCGGGAAGCTGATCGCCATGGATTACGATAATCTGGCCGTCCAGGAAACCACCATTGTGGGATAGGAGAAAATGAATGATAACTTTGGAACAACTACCCCCCAAGGGGGTCAAGCGAGAACAGGCCATTTTGGAGCTGGGCAAGGAGGAAGCAAACGGCGAACTGCTGTTCCAGCTTGTGAATACAGAAAAGGGCAAGTGCAAAACGGCTGCTCAAAAGGCTTTGGCGCAGCTGGAATATGCCCCTGCTGCCCCACTGTGGGCCAAGCTGGTCAAGGGCAAATGGATGGGCAGCCATATCATGTCGGATACCTGTTCCGACTGTGTATCGGAGCAGATCGCCCCGGTCATCTTAAAGACTCTCTCTCAGCTGCTGGACGAGGGGGACACAAAGCCACTGGAAATCGAACAACTGAACTTTTGTTTCCATTTGATGCTGGGGAAAGCCTCGCCCAAAATGCTGGAGGTCTACCGCTTTCTGGCGGAAAACATCCAGCGGATCGCCCAGCTGAAACGCGCACCTGCTTATTCTCGTGATGATTGTACCTCCTGGTGGATCACGGACGGGCTTCGCATTTGGGATGCCACACCCAAGGAAAAAGAGAAAATTCCCGCTGTGGTGCTGACCGCCTCCTTGATCCGCAACCCGGATGAGCGGCTGCAAGCATTGGCTGATGAGCTGAATGAACGCTACGGCGGCAGCTGGCTGATGCCGGTCTTTATGAAGGCGATCATCACCCAGCCCAAGGAGCAGGTGTACGAGACCTATTCGCCCCTTCTGGATACGCCGCAAAAAGGCTATTTGTTCCATGCGTTGGGAATGCTCCATTACCGCTGTTATCCGGAAGGCTGGATCTATGAACGCCTGGGCCCGGATGGAATGATCGCTCTGATTTTCTGGGGGGATTATAGCTATGGGACCTATGACACAAGGTTCATGTTTGAACGGTATGTGGAGCTGGATGAGCGGTGGCTCTTTGATCTGGCCAAGGACCCGGAGGGCCGCAAGCCTACGGTGACATGGCAGACCTACAACCGGGGCGGTGTGCTGTATGGAAGCTACGACGAAATGTTCATCAGCCTGCTGCCCCGCAAGGTGGAAAACCCGGAACTGAAGCGCATTCTGCGGGACTACTTCCGTATTCGCAGTGAAAAAGTGAAGGTGGAAGAAAGCATTACAGTTTACAAAGACGCCACTGAGCGGTTTGGGGATTAAGCGAGAATAGAGGGACTGGCCGAAGGAGTGATACAGCATGATTGGAACAGATGAAAACCGGGCGGTGCTCCATGTGGAGGTCATCTTCTGGGGCGGCAAGAGAAAGTCTCCCCCCAGCTTGGTCAGTGGAAAGTATAGTCCCCATTTTGTTGTCACAGGAACCACTGAATATCTGGGTGTGTGCTTCCTGGATGGAACGGAGCGTTGTGCATTTGATGAAACGGCTTTGGGGAATGCTCAGCCCCTCTATCCAGATACCATTGACTACGCCCCGCTGGAAAACAATGCGGAATTTTTGATCTATGAGGGAGCAAAAGTCGTTGGCAAAGGCCGGGTGCTGGGCCGGACCGTTCCCTATCAAGTGAAACAACAACGAAAGTAGGTGCCTTATGTACCAAATTGCATATATTGGCCGCTGGGAGACAATCCCGGAAACGGCTGCCGCCATCTGTGACCATGACACTCCCAAGCTGGAGGCGCTGCTTCAAGGCGGTCTGGATTTAGATGTTCCCATCCAGCTCAGCGAATACATCAAGCTGATGCCATTGGAGATTGCGGTTTTTCGGAATGATGTGCCCATGATCCACTTTCTGCTGGAGCATGGGGCAAATCCCGACCTGGCAGAGGAACAGCCCCTGCTGCTCACTGCCGCCCGCTGCTGCGGGCCGGAGGTTGTCTCCCTCTTTGCTGGACAGGCCACAAAACTCAGCCCGAAGCAGAAAGAGCGGGCCTTCCAGGAAGTGCGCTGGGGGCAGCGAGCGGAGAATATCCCGGTGCTGGAGCAAGCCGGGATCACGGTGGCCGAGTTTGGCGGCGAGGCATTCCGGGCCGCTGTGTCCGAGGGCAATACCAAACTTGCCCGACTGCTTCTGGAAAAAGGGGCAGACATCAATTACCACAAGCCGGACATGGTGTTTCCGAACGCCTCTACCGCTGTCACCGAAGCGGCTCGGCATAAGAATCTCCCCATGGTGCGCTGGCTCATTGAGCAAGGAGCCGACATCACCATTGCTGACAAATACGGCGACCGCCCTTACAGCGTGGCAGTTCAGAACAGGAATCAGGAGATGGCTGATTACCTGAAGGGCCTGGAACCGGAGGAATGGCACAATGAACAGGAAAAAGTCCGGCGGCTCATGCCCTACAAGCTGCCCGCCCGGCTGGTGGAATACTTGAAGACCGGCCCCCTGCGCTTGGAGTTCCCGGATCAGAAATGGGTGAAGTGGGCGGAGCTCTACTCCTACATGGATGTGCAGGAGATGACATGGAAACGGAAAAAGCTGCTCTCCCTTATGGCGGCCATGGACAATTACAGCGACTATCTGCTGCTGTGGAGCCCCAGGGACAAAAAGCTGTGGTATCTGGACATCGAGCATGAGGAATTCCACCCTCTGGCCAAATGGGATGACTTCATCGCAGATCCCGGCCGGTATCTGAACGGGATGATCGAGGGTGAGTTTGAGGAGTAAAGCCATGACATCCATAGACTTTCTAAATAAAGTACATAAAAGCCTGGATTCGCAGGAATACAGCCTCTCTTATTCTCCAGCCAAGTCCAAGAATTATATGCTGTACTGCAATGGCAACTTCATCGGCGGCCTGTTCGATGAGGAGCTGTGCTTCGTCTACGCCGACAGCGTGAGTGAGCTGCTGGGACAGCCGGAACCCGTCTACTGCGGCTACTCCAGCACCGCCCAGCACAGGATGCTGGTGATCCCGGAGGAACATTGGGAGAAGGCGCTGAAACTGCTCTATGCCGAGAAATTTGACTGGAGCCGGTTGGTGTACGACATCACATACACCAGCATTGGCGCGGCTGTGGTGGAGGACTTCTACGACGAGAATGTGGTGTTTCTGCGCTTCTGCTTTGAAAAGGAACTGCTGAAAAAGAACCCTCTGGACCGGCAGGGCCGTATCCTGCGGATGGTCTATCTCAATCAGGATCTGACAAATATCGGTAAGAATTTGTTTCCTGCGCTGCTGGACAAGTTCCTTGCTTTTTATGATCGGAAAGGAAAAACCAGTCTGGAAACCATGCTGCAACGGTGGTACATCGCTCTGGAGAAGGAGTACCGCAGCCAAACAGCAGAATAAGGAGGCGGCAACATGACAGAAGAAAACAGAACCTATATCACCCATCTCAAGGTCACGGATGTCCCGTGGCACCGGCTCACCACCGCCTATGGCCGGGGGACGGACTTTCCCGCGCATCTGGCGGTGCTGGAGCAGATGGAGGATATAGAGACAGTCAAAAAGTCCCTCTATGAGCTCACCACCAACATGGAGCACCAGAGTACCCTGTGGCACGCTACCCCCTTCGGCATGGTGTTCCTGAACCGGATTCTGGAGAAAGCCCTCGCAGAGAGCGGGCAGAACCCCGTGGCCCATTTCCTGGCCGGGGAACTGCTGGACTTCTTTGCCTGCATCCTCCAGTGCTTCCACGGTGGGGATGAGATGGAACACGCCGAGGCGCTTCCGCTGTTCTCCGATTTGCTGAAGGAAGAATATCTGTGGTCGGAGGAATACGACGAGGAAGAAGATGAGATGCGCTACGAGGAGGACGAGGTCTTCCCCGATGACCTGTTCTACAGCTTCTATTACTACTCCTGGCAAGCGGTGAAAGCCTACCAGGATGTATTGGAGCAAGTCCCGGCGGAGTTTGCCCAGCCTGCTGCCGCAGTGCGGGAACTGCTGTAAAGGAGATCACACCCATGTTTGAAGAATTCTATGAGATGTACGAGCCCGAGGAGCAGGAAGTGGTCGCTCTGATCAATCGCTGCATTGGGGGCGGATTTAACTGGAAAGGCAACTTTTGGGAAATGACCGTTGTGACACTGGGTATGGTGTTCTGTGACACCGGCAAGGTCAGCACCAAAGAGGAGCGGCTGGATTGGCCGGTCAGCGATGAGGAGCGTAACAGCGAAAAGGGCTGGGGACGCTTTGGCAAGGAGCAGATCTGCCGCCTGAAGATCCGCCGAATGAAGGAAGAATGGGCAAAGGATCTGGTGGCGTGGCCCTGGTGCATCTCCCAGGTGGTCAAGGCCCATGAGGACTGCCCGGAACTTCAGGCCGTTCTGGACGAGTACCACAAGCCTGTGGTGCTCCAGGACGAGATGCTGGGAGAACTGACGCTGGACAAGGACTATGATACCTTCGAGGGCGAAATCCAGTGGTGCGGAAAGGGTGTAAGCCTTTCTCTGGAGGTCAATGCCGAGAGCAAGCCCTCCTGGACCCGCGCCCGCAGTGCCGCCAAGAAGCTGCTGGCCGACTGCGAAACCTGGGACAGGGCCATGCGGGAGCTTGCGGCAAAGAACCTGACCGAGCTGGCCAACAACTGGCTCTCCCAGGATGAAGAAAATCCCCGTGACCCGGAAACCGACCCCATCACAGAGGAAGAACTGGCCCGGCGGATCAGCATGACCAGCCTGTCCGTCACCTCCGGCGGCAGCTTCACCGCCTGGTTTGACTGCGACGAGATGTTTACCGACCATGCGGTGACGGTCTACGGCTCCTTGAAAAAGGGCCTCAAAACTGCCAACATTGAGGGGTAAGGAGGATACCACGATGAAACTGAACTGTAAACGCATTGATTTTACATATACCCCCGGCGAGGAAATCTTCGCCTTTCCCGAGGAATCGGGACTGCCCTTTCTCTTCGATGTAGAGAAAGAACTGACAGCTGATCCTACCGCCATGGATGCGGTGGGAGAAATGCTGGATGAGGCGGAGAAACTGGCAGAAAAGGCTAAAGCCGCTATCAAAGCGGCACTGGCGGACGAGGACAGCCGCTACCATGGCGTTGTGACATTTTTCATGGAGTTCTACCGGGACGATGTAGACCCGGATATTGCGGCGGAACTTTTTCCGGGAACCGACCCGGCCAAGCTGTCCTTTGCCGAGATGGTGGACTTTTTGCGGCTTGATCGCTTTGGCAGCCTGGTGGATTACAAGATGGATCAACAAGTTTTCATTATGGATCTGTCCTTTAACCCGGAGATCACCGACGAACTGATGGTGATCTACTTTGATTTGAAGAAGGAGATTTTCTGTATCACACATGAAAGCTGAGGAACGAAAAAGAGAAAAATATCTGCCCACACTTCTGATCCAGCAGATCCGCCTGCAATGGTATAAAGACTGTCGGGGCGGAAATGGCGCTGTACAGCGGAATCAATATCCCAAAGCCATGCGGCTGCCGAAAGACTTCTTCTCTTACTATTCCTTTGGTCTGCCTACACACTTTATATCGATCTTACAGAGACCCGATGGATTTCAGATCGATAAGGACTGTCGCAGACTGATGGAATGGAAGCCTAATGGTACAATGCTGCTTCACCCTTTTGAACTGATTCAGCAGGAGTCCGGAATCCAGGTGCGTTACCGCTATGATTGGCATATTGGTGCGATGCCGGAGCGATATACCTACGATAAGACCGGGCAGAAACAGCCCCTCAATGAGCTGGCACTGGATTTGATTCCTGGTGATTATGGTCGGGCTGTCTGCAATGGGCGGTTCCGAGACTGGGACACCGGGATCTGGTATTATGTGCTGGACATTTTGAATGTGATGCCGCTTGCGGAATCCACCGACTCATTGACCAGTTTTACGGACAGAGAACCGAATAAGATATATACCCAGATCGACCGGCTGTGGTAACGAAAGACAGGAGGATACTACCATGACGAAAGAACGCATCCCCATTTCCGGCGATCTCAAAAGCAAGGTCAAGCAGCTGATGGAGTACGCCGGATGGTACGAAGGCCGCAGTGTGGATATTTCCATTGCGGAGCAGTATTACGCCAATCATGGCGTTCCGATGATGAAGGCCACCCAGCGGTTTTACCGCAAGTATTTCGGCCTGTGCTGTCAGTGGTACCTGGCACAGAAAAATCCGAACTGGGCGGCCGACTTTGAATTCGCGCTGTTTCCATATCTCATCAACGGGATTAAGGACCACTTGGAGGACGCCTGTTTCCGGGATATGTCCGGCTGTGATCTGGCAGAGATCGAGCAGACTGCTGGTGAGCGGTGTCAGCCCATCGGACAGATCGGCTACTACTACCCGGCAGAGGTTTGGATCTCGGAGCATGGGAAACTGTATGCGAAATATGACTATCAGGATGAAATTGAGTGCTTTCCCGATGTGTTTGTCCTGATTGAACGGGATCTGCGGGCGTGTAAATTTGATTCCGCTGCCATGAAAACCGTGGAGGCACTGGACGGAAAACTATGAAACAGGACTTTACTATTTGGCGCAATCAAATATTGCAAAATCCCCAGAACATTTCACCGCTGACATTCGGAATGTCACAGGATGAGATTATGGAGGTATTCGGCAAGCCCGATGCTGTTTCCACCATGAGAAGCGGCGGGAAGTCTTTGATCCTCAAATACCATGACATTGAACTTCATTTTGATGGAAAAGCCCATCATGGGCTCTACTTAATTTACAGCGACGATGAGATCGAGTTGAGCATCACAGCCGAGCACGAAGAAATGCTCCAACCGATCACCAACACAGAGCCGGAGGACAACGAGTTTTTCCTCAAGGATAGAGCGGTTTACTTCTCCGGCCTATATGAAAACGGCCTTTTGAAAGGTGTTGCGCCCAAAGACTTCTGCTGCTGGCATTACTGGGGCAAATCCTCTACGGCTTGCTTTCTCGGTGGGATTCGCCTGCGTGGAGCAGATCCGGTTTCGTTTCGGGTGTTAAACTATGCCTACGCGATGGATAAAACAGCCGCCTACACCACCAGCGGGAGAGTCCCGGATGCAGAGCTGGTGGCTTTCCAGGTGTTGGACAATGGCCAGAACGAATCGGGTGCACCCCAGGGATATGCAAAGGACAGCCACCAGGTCTACTTCCATAACGGGGACGGAAAGGTGAAGGTCATCAAGGGCGCGGAAGTTTCCTCTTTCCGCTCCTTGGGCGACACCTATTTTGCCAGAGATGAGAAACGGATCTATGCCTACGGCAAACAGCTTCCCAAAGCAGAACTGACTTCCTGGGAACTGCTTGGGCACTGGTATTCCCGCGATGCCAGGCGGGTGTACTACCTCAACCGGGAAATCAAGGGGGCGGATCGGGACAGTTTCACAGTCTGCACCCCGTTGGACGCGCCTCTGCTCGCTGACCATTTGGCCCGCGACAAAGACCATTTTTACCAAAATGATGAGATAATTGAAGAAACACTGTGGCGGGAAAGGCTTCAAGCAATACAGGAAAAATGAGAGGAGCACTTACATGAAAACATTTGACCCGAATTATAAACTGCTGGACGAGATGTATCAGGACGATTACTATCCTGCTTTTTTGGTAGACAAGGTAAAGGACGAGCTCCAGAAGGTCATCGACCTGCTGAAGAGCGGCGAAACCGACATCGAAGCAGTGCAGGAAACGCTGGACGAGGCGGTCTGCGGCATCAATGATCTTCAGGAAGAATTTGACGAGAACGACAGTGAGATCGAAACGGTGGCACGGGAATGTATCGCGGCAACTGTGGCCTACATTCTGGAGTGGTTCGGCATTCCGATTGATATTGAGGAGGCCCTCCGGGAACGGGATTGGTGAACCCCATGTCAGAAAAAGAACTGGCCGTCTGTGATGAGTGCGGCAGCCTGTTTTTCAAAGGCTCCTCACAGATGATGGGGCTGTGCCCGGAATGCGCTCATGTCCTCTATGGCTACCCAAATTGTCCCCACCATTTTCAGAATGGCCGGTGTGTGAACTGCTACTGGGACGGCTCGGAGAGCGCGTATATCAAGTCACTGAAAAGGAATTGAACATATGGCATGGGAATATGAAATCTTTGGCCCGGACGGTCAATGCAAATTGTTCGGTGTGAACATCTTTGACTACGAC
>ENA-OPVL01001346-OPVL01001346.1-human-gut-metagenome-genome-assembly--contig:-NODE-1346-length-15078-cov-3.694735_pt1 | contig 15078 bp, 18 predicted proteins | sample MGYA00241496_ERZ501984 | MGnify/ENA primary metagenome ERZ501984 (study PRJEB25962, sample SAMEA2042986) | human gut metagenome | biome: human gut; feature: human-associated habitat; material: faeces... | reverse complement strand
GAAGATTTTAGTAAAATGCAGAGCACAGTGTGTGCGACAAAGCAGCTATATATCAGGGACTTTGAAGTTTCTTATAAAAATGCTTCCGGAGGTAAGACGAAAAAGCGGAAGGTGCTGGATATATCAGATTTGATGATTCCGCAAGGTTCGGTGGTTGGAGTAGTCGGCAACAATGGAGCCGGGAAAACGACTTTTGCTAACAATTTATGCGGATTGCTCAAAACCGCAAAAGGCTGTATGAGCATGAATGGAAAAACTTATATGGCAAATCAGAGAATTAAGACCTGCTATATGGTTATGCAGGACGTAAACCACCAACTTTTTACGGAAAGTGTAATGGATGAAATCTTGCTTAGTCTGGATAATTCAGATGAAGAAAAAGCGGTGCATGAGGCAGAAAGTATTATGGAAAGTCTGCACATTTCAGAATTTAGAGACGCCCATCCTATGTCGTTGTCCGGCGGACAGAAACAGAGGGTAGCGATTGCCAGCGCGATTGCGTCTGATAAACAGGTTATTGTTTTTGACGAGCCTACAAGCGGATTGGATTATCGGCACATGAAAAAAGTGGCAGAGAATTTGCGGGAATTGAGTTCGTTGGGGAAAACCTTGTTTATTGTTACTCATGACCCGGAGCTGATTGCGGAGTGCTGCAATTACTTTGTCTTTATAGAAAACGGAAAAGTGCTATGGAGTGATGGATGGAACAGAATAAGCCGGGAACGGTTGCAAAAGTTCTTTGCCTTTGAGGATGACTAAAGATGAAGATTCATGCATCTGGGGAGGACTATCTGGAAGCTGTATTGGTACTTCAAAAGAAGCTCGGTATGGTGCGTTCGGTGGATGTTGCCCGGTACATGGAGGTTTCAAAACCCAGCGTATGTTACGCAGTAGGAACTTTACGAGAGGGTGGCTTTTTGACAACAGACGAAAACCATTATATACACCTGACCGACCTTGGCTGGGATGTGGCTGAAAAAATTTACGAACGCCATTGTTTTTTTACTCATCAACTTATATCCGTTGGAGTTAATCCACAAATTGCAGAAGTTGATGCTTGTCGTATGGAACATGCAGTCAGTGATGAAAGTTTTCAAAAACTGAAAGAGCATGCGATGAGAGAGATTGCTTCACAAAAAATTGACAATACATTTGATGATTTTCCTGTGAAGAAGTAGAAAATGTTGCTTTGCTAAAATAGATTAAATATGAAAGACACAAAATACAAGATATTAGCATATTTTGACAATCAATCATATCGAAAACTATTCAATGAGGTAAACTCAGATTATGCAGAAAATCTACAAATTTTACTGCATAATTTGAGTTTATTTTCTTATGATGTGCTTATAATAGGAGTGATCCTTTATAAAGAGAACATAAGTAATATTATATCTGCTATTAGAAAGATAACGCAGATACCAATTATTATTTTGACGGATGCATCTTCTTTATTGTGTATGTCATGGAAAAAAGAATCAATATACGCTGGTGCAGATTGTGTAATGGATATAAATAGCACTATAGAAGAAGTAGATCTGCAGATTTTTTCATTGGCACGACGAAACAATAAACAAAAAATAACTCAAAAGCAATCCGAAACGATGATTAATAAGGGAAAACTTGTAATGGATCATAAGAAACATAAAGTATTTTGGAATGATGTAGCGTTACATTTAACACGACAAGAATATAATTTTTTATACTTATTAGCGGCGACACCGATGAGAGTATACACGTTTGAACAGATTTACCAGCTTGTCTGGAAAGATTATCCTGTTGGTGATATTAAAAATATCATCTGGTGTCTGGTAAAGCGACTGAGAAAAAAGCTGAATGTTGTTGAAGATGGTGCTGGGAATTGTATCGTCAGTGTCAGGGATATAGGTTACAAATTTGAATTGAATAAAGAAAACGAACAACAGTAAGGCGAATGATCCGTAAAAAGATTGTTCGTCTTATTTTATTTATTCTGGAAAGAAGGTGATAAAAACTGACCGTCAATTGACAGGTTTCTGACCGTTAACTGACAGGTGCATCCGATACACTGTGCCTTTGTAAAGATATGATTACAAAGGAGATCCGTGTTTGCAGGGAGACAGCAGAGATGCCGGACATTCCTGTAGACAGGAAGAACGGACCAGAGCACCGCCACACTCCGATTTGATTTCGCAAAAATTCAGATCGGAGGAAAACATAAGTGGCTTACAATAAAGCAAAAGAAGAATATAGATGGAACCAGTGGAAAGCAGAGGAAGAGAAGATCCTGCGTGAACAGGGCGTGGATGAAGAGACGATCCAGAAGCTTCGGGAGTATGACTGGGACGATTTCAATGCAGAGCGGAGATTCCGGGAACACCAGACCTCGCTTCTGGACTGTATGGAACTGCTCCTGGAAGAAAAAGAAACCAAAGAGTCCCAGCCGGAGAGCGTAGAAGCCCTGCTGGATACCGTGGAGAACGAAGAACTGCTTCAGATCCTGTTATCAACTGATAAGAAAACTCTTCAGATGATTGTCCTGAAGATGATGGGATATGCACCAAAAGAGATCAGTCATCACATGGAACTGCCGGAGCAGACGGTTTATACAAGACTGCGGAGATTAAGGGAAAAGATCAAAAAGTCCATGAAATTTGAATAAAACAAAAGGTTCTCATCGGCTGACTATTAGAACGAACAGACAGGAGGATTGATACGATGGATGAGAAAGAAGTGTCCGAAATGCAGGAAGAAATGATGACGGTACTGGTAGTCGAGCCGATGAAAGCTCCCTATGTCAAGAACATCCCCAATGAGCTGGAGGATCTGCAGCAGGCGGTAGGCGGTGACATTGAAATGACCTATCCGTTTGATGATGAAGTTGGAATCCTTTTAAACGGCAATGGAAAATTTGAGGGATTGCCACTGAACCGGGCGTTATATGATGATCATGGACAGGTCTATGATGCGATAGCCGGGACTTTCCTTGTAGTAGGGCTGACAGAAGATGATTTTACTTCGCTGACACCGGAACAGATTGAAAAGTTTAAAGAAAAATACCAGTCACCGGAAATTTTTACTCTGTTTAACGGAGAACTCCATGTGATGAAGATGCCGCCGGAAGAAGCAAAAAAACAGAAAGAAAGCCGTAAGAACGATGAAAAACAAAAGAATCCGGCAAAGAAGAAAAACAGATCCGGGGATGCAAGATAAAATATTTTTTTGTGAAGTGAATAAAAAAATACACTGCCATCGGCTAGTAAGCAGAGGGACATCCCTCGGCTGTTCTTTGGCAAGTGAATATCGGCACTACAGGTACGTTCCCAACCGTAGAAGCGTGACAGTATGAGCGCCATGATTAAGTATAGGGTAAAGATTCTTAGACTTGGAGCGAGAAAGCATAGCTGTGAATAAGGCGGTGGCAGCCTTTCGCCAGGATCACGGATGGGGGATAATGATACACGTTACCAGCCAGAGAGCGGAAGATGGACTCCGGGTTGTAATCAGAAAGACCCCTAGGACATCTGTGAGCGGCGGCAAGCCGCCCGCCTGTAGTGTCCCCTTTCCCAGAAGAAATACAGGGATAGTTCCGGGGGTGCGAGGTCAAATGCGGAACAGCAAGATAAAAAAGAAATCAATGAAGAAGTGTGTCGTTGATATCAGATACCATGCGGCTGTGGGAGACTACAGCCGTATTCTTGTGGTATTAACGTCACATCAAGGGGAGAGAACAGATGGAAGAAACAAAAAGAAGTGGAATGAGCAAGGATCAATTCTGGAATCTGATTGAAAAAGCAAAGGAAGTGTGCGGCACCGATCTGGATGCTTCGGCAGTGTGGATCAAGCAGCAGCTCTTCTATATGACACCGGAGGATGTCCTCCAATTCCACAATCTTGTTTACAGTTACCGGGATGCGGCTTATAAGTACGGCTTATGGACAGCGGCAGGTATTATGATGGAAGCAGGGTGCAGTGATGACAGTTTTTCCGATTTTCGGATGTGGCTGATCGCCCAGGGAAAAGAAGTTTATCTGAATGCCTTAAAAGATCCGGATTCCCTTTCCGGCGTGACTCCGTATGGGTACTGTAGTTTTGAAGCGTTGGGATACATCTCATCGCAGGTCTACAGTGCCATGAAAGGGAAAAATATCTATCAGGACAGTACGGCAAGAATGCAGATGGAATGTTATGAGCAGGTGATCCGGGATATTGTGTACCATCCCATGATCGAGTATCCGCTGGAATTACCGGAAGCAATGGTGGTATATCCGAAACTCTGTGAATGCCATTTGTCTGAGCAGGTAAGGAAAGCTCCTCAGAAAGTAAGGACATGGAATGTTTCCCGGACGGATATCCGAAGGATGATGGCAAGAGGGAATGCTGCCATAAAGAAAATGCAGGAACAGGGACAGAATACACCGGAAGCGACCAGACCCGTCTGTAAGGGTACGGTAAGATAAGATTTCTGACAAGGAGAAGTAATGTGTTATAAAAATGAATATCAGAAAAGGGCACATGGCGAAGTGGAACAGATCTTTCGGGAGCTTCTCCCGGAAGCCGGGCTTCATGTAAGGGAAGAACAGATCCGTCTCTGCCATGAAATGCTGGATGCCCTTATGAAAAATGAAATCACGCTCTGTGATGCAGGAGTCGGCATCGGAAAGACCTATGCCTATCTGACAGCCTGCATCCTGATGCGGAAATATAGTGTACTGCATTCCGGTTATTCGGGATGTGACAGGCGGTCTGTAGTGGTATCCACTTCCAGTATCGCCTTACAGAAAGCCATCATAGAGGAATATGTTCCTTTCTTATCGGACGTATTGTTAAAAGCAGATCTGCTTCAGGGAGAGTTAAAAGCGGTCGTCCGCAAGGGAAAGGAACATTTTGTATGCGATTACAGGCTGGCCCAGAGATTAGAGGCAGTCCGGGACAAGAATAAAAATCAGGCACAGATGGAGGCATTGAAGTCCCTCCGGCATAACTTTGATTTAGATTCCGTACATAACCTGAGCGGTTTTGACCGCAGGCTGGTGTGCGTACCGAAATTCTGCCCCAGGGAGTGTCCGGGGAAAGCAGGATGCCGTTATCAGAAATATTTGGATGTTTCCAAAAAAGAGGAAGTTTTTATACAGATATGCAATCACAATTATCTTCTGGCAGACGCCATGCACCGGATGAATGAATACCGGCCTCTGCTGGCGGATTACAGAGCATTGGTAGTAGATGAAGCACATAAGCTCCCAGAAGCTGCCAGCCAGATGGATGGGAGAAGTATTGGAAGAGAGGATGTGCAGGAAATCTCGTATTTCTTAAACAGGGAGCATAAAAGTTCGGAAGGTAAGAGACTACAGGATTGGTTTAATACACTTTCAATGGAAATCCGTAAGGATCAGGCCGGGATGGGAGATGACATAGCTGGAAAAGAAAATTTCTATTTTCCGGCAAAGTGCCGATCTTCTCTGGAGCAGGTAAGGGGGAATCTCAGTCTTATGCTTAAAAGACTTGCTGGAAATGTCCCTTACTGGATCTTCCGGCGGCTGGAAGAGATGGAAGAGCTGTTCGGCTGGTTTCTGAAGAAGGATACCAGATACGTTTTATTTCTTCAGCCAGACGGCAGGGGAGATCCTGTGTTTATGGCTGTTAGCAGAGAGATTCCAAGGTTTCTCCATGATTCCTTATGGGACAGGGGATTTCCCTCGATTCTCACCAGTGGAACTTTAAAAGCCGGAAATGGGTTTGTAAGGACCAGACAGATGACCGGGCTGGAAAAGAAAAGCAGAGTCCGGGAGTGTGTAGCAGAATCCCCATTTTGTTACAGAGAGAACTGTCTGCTCTATATTCCTGAGAATTTAAAAGCGACGCTCAAGGGAAGCCGGGAAGAGGTCGAGCAACTTGCAGGCCAGATCCGTGATCTGGTGTGTTCTACTTTTGGGCATACACTGGTACTGTTTACATCTTATACCCTGATGGGAAATGTGCAGCAGCTCCTGCGGGATCAGATCCCGTTCCCGATGGTGCAGGTATGGAGAAACTCACAGGAAGAAATCGCACGGTTTAAGAAGATGGAAAATGCCGTTCTGTTTGCAGCCGGCTCCTGTTGGGAAGGTGTGGATTTTCCGGGGGATATGGTATCGTCCCTGATCATTGTAAAATTGCCGTTTGCTGTACCGGACCCCATCCATGAAGCACAAAGGGAACAATACCGATCACTGGAATCCTACATTCAAAATGTTGTTGTTCCAGATATGCAGAAGAAACTGCGCCAGGGATTCGGACGGGCGATCCGGACGGAGCAGGACACCTGTGTAGTGTCCATTTTAGACCACCGAGCGGCAAAGAAAGGAAAGTACCGGGGAGATGTTCTGGACGCCCTGCCAAAGTGCCAGATGGCAGAAAAAATCGATGAAGTAGAGGACTTTATCCGAAGCCGGAAAGTGGAGCGTTACTACAGCTGATAACATCCGTGGTGTTGTTGGTTCTGCCCAGATCTGGACAGAAAATAAGACAAAAAGTTTAGTGGTATTTCAGGAGCGGTTTTGACCGAATTGGTGGTATTTGTGATAGCTTTATCGGCATGAGTTGGGTATACTGTGTATAGCGTTAGAGGAAAGGAAGTGAGCAGGAATGAGACGATATGAACTGGAAAAAGAAAGAGAGGGTTCCACCGTTTATTTCTTTATCAGAGATGTGGAAACACTGGATATCGTCCTGCTTCCAACCAAATATCTGATGCACAAGATACGGAGCAAATGTTCGCCGAATACGATACGGCGCTCCGCACTTTCCATCCTGTATTATCTGGAATACATCCATGAAAAAGAACAGGAATTGATAGATATATATCAAATGCCTTATGTCGAACAGACAGAACACTTTGTAAAGTTTTTATACTGGCTGAAAGCTGGGAAACATACGCAAGATGAAAATCACAGATCTCCGAACAATGGAACCTGCAACGCATACTTAAAAGATGTGTTCAGGTTCTATCTTTTTATAGAAGAAGAGTACCAGCAGTTCGGGGAACTGAAAGCACTGTCCTATAATTATTTTATGGCAGTCGATGCGGTAGGTGTAAAGAAAAGCATACGGTCAAGGAGCTTCAAAGGCTATTTAAAAGAGGAAGAGCATAAGGCAAGGGCAGCAAAGAAAGATGAAATTGTAGAAATCCTGAAAGCGTGTACCAATATAAGAGATCGGCTTCTCATGCTGCTTCTGGCAGAGACAGGCTACCGAATCGGTGAGATCTTAGGAATTGATTACAGTAAGGACATTGATTATCAGAACCACATAATCCGGGTATATTTCCGTGAGGACAATGAAAATGGAGCGAGAGCCAAGAATGCAGAATACCGAAGTGCGAAGATCAGCAAAGATACCTTCGATTTTTTAAATTTGTATATTGCAGAGTACCGAAAACTCCTTCAGCACCAGACAAGCCTGTTTGTGAATATTTCCGGGGATAATATCGGAAAACCAATGAACGTGGAAGCAGTATACTCCATGCTAAAAAGAATGGATAAGAAAACAGGGATTAAGATCACGCCTCATATGCTCCGGCATTACTTTGGAAATGAGCGGAGAAAAGCAGGATGGTCGCTGGAACTGATACAGCTGGCCTATGGACACCGCCACATCCAGACAACCATCAATTATCTGGACATTGTGGATGATGAACTGCTGGATGCCAGCCAGGAATTCTACGAGAAACACTCCTCCCTGTATGGGATTGAGGAATTGCTATAGGAGGTGGTTTTTATGCCTGCGTTTTTACAGTCTTTTATAGAGGCAGAACAAGAACGGAGCAGGCGGATTGAGCAGCTACGAAAAGAAATCCGGGAGTTTGCAAAAGAGGAAGCAGGAAGTTCCATTACAGAACAGATTCTGCTGTTTCTGGCAGATGAGATGGTAGAACATCTTTCGGAAATAGATTATGAACTGCGAATGAAATTTGAATTATACATAACACCGCTGATAAAGCGAAATTACATTTACCGATATACCGGAACGTTCGACCGGATACGGCAGGCGTACATCCGGGAACGGATGAAAACTCCGGCTGGACAGAGGGAATGTGAATGGAAATATAAAAATGAAATACTTTTTGTTCCATACCACTCAGATCCTGTAATCGTAAAGAGTGTGGAAACGGTACGGTGTCGGAGCAACATGGTCTGGAATTTTAAAGCGGCAGCCAGTGAGAAACTGAAACGTCAGATTTTTACCGTGCTGGAATATATTCTGGAGAATTATGAAATTTCCAGACTGAGGGAATATAAACTGACCGGGCTACAGCTTTTTTACGAATTTTGCATCCGGGAGCAGATTACAGATATCCAGCTTCTGGAGCTGGAACAGGAAACAGCATTTCAGGACTACCTGAAGCAGAAAGTCGAGAAAGAGCAACGGCGAAAACGACTGAAGAGCATTGTGGAAACTGCCCGTAAAGTGATTTTTATAGAAACTGATGAAACAAGATGGGATGCTACCATCTGGTATTTAGAGCGGTTTCGTATTGCCAAAGAAAGAATAAACCAGAGTGACAGTATAGAAAAAATATCATTTCAGGAAGTTCTACAGCCCAAGAATCGATTGCTGCTTCAGGAATATATGAAGTACGAAATTGGAATCGGAGAACTGGCGCTCAGTACGGTGTACGAAAGATTCCGAACCATTCGAAATTTTTTGCAGGAGATCAGCGAACTGGAAGTTACCAAGTGTGATGCCAGCCTGATTGATGTATATTTAAAGAATTTGCAGAATGGTGCTATGGGAGCAAAGACATTTAATACCAATGTTTCGGGAATACAGTTTTTTATGAAATTTCTGGAAGTAAAGGGGTATATAAAAAAGGTTCCGTTTTATGCATCGTATTACTTGGAAAAACAGATCCCAGTCCACCATGACAGAAGTGTGGAAGAGGATGTGTATATGGAAATTATCCAAAACCTCTCACAGTTTCCTGAACACCTGAGAATGATGTTTTTACATCTCTGGTGTGTGGGACTCCGGATCAGTGAGGTCTGCACCTTAAAAGGGGATGCGTATTATATCCAGAATGGTGACTGCTGGATGAAGGTCTACCAGGTGAAAATGAAAAATTATAAAAGGGTTCCCATTCCGGTAACATTGTATCGTCTGATGCAGGTTTATCTGAAAAAGCACCCTACCGAAAAAGAAGCATACATTTTTCGGAATCGGAAAGGTGGAGCATTTTCCAAAAGCACCTTCATGGGGCAGATGAAAAAATACTGCTCCCAGATAGGCATACAGAATGGAGAATATATTTTTAAGTCTCATGATTACCGACATACCGTAGCAACCAATTTTTATGAGCATGGCGTATCAATCCAAAGCATCCGGGACTATCTGGGACATACGTTTGAGAAAATGACCATGCAGTATATAGATTATATGCCAAGAAAAATTGCTAAAGAAAATGACGCATACTTTGAGGAAGAGGAAAACAGCCTGCTTGCCTGTATGCAGAAAGGAGAGAAGCATGGATAATAAACTGAAATTCCAACAACTGGAATGTTATAAGCTGGCTACCGATGAGCAAAAGGAAAAGCTGAATAAGGAACAATATTTTGATCTGGATAAACTGCCGGGAAACCAGCTTCAGACAGAATTTGTCGAATACATTTACTACCGTGGAACGCAGGTATCCATCCTGACCATAAAAAGGGAAAGACATTATTTTAACAGCTTATGTGAATTTTTTCAGAAGTCATCCCATCAGGAGAACAGCCTGCTTGACAGAGAAAAAGACTTCTGGATAAAGCAGTTGAAAATGTGGATGATACAAAACGGTAGGGCTTTGACGAAGCATAAAGTGACGAACATTCAGACTGAATCGGTGGAAAAAGCTGCCCTGATCCGGTATTTTGAAAGCCTTCTGGAATTTACACTGGATCGATCAGAAACCAATGAGCTGGCAAAGGATATCTGGCATCTGGAAAGGCTTCCGCTTATCCTGCGGACAAATCCGATTGTCAACCATAAGACACTAAATTTCAGAGGAATCCGGCAACCAGATATTCGGGAAGAAGTAAAAAAAGCAATTTACCATCATCTGAAAACCGAAGCCCTTGGCAGTATAAAACGTGAACTGTCCGCAATGAATAAATTTTCAAAGTATTTGGATGAAAAGCATTCCAAGATCAGCACCTGCGAAGAGATTGACCGGGAGATCATAGAACAATTTTTAATCAACATCAAGGTAGAATCAAACGGAGGGAATGGCATCCGGGATGACCTGCTAAAGCTTCGAAATGTGCTGGAAACAATCGGAAAAATTTATGATTTTCCACATCTTACAAAACTGTTTTTAAAATCTGATTTTCCGCCAGAACGGAAAGCAGAATTCAAATCTTATTCGGACAGTGAGCTGAAAAGACTGAATGCCCAGATTGTAAAAATGGAAGAGCAGATAGCAAGGGCAATGATCATCCACCAGATGCTTGGAACCAGAATTTCCGACACGCTGACCTTGCGGAAAGACTGCCTTTATAAACATGACCGTCAGGATATGATTATCATATACCAGCCGAAAACAAGAAGATATGAAAAACCGATCAGCCGGGAGCTGGCACAGCTGATTGGAAAGGCAGTCAGTTATGCAAATGAGCATTATCCTGAAAGCATTTATATCTTTGCGGACGAGAACAAACCGGAGAGACCAATCAGTTACCAAACCTTGCAGGATAAAGTGCTTCGAATGATCTATGAAAAAGATATCCGGGATGACAGCGGAAACTTATTCGGATTTGGAACGCATATGTTCCGGCACTGCTATGGGGTAAAATTAACGGAACTCCATGTGGATGACTGGACGATAGCGAAGCTCCTGGGACATAAGGGAGTACGAAGTGTCCAATATTACCGAAAAATGAGCAATCAGCGGATGGCAGATGAAACAAGAGAAGTTAGAAATTTTATGTCACAGATTATACTGGCAAGTCTGGACGGATGGGGAGAAGAATATGAGCAAATACGACAAGATGCTGGAATTGAATAAAAGAAAGAGCGAAGAAAAAGTGGAACGGGCAGTCCTGACAATACGGACAATGGTGTTGGAGAGAGAAAAGGTGTCCGTACCAGCACTGATGCAAAAGACTGGTTTATCTAGAGGATTCTTTTACAAGAATCCGATTGTAAGAGGTGAGATTGATGCAGCAATGGAACAGCAGGCTGGTATGGTGGATCCAAGGAGAAACATTATCAGTCAGGCGATGGAAGCGGAAATGAATCTGCTCCGGCAACAGCTACAGAAACTGAAAAGCGAAAATGAGAATCTAATAAAGGAAAACCAGAAGTTAAAAAAAGCACTATCCAAGAAAGAGTTGAATCTTATCAAACAGATTTAAGCTATATCATAATGCAAAGTAGGTCTGCCAGAATACAGCAGATCTGTTTTGCATTGTGATATAGAAACAGATTATGCTTAAAAGGCATTAAGCAACCCATGATAATGGGTATTGGACATAGAAAGTAATATGGGTGTATGATGGAGCCGATAAGAAATAGAGCGTACCTGAAAAGCAAACTGCCACAGGAAAATTATGAACTTTATGTAAAAAGCTGCAAAGTCTATTGACCTGGAGTTTACTTCAGGTTGTACCATAAAAGAAAAAGAGCAAGGAGGAATTTTTTATGGATATTGAACAGATGAAAAAAGACTTAGGTGGAGGTAACGTATTTCCAATCGGTGAAGAAAATGTAGTATTTGCAAAATATTTTACAGGTGAGTGCTATCTGAATATGCTTACAACAGAGAGAGTACCAGTTGGTCTCGTTACTTTCGCTCCTGGAACCATCAATGCATATCACATCCATCATAAAGGTGGACAGATCCTTATGGTTACTGGTGGAAGAGGATGGTACCAGGAAGAAGGAAAGCCGGCTCGTGAGCTGAAAGCCGGAGATGTAGTAAATATTCCACCAGAAGTAAAACATTGGCATGGAGCAGCGAAAGACAGCTGGTTCCAGCATCTGGCTGTTGAAGTTCCGGCAGAGGGTGCTTCCAATGAATGGCTTGAGTTTTTACCGGAAGAAGAGTATAACAAATTACCATAAAGCAAGAAAGACGGAGGTTTAGTATCATGGCAAAGATCACACAGACAGCGGGAAGAAATGCTCTGGGAACATTTGCCCCGGAGTTTGCACATTTTAACGATGACGTTCTGTTCGGAGAGAACTGGAATAACGAAGATATTGATTTAAAAACAAGAAGTATCATCACAGTCGTAGCACTGATGGCACAGGGAATCACAGATTCCTCTTTGAAATTCCATTTACAGAATGCCAAGGATCATGGGGTAACGCAGAAAGAAATCGCAGCGATTATCACCCACGTAGCATTCTATGCAGGCTGGCCAAAAGGCTGGGCAGTGTTCAACCTTGCAAAAGAGGTTTGGAACGAGGACGAAACAGAGGAATAACCTGGCAAAACTGCTCGTCACGAAAAGTTCGCACAAAGCACAGACGTGTATGCCGTTAAAGCCAGTAACTACAAGGGATTGCGAATAGGGAGTCCAGTTTATTGCCGAAATAACTGGCATATCCATCATGCAAAAAGTGGAGGCGGACAGATTCTGGTATGCGTTGCCGGAAGAGGATATTATCAGGTAGAAGGTAAAGAAGCTGTAGAAATGAAGCCAGGCGACTGCATCAATATTCCGGCAGAAGTGAAACACTGGCATGGCGCAGCACCGGATGAATGGTTTTCACATCTGGCAATAGAAGTTCCGGGCGAAAATAGTTCCAATGAATGGCTTGAACCGGTAAGTGATGAAGAATATAGAAAACTAAAATAGGAAGATTGAAAAAAGTATCTGAATGGGATAAAACTTTTCCAAAAAGTGAAAAAGTAGATCATGAGAAAGTGACATTTGTAAATCGTTATGGAATCACACTTGCTGCAGATTTGTATAAGCCGAAAAATGCATTTGGAAAATATCCAGCGATTGCTGTAAGTGGACCATTTGGTGCAGTCAAAGAACAGTGTTCCGGACTGTATGCGCAGACGATGGCTGAAAAAGGATACCTTACTATTGCATTTGATCCTTCTTTTACGGGAGAAAGTGGAGGCAATCCAAGATACATGGCTTCTCCGGATATTAATACAGAAGATTTCATGGCTGCTGTTGATTTCCTTTCTGTTCGGGAAGAGGTAGATCAAGATAGAATAGGAATCATTGGAATCTGTGGCTGGGGTGGGATGGCTCTTAACGCAGCTGCACTCGATACAAGAATAAAAGCAACGGTTGTATCTACCATGTATGATATGACAAGGGTAAATGCGAATGGGTACTTTGATTCTGAGGACAGTGAAGAAGCACGTTATGCGAAGAAGCAGTCGCTGAATACCCTCAGAACCCAAGAATACTGTAAAGGCGAATATTCCAGAGCTGGTGGTTGTGTTTCTCTTCCGGTTCCAGAGGATGCCCCTTTCTTTGTAAAAGATTACAGTGAGTATTATAAAGGCAGATGTTATCATAAAAGAAGCCTGAATTCCAATGATGGCTGGAACAGTATTGGATGTATGTCATTTATGAATCAGCCAATATTAAAGTACAGTAATGAAATCAGAAGTGCAGTCCTTATCGTTCATGGAGAAAAAGCACACAGCTATTATTTTGGAAAAGATGCTTATGAAAATATGATCAAGAACAGCAAGTACACATCTAATAAAGAACTGCTGACAATTCCGGGAGCTGTTCATACAGATCTATACGATAATCCGGATGTGATCCCATTTGACAAAATTCAGAAATTTTTTAAAGAAAACGGAGTTGGTTAATTATGACGTGTGAAGAATATTTGAGTAATATGAAGCCCGGATATATCGTAGATGGTGGAAGTGAAGAACATCTGGTTATGCATGAGCTGTCTCAAAGGGCATTAAAGATAACGATGGAGCTGAATAACAAATATCATACAAAAGAAGAAATTATACAGCTTATGTCGGAACTTACCGGACAAAAAATAGATGAAAGTTTTGGAATGTTTCCTCCGTTTTATACAGACTGCGGGCGAAATATCCATATAGGTAAAAATGTTTTTATTAATGCAGGATGTAAGTTTCAGGATCAGGGTGGTATTTATATAGAGGATGGAGTCCTGATTGGACATAATGCAGTATTGGCAACGATCAATCATATGGAAGATCCCGAGAAAAGAGCAGGTATGATATTTCAGCCGATTCACATCGAAAAAAAAGTGTGGCTTGGAGCAAATGTAACGGTTCTTCCGGGGGTTACGATTGGTGAAGGTTCGGTCATTGCAGCCGGAGCAGTTGTAACAAAAGATGTTCCAGCCAATATAATTGCGGCAGGAGTGCCTGCGAAAGTTATACGGAAGGTTAAAAAAGACACTGAAAAAGGAGAAATTTAATCATGGCAAAAAAGTATTGATCATATCGACAAGTCTTCGAGGAGGCAGCAATTCTGATATACTTGCAAATGAGTGTGCAAAGGGAGCAAAAGAAGCCGGGCATGATGTGGAACTTCTTTCTTTGAAAGGAAAAGATATAAAATATTGTATCGGTTGTCTATCCTGTCAGAGGAATGGGATGTGTGTACTGAAGGATGGTGTTGCAGATATTATGGCAAAAGTAAAGGATGCGGAGGTCATTGTCTATGCAACACCAATTTATTACTATGAGATGTGTGGCCAGATGAAAACACTTCTTGATAGATTGAATCCTTTATATTCGATAGATTATTCATTCAGAGATATTTATATGATTGCAACTGCCGCTGAGAATGATGAAAGTGCGTTTGAAAAAGCCTACAATGGTCTGCAAGGCTGGGTAGACTGTTTTGAAAAGGCTTCCTTGAAAGGCATGGTCGGTGGCGGTGGAATTGATGCTGCAAATATAGCTGCAAGCCATGTTGATGTGATGAAAAAAGCATATGAACTTGGAAAGAAATTATGAGTTTGAAAAGAGTACTGTTATTTAGTCTGTGTATATTAGTTTTATCTGGGCTTGTAGGATGTAGAGAAACAGAAATTACCGTCAAATCGGAATTGTGCGCCCAGATAAGGGCGAGTAGTCTAGCAGGTGGAATGCCTGTCTGGTAAGGTCTAACCAAC
>ENA-OPVL01001345-OPVL01001345.1-human-gut-metagenome-genome-assembly--contig:-NODE-1345-length-15080-cov-2.591614_pt1 | contig 15080 bp, 10 predicted proteins | sample MGYA00241496_ERZ501984 | MGnify/ENA primary metagenome ERZ501984 (study PRJEB25962, sample SAMEA2042986) | human gut metagenome | biome: human gut; feature: human-associated habitat; material: faeces... | reverse complement strand
CCGGGAAAAGCAAAAGGCAGCGAACTGTATGAATTTCGGGTAAAGGATAACGGAATTGGAATGAGTCAGGAATTTGTACAGAAGATCTTTTCTCCTTTTGAGCGGGAGCGGACTTCTACAGTCAGCAGGACTCAGGGTACGGGACTTGGAATGGCCATTACCAAGAACATCGTGGATATGATGGGCGGTACTATTGAGGTTCAGACAGAGCAGGACAAAGGCACCGAGTTTATAGTCCGTCTGCCATTTCGGACTCAGCCTGAGCATCATCGCATAGAGAAGATTTCGGAACTAGAGGGTCTTAAGGCATTGGTTGTAGACGATGACTTTAACACCTGTGACAGTGTAACAAAGATGCTTGTAAAGGTTGGAATGCGTTCGGAATGGACAGTCTCGGGTAAAGAGGCTGTTCTCCGTGCACGACAGTCAATGGAGCTGGGGGATGCATTTCATGCTTATATCATTGATTGGCGTCTGCCGGATATGAATGGAATTGAAGTTACACGTCAGATCCGCAGTCTTGATGACAATACGCCGATCATTATTCTGACGGCATACGACTGGTCAGATATCGAAACAGAAGCCAGAACTGCAGGAGTGACTGCATTCTGCGCGAAACCTCTGTTTATGTCAGATATCAGAGAGACTCTGATGGCTGCTATCGGCCAGAAGCAGGCCGGGGCAGATGATAATATTCTTCCGGCAGCAGATTCAGATTTCAGAGACAGGCGCATACTGCTTGTGGAAGATAATGAACTGAACAGTGAAATTGCAGTAGCGCTCCTTAGTGAATATGGTTTTCGGGTTGATACAGCGGAAGATGGAGCAGAGGCTGTGGAGAAAGTTAAGAATTCAACACCAGGTGACTATGATCTGGTGCTTATGGATGTGCAGATGCCTGTAATGAATGGATATGAGGCTACTGAGCGGATCCGTTCACTGGATAATCCTTCACTGGCGGGAATTACGATCCTTGCCATGACTGCCAATGCTTTTGACGAAGACAGAAAGAAAGCACTGGCATGTGGTATGGATGGATTTCTATCCAAACCAATTGTTATAGAGGAACTGATCAGTACATTACAAAACAGTCTGGGGTAAGTTTTCTGTTTGAACTGTGATAATGGGATATGAAAAGTGGTTTGATGAAAGCAAGGAGGAGCAACGAATGATTTGTGGAATGACGTATTTTCAGATATGTCTGTATTTTCTTATTTATTCTTTTGGCGGCTGGGTTGTTGAAGTTATTTTTCATGCAGTAGCGTTGGGAAAAGTTATAAACAGAGGTTTCCTGAATGGACCGGTCTGCCCGGTATATGGATTTGGGGTGCTTTCTGTTTTTGCTTTGCTCAATACAATTCAGGGCAGCGGGCGTCAGATGAGTGATGGAATGATTTTTGTGTTTGGAATTGTTCTGGCAACTGCGGTGGAGTTGGTTGCAGGCTGGCTGCTGGATGTGTGTTTCCACGCAAGATGGTGGGATTATTCAGATAAACCCTTTAATTTTCATGGCTACATTTGCCTGGAGTTTTCTCTGATCTGGGGACTGGCTATCGTTATGGTAGTAAAAGTTTTCCAGAAGTATGTAGAGGCACATGCGTTACATACACCTGCAATCTGGGAATGGATTGTGATAGCAGTTTTGTATGCTGTGTATCTGACAGATTTTATTGTGACGGTAGCAGTGATCCAGGGACTGAATAAAAAGCTTACCAGACTGGATAAGGTTCGCTCAGATCTGAGAATTGTAAGTGATAAACTGAGTGATACACTGGCTACGACTACGATTGGCACAGCACAGAAAGTGGGAGAAGGAAAGGTTCAGGCAACTCTTGCAGCAGCAGAACTGCGTGATGCAACTGCCGCACAGCGAGAAAAATCTATCGAAATGCTTCGTATAAAAAGAGCGGAGCTTCAGGCTCAGTTTGAGGAACTGTCCAGTTCTATTACCAATCATACCGTTGTCGGTCAGGGGCGTATCATCAAGGCATTTCCGAAGATGCAGCACAGAGACTATTCTGAACTGATTCAGGAGCTGAAAAAGAGATTAAAATAGATTAAAATGCAGAGGGAGGCTTCAGGTGAACAGACAGGCAGTACAAACCTTAAAGACTTATTTTGGATATGATACATTCAGAGAAGGGCAGGAGAGTGTTGTGGAGTCCATTCTGGAACACCGGGATGTGCTTGCAATCATGCCGACAGGAGCCGGAAAATCTATCTGTTATCAGGTACCGGCACTGATGCTGTCAGGAATTACGATTGTAATTTCTCCTCTGATCTCACTGATGCAGGATCAGGTAAAGGCTTTGAATGAAGCGGGAATACATGCCGCATTTATCAATTCTTCACTGTCGGAAAGTCAGATTAGCAAGGCGTTGTACCTGGCAGCAGGAGGAAGATACAAAATTATTTATGTTGCACCGGAACGTCTGGAAAATTATGAGTTTCTGGAATTTGCCAGACAGGTGGAGATTTCCATGGTGACAGTGGATGAGGCACATTGTATTTCACAGTGGGGACAGGATTTCAGACCAAGCTATGTCAAAATCGTAGACTTTGTAAAAAATCTTCCCGGTCGTCCGATCGTCAGTGCTTTTACCGCAACTGCAACAGAGGAAGTAAAGAACGACATTCTCTGTACTTTAAAGCTGGAAGATCCGAAAGTAGTGATCACCGGGTTTGACAGAAAGAATTTATATTACAGCGTGGAAAATATCCGGCGAAAAGACGATTTTGTGATGGATTACATAGACAGACATCCAACAGAGAGCGGGATTATTTACTGCTCTACAAGAAAAAATGTGGACAATCTTTTTGAACTACTTTTCCAAAAAGGAGTTGCTGTTACCAGATATCATGCAGGACTGAATAATGAAACCAGAAAAAAGAATCAGGATGATTTCATTTACGACAGAACCCCTGTTATTATTGCAACAAATGCATTTGGAATGGGGATTGATAAATCCAATGTGAGATATGTGATCCATTACAATATGCCGCAGAGTATGGAGAATTATTATCAGGAGGCAGGACGTGCAGGGCGTGACGGAGAGAATTCCCAGTGCGTTCTATTGTTTTCTGCACAGGATGTTATAATCGACCGAATGCTTCTGGATAACAAAGATTTTTCCGATGTGGATGAAGAGGATGAATTTCTCATTCGTCAGCGGGATATACGAAGGCTTCAGATCATGGAAGGATATTGTAAAACAACAGGATGTCTGCGAAATTATATTCTGGAGTATTTCGGTGAAAAGACCTTCGGTCCCTGTGATAATTGTGGAAATTGTCACAGAGAATACCATGAGACAGATATGACCAGAGAGGCGAAGTGGGTAGTGAACTGTGTAGCTGAGACGAGAGGAAGGTATGGACTGACAATTGTGATTGGTACTCTGCTGGGGGCTAAGAGAGCCCGGTTGAGGGAGCTTGGAGCAGATAAGTATAAATCTTATGGAGCATTGAATGATCACAGTGAGGCAGAACTCAGGGCACTGATCAGCCAGATGACTGAGATGGGATATCTCTATCAGACACAGGAACGTTACAGTGTGCTGAAACTGGGCGATATTTCTCCGCTAAGAGATGAAAATACTCACGTGATCATGCGTACTTACGAGGAAAAAGAACCGGATAAAAAGAAAAAGCCCCAGAAATCTGTCAGAAAACGCAGCACAGATGCGCTTACGGCAGCAGGTTACGATTTATTTGAAGCCCTGCGGAAACTTCGTCTGGAAATTGCAAAAGAGGAAGCCATGCCTCCATATATCGTGTTCAGTGATAAGACGCTGATAGATATGTGCATCAAATGTCCGTCAAATGAAGAAGAAATGCTGGAGGTTTCCGGTGTGGGCGAGAATAAGCTAAAGAAATACGGTCAGAGATTTCTGGAAGAGATACAGAAGTTCTGCCTGGAACGTCCGAATGCGGTTTTGAGTATGTCGGAAGATGAAAATGGTAATCCCTGAGAACAAAGGTTGGAAAACAGATGAATATAGAAAAATATACGGAAGAATTAATCACATTGAGACATTACTTTCATCAACATCCGGAGCTGGCACTTCAGGAAGTGGAGACGTCTGCATATATCCGGAAATATCTGGAGAAACTGGGATATGAGATTGTGCCGATAGAACCTACAGGATTGATCGCGGAACTTCCATCTCTGAGAAACAGGGAGAAACTGGTTGTACTCAGGGCGGAGATGGATGCATTGCCCATACAGGAGCAGACAAATCTACCATATGCATCAGTAAGTCAGGGATGTATGCATGCCTGCGGTCACGATATGATCCTGGCAGCAGCACTGATCCTTGCAAAAATTGTGGCAGAAGAGCAAAGAATGCAGGAAAGTTTTCCGGTCAGACTCCGGTTCCTTTTTGAACCTGCAGAGGAGATTGGTGAAGGTGCAAAAAGAATGCTTCAGGCCGGAGCATTAGAGAATCCGAAAGCAGATGCATTTCTGATGTTTCATTACGCAGCGGACATGACATTTGGAATGGCAGTGCATCAGGGACAGGCATCTTCCATGATCAACAGTATGCAGATTCATGTTCATGGAAAATCCAGTCACTGGTGTGAAGCGGATAAGGGGATTGATGCAATTTATGCAGCTGCTCAAGTGATAAGTGCCATTCATGATCTGAATGAAAGTTTTGGAAAACAGCATCCGGATGCAGGAAAATATATTGTGGGTACGGGTACAATCCATGGCGGTGAATATACGAATATTATTGCAGACCATGTGGTATTAAACGGAAATATACGCGCAGTTCATGAAGAAACTTACATGGCACTTGAGCACGAGCTGGAGAGAAATCTGCAGGAAATTGAAAAGCAGACTGGCACACAGATCCGTATGGAATTTCCAAAAGATCCGGTATATGCGTTTGCCAATGATGAGAAACTTACAGAGACAGCAAAGGTAGTGGGTGCAGAAGTATTCGGAGATAAATTTGTTCTGGAAGGAGAAGATGAGTTGTTTCTTTCCGGTGACAACGCATACAGATATTTTAGAGAAACCAGAGGACTTTTCACAGTATTTCTTGCGGGAATACCAGGAGAGAATCATCCTCTGCATCATCCGAAATTTCAATTGGATGAGAGAATACTGCCGTACAGCGTGGAGACATTGTATAAGATTATAACTACATTATGAAAAAAATTACCAAAAGGACTTGAAAACTAGATTAAAATAGTATAATATAAAAACATAAACAAATTAAGAATGCATAGCAACTATAACTTATTAACGTTGAGTGACAGCAGATTGCTGAATAGTAACGGACAGACGATATACTATAAAGAAAGAATTGAGGGCAGAAATATGAAGATTACAGATACCATTAAATATGTCGGAGTGAATGACCATCAGGTAGATTTGTTTGAGGGACAGTATGCAGTGCCAAACGGAATGGCATATAATTCCTATGTGATTCTGGATGACAAAGTTGCAGTTATGGATACTGTAGATGCCAATTTCAAACATGAATGGCTGGATAATCTTGAACAGGCACTGGGCGGACGTAAGCCGGACTATCTGATCGTTCAGCATATGGAGCCTGACCATGCAGCAAATGTAGCGAACTTTCTGGAAGTATATCCCGGCACTACAGTAGTAGCCAATGCGAAGACATTTGTAATGATCAAGAATTTCTTCGGACTGGATCTGGAAGGGCAGAAACTGGAAGTAGAGAATGGTTCTACACTGAGTCTGGGAAATCACAATCTTGCTTTTGTATTTGCGCCAATGGTACATTGGCCGGAGGTTATGGTGACTTATGACAGCACAGATAAAGTTCTTTTTTCAGCAGATGGATTTGGTAAGTTCGGTGCTCTGGATGTGGAAGAAAACTGGGATGATGAAGCAAGAAGATACTTTATCGGTATTGTTGGTAAATATGGCGCACAGGTACAGAGACTTCTGAAAGTAGCAGCTACTCTGGATATTCAGATCATCTGTCCGTTACATGGTCCGGTACTTACAGAAAATTTGGGACATTATATCAGCCTCTATGATACCTGGTCCTCTTACACACCGGAGGAAGAAGGAATCGTAGTTGCATATACTTCTGTATACGGACATACCAAAGAAGCAGTCAATCAGTTTGTGGAGAAATTAAAGAGCAAGGGATGTCCGAAAGTAGTTGTTTATGATCTGGCAAGAGATGATATGTCTCAGGCACTCAGTGATGCATTCCGTTACAGTAAGCTGGTACTGGCAACAACTACCTATAATGCAGGAATCTATCCGTTTATGAATGACTTTATTACCCGTCTGGCAGAGCATAATTTCCAGAACCGCACAGTGGGCCTTATTGAAAACGGTTCCTGGGCACCTCTGGCAGCAAAAGTAATGAAAAATATGCTTTCTGAATGTAAGAAGATCAACTGGCTGGACACCACAGTGAAGATTATGTCCGCAGTAAATCAGGAAAACAGAGATCAGATGGAAGCGATGGCTTCCGAGCTTTGTAAGGAATATATTGCAAAGAATGATGAACTGGCAAATAAAAATGATATGACAGCATTATTCCGTATTGGTTATGGTCTCTATGTAGTGACATCAAATGACGGTAAGAAGGATAACGGACTGATTGTCAACACAGTTACCCAGCTGACAGACTCTCCGTTCCGCGTTGCAGTTAATATCAATAAGACAAATTATTCTCACCATGTTATCAAGCAGACAGGGGTGATGAATGTAAACTGTCTCTCTGTAGAAGCTCCGTTCTCTGTATTTGAACAGTTTGGTTTCCAGAGTGGAAGAAGCGTGGATAAATTTGCGGGACAGAAGGTGAATCGTTCTGATAACGGACTGATATTCCTGGACAAATATATCAACGCATTTATGTCCCTGAAAGTAGAGCAGTATGTAGATCTGGGAACTCACGGAATGTTCATCTGCAGTGTGACAGAAGCCCGCGTGGTAAGTGACCAGGAGACAATGAGCTACACCTATTATCAGAAAAATGTAAAACCGAAACCTGAAACAGAAGGTAAGAAAGGATTTGTATGTAAAGTCTGTGGATATATCTACGAAGGTGATGAACTTCCGGAAGATTATATCTGCCCACTGTGTAAACATGGAGCTGTAGACTTCGAGCCGATTGGATGAAAGATTTCTCTTGTTAAACTGCTAAAGAGTGACATTCTGTTATATGAATAATTGTTGAGATTTCAGAGTGATCTGATTGATAAAATAAAAAATAGAGATTGTCAGTGGTTAAATTGCTGGCAATCTCTATTTTGCTCCAATATGGTACTATTATTAAATACTGTTTCAGTACTATTTCAAATTTACATTCCAAAATGGTGTATTGATATTATAATGTAAAAATTTGATAAAGTCAAAATATAAAAAATAAATCCATTGAAATAGTATTGAAAATATAAAAGTATAGTGATACAATAAAAAAAGAAAGGACGAAGAGAGGAGGAACTGAGATGACAGAACTTAAACTGGAATTTGAATTGGAAAATGCGGAATTGCCAATAGATTATGATAAAGTGATATTAAGCTTTATGAAAGCAGCAATTGAAAATTTTTCGCCGGATTTATTTGACAGGTTATACAACAAGCGGGAGTCTGTGATAAAGACTTATTGCTGGACATGCTATTTGCCTCATGCCCAATTTACTTCAGACACAATTAAACTTGGAGCAAATAAATTTATGTTAACTTTTTCTGATATTGATATGGGAGAATTACTGATATTTTTTAATGCATTTAGTCTTATGAAGCATAAAATATTCCATATGAACAGAAATTCCATGAAACTGCTGTCGGTGAAAACAAGGAAACTTCAGACAATTAAAGAAACGGAATTGATTGTAAAAATGCAGAGTTCATTAATAGCGAGAAAACATAATAGTGATGATAATACTGATGTTTATTATACCTTTGATGAGCCGGAATTTTCGGATATTGTAAAGGAGAATCTGAAAATCTTTTTACAGAGGATAAACATAGAGTGCGATACAAGTGATTTTTCTATTGTACCTTTAAAAGGAAAAAAGGTAGTTACAAGAACTATGGGGCAATTTGTAGATGGAAATATTGGTATCTATAAAATAACAGGAAATCTCAGACTGTTGGAAATATTGTATGCAGCTGGAATTGGAACTAGACGTTCTGCTGGACACGGGAAATTTGAAATCATATTTTAGTAGGAGGCGGTGATTTCTTGGATAAATATGTAATTACATTGGGGGATTTCCTGAAGAATGCAGGAATCGTAGGTTTCAGATATATGTTAGAAGCAGCAGATGCAAAAGAAGATTCAGACTTTGGCATTACGCAAGACGGACAAGGATTATGGATTGATATGGATTTCGCATTGAATGCTGACTGGACAGACATGTACTTTAAAGCCTGTGTACAGTATTTTGGACCATTTACAGTTTATCAGGGAGTCCTTGACAGAATTAGTAAGTGTATAGATAAAATTCAGATTGGAAAATGGAATCCAGGAAAGGAAGAAAAGGAAGATCTGAAATTTATTAATGACAAACTGCTTTCTAATAGTTATCAGGCTGGATTTGAAAATATAAAACATGATATTGAAATGCAGGAAGTATACCAAATTCTAAAAAAGGATAAACTCAATGACAAGTTAGACGTGACAGATTTGGAAAAACGATTAATTGATTTGGAAAAATTTCTTCAGCAACCAAAGTGCAGGGAAACATTTATTATGAAAAGTGTGATATATACATATATTAATCGTTTTTGGAGCGGAAAGTGTTTTTTACTGCGGGCAAATGCAAAAAAAGATATGCGGGAATTATTTGAAAAAGATTTTTCCGAGCCGTTTAGGAAATATCTGAAGACAGATCATGTAAAAGCAAAAGATTTATGCATTGACTGTGGAGCAACGATAGGACCTAAAGAGAAGAATTCAATTGCATTTATGAATGAAGTGGGGGATGATTTTACAAGAAAACGTTCTGCTTTCTGGGATTGCAAAGTAGATGCATTTCTTTGTCCGGGATGTACGTTTGTTTATGCTCTGAGTCCGTTGGGATTTCGGCTGTTTGTAAATAAATTTGTCTTTATGAATATTAATAATGATATTCATGCATTATTGGATGTTAATTCGAAAAACGGAACTGACAGTATAGAGGGAGAAAAAAAGGAGGATGAAAAATATTCGCAGTGGTTTGCCCGAACAATTAATATATTGCTGAAAGAAAAAACGAAAGAGATTTCTAATATTCAGGTGATTTTGCGTGGAATAAGGGCAGAAGACAGGTATCTGCTTGGTATTGTTCATAAAAGTATGCTGGACATTATAAGTATGCCTGGTACTTCAAATGCATTGCAATTGTTGGGAAAATATCCTTATATAAAAATTAAGAATGAATTTGTCAATATACATGAAATAGTGGTTATTAATCTGCTGCAATATCGTAATCAATATCAATTGTTGGATAAGGTATTGAAAGCGGCTGTTGAAACAGGCTCATTAAATTTTTATGTTAACTGTATATATGAAATTCAGCTGCGGTCAGAAATTGTATATTATACAGAAGAAGAGAAGAGAAAGGAGATTGCTATGTACACAAGTATGAAAAAAAGTGGAGCAGATTTAAGAAGAGCAATCATGTCTGCTAAGGGTGAGTCTTCCGGCGAATGCCTGCGGGGAATGGAATATCAGTTGTTGAATGCTCTGTCTGTAAGAAATGTAGAGAAATTTATGGATATTGTATTGCGACTGTATAGTGCGTACGGATCACGTAAAAACGAAAATGGTCAGGAGTTATTAATTCCAACAGGTCTTGTACAAATGCTGGGAAATTCGGAAAAATTTACAAGATATGGATATGCATTTGTAATGGGATTGGAAGGATGCTATGAGAAAAAGGAGGAAAAATGATTATGAAAAGAGAAGGCTTAACTATTACGATGATTTTTCTGGCAGAAAGTGCAAATTATGGGGAAGGGATTGGAAACATTTCTTCTCTCAAAAAAATGACGAGGGGAAATCATGAGCAGTATTCTTATATTTCCAGACAGGCTATGAGATATAATATTGTGCAGCAGTCTAATTGGGATACAACTCCGGTGGATGGAAAAAGCGGAGTTGTACAGTTTGCACCATCTGCAACTATTAAAGATTACCCCGAAATTGATTTGTTTGGATACATGAAAACAACAGCGAAAGGTGATGAGCAAAAGGGAGGTGCTGCTACGAGATCTGCAGTTGCCAGACTTAGCAATGCTATTGCTTTGGAACCATTTCAGGGAAATCTGGAATTTCTTACTAATATGGGACTGGCTGTAAGAGGAAATCTGGAAAATGGAATTGCGCAAAGTGAGGTTCATCGTTCTTATTACGCATATACTATGTCAATTGATTTGGACAGAGTAGGTATCGATGGAGAGATTGATATTGATAAAGAAGAAAAGGCAGAACGTGTGAAGATCCTGTTGGATACTATGCAATATCTATATAGAGATATCAAAGGAAGACGTGAAAATTTGAGTCCGTTATTTGTTATTGGAGGAAGATATAGCAGAAAAAATCCGTTTTTTGAAAACAGGGTAAAGGTTGATGATAATAAAATAAATGTAGAAACGTTACAGGAATTGATTAAAGATAATGAACTTGCCGGATATACTTTTACCGGAATTACGTCAGGTATTTTTGATAACGAAAAGGTTGTCAGAGAAGAGTTAAAAGCAGAATCTGTTGGAACAGTATTTAAGCATTTGAAAGAGGAAGTGAATCTATATTATGGAGAAAGCAATTAGATTACAGTGTTTTCAAAATCTGGTCAATTATAGAAAACCCAGCAGTTTTATTATTAAAGAAACATTTCCATTACCTCCTTATTCCACTGTACTGGGAATGATTCATGCTGCATGTGGTTATACGGAATTTCATCCAATGAAGCTTTGCATTCAAGGAACAAATTGTGGTACAGTGTCAGAATTATATACGCGATATTCTTTTTCATCGGGAGCTAAATTTGAGGAAGGAAGGCATCAGATTTGCATTGAAGATGATGAAAAATATGGTATTTTTCGTGGAATTGCAAATGTAGAACTGATATGCGAAAATCGTATGGTTATTCATATTGTTCCAGATGAAGAAGACTTTGATACGGTATATCAATCATTAAAAAATCCTCCACAATATTTGGCACTGGGACGATATGAAGATCTTCTGGACATAGAACGAGTTGATATTGTAAGAATTCATCCGGAAAATGAAGTGGATTTGAAAAGAGATATGTATATTCCGGTAGAAAATGAATGGGAAAAGGATGAAGAAAAGATAAAAATCAAAAATCCAAGAATGACTATTTATAATCTTACAAAAGAATATGAAATTACAAAGCAGGGATTACGGCGATGGAAAAAGAAAAATGGAAGAATCAAAGCATATTATTGTCCGCAGGGAATGACGTTAAGAAAAGGTGCGTATGTAGATAATATTGAAGAGGATGCTGCTATAGTTTTCTGTTAATAACCTGTTGTATAAATATATAGAGCAAGGCAGCTATGGAGGCTGTCTTGCTTCAGAAAGGATTATATGTATGGAGTACTATGCAAAGTCAAAAAAAGTACAATTCACTTCGGAGCGGATCAATGAAATAAAGAAAAATATGAAGAATATTGAGGAATGTTTGAAAGAGAATCTTACCGAAACAGATGTTGAGATATTGAATAGTAGTATTACCGATATAGCCGAAAAAACTGAAGAAAAGCAGAAAACATTGAAAGAACATCATAAGGACATAGTAACGTGTGCTGAGATGTTTTTTTTAGAATATGGGGAATATTTTACTGAAAAAGAAAAAAAACTGGTGGTTGAGGCATGCAGGATTCATGATCTGGGAAAGGTTAATCTTGTTTTTCAGGCAATGATATGTCCGAAATTAGCTGAAAAATTTCATATAGATGTAAGAAAAACTCAGCAGATTCCACATGGCTTTTTAAGTGCTGTTACTATTTCTTTAGATGAATTTGATGATTTGTCGGAATTGTTTTCGGATAAAGATTTTGGACCATTTATTACAGCGGTTTATTATCATCATGACAGGGAGGATCATTATAACAGTCCGGCAATTAGAAAATATGCTGAAAAGTATTATATGAAACAGATTGAAGAATATCTGAATAGAAAAATCAGAAAATTAAATTGCAGTAATTTAGATGATTTACTGTTTCGTAACAATGTATATACTGGAAAATATATACCAGATTCAAATGCCTGGAAAGAATATTTATTGATAAAAGGCTTGCTTAATAAATTTGATTATACAGTCAGTGCAGGATATGAAAATGCAGAAAGCGCCATTGATCTTCATGAAAAAAAATTGGTAAAGAATATAGAAAAATTTCTAAACGGAAAAGAATTAAGGCCGGCGCAAAAATTTATGAAGATGAATACAGATAAAAATCTGATTGTTATAGCACCTACAGGATCTGGAAAAACAGAAGCATCGCTATTATGGATGAATGGTGAAAAAAGTTTTTATACATTACCGTTGAAGGTATCTTCTAATGCGATATATTTACGTATAAAGGAAAATTATGAATATAAAGACGTTGCATTGTTACATTCTGATGCTATGGCGGTGTATTTAAGAGAGTATAATGGTAATGAAGATATTGGAGAGAAATATGAAAGGTCAAAAATGTTGTCACAACCATTGACTGTCTGTACAGTTGACCAACTGTTTAGATTTGTATACAGAGCATTAGGAACAGAGATATTTGCAGCTACATTGAAATATTCAAAGTTGGTTCTGGATGAGATTCAGGCATATGAACCACGTGTAATTGCAACTATTATTTATGGATTAAAAATGATACAGGAAATGGGTGGCAAATTTGCAATTATTACAGCAACTTTTCCACCTGTACTTAAATATTTTATGGAACAATATGGTTTGGTTGAGGGAAAACAATACATATTTAAAGATTTCACCGGAAAAGAATATCAGGTGGAGAAATATCCAAGACATAAAGTTGAAATCAGACATTCGGAAATGAATTTAGATGAAATCAGGCTGCGAGGAAAAAATAGAAAAGTGTTAGTTATCTGTAATACTGTTTCTAAAGCTCAGAAGTTTTATAAGAAATTAGAGGGAGAAAATGTATGGCTTTTACATTCAAAATATATTAGAAGAGACAGAGCATTTCTGGAAAGGAAAATTATGGAATTTTCGGAGTCAGGTGAATCTGGAATATGGATTACAACTCAAATAGTTGAGGCTAGTTTAGATATAGATTTTGATATTTTGTATACAGAAATGTGTACGGCAGATAGTCTTTTACAGAGAATGGGAAGATGTAATCGTAAAGGTCGTTATTGTCCGAATGAGGCGAACATTGTTGTATTTGATAATAGAAATGGAGTCAGTGAAGGAAAAAGACGGAGTGTTTATGAAGACAAATTATATGACAGGTCTTTGGAATTACTGAGCAAATACGAACACATATTATTTTCTGAAGATAAAAAAACTGCATACATGAATGAGGTTTATAGTGTAGATGGTGTGAAAGAAACCATATACTTTGAAAACATTCAAAAAGATTTAAAATTATTCTCTGAAATTCATCCAACGGAGTATTCTGCTGATGAGGCTGAAGTTCGGGATATCAGAAGTGTAACTATTGTTCCGGAAAATGTTTATGTTGAAAACCAGAATTTATTCGAATACGGAGTAGAGTTTTTGAAGAAACCTAATATGAGCAGGGAAGCCAGAAGCCTGATAAAATCAAAATTGGAAAATCTTACATTAAGTTTAAATCTTTATCAAAAATTTCCGGCAGAAGTGGACAGAACTACAATTGGGTTAAGCGAAAACAGAAAAATTACAGATATTCACAGAGCACAGTATAATTATGAATTTGACATTGAAAGCGGGAAAGGACGTGGAATATTGTTTGATGAACAATTAGAGTTGGATGGAATATTTGTGTAAATATGGAGCGTGGATATGGAAAATCGGATAACAGGAGTGATGATTTATTATTATTTTGTATGCAAACGAAAACTCTGGTATTTTTGTCATGAAATCCGAATGGAAGCAGAAAATGAGGATGTCATATTAGGAAAAATACTTGATGAAAGCAGTTACAGTAAAAATGAGAAGCATATAAATATTGATAACATTATTAACATTGATTTTATAAGTGAACATAAAGAATTGCATGAAGTGAAGAAAAGCAAAGCAGTAGAGGACGCTGGAATATGGCAGGTTAAGTATTATTTATATTACCTGAAAAAAAGAAATGTGGATGGACTTCATGGCGTGATAGACTATCCGATGCTGAAGAAAAATGTTGATGTAGAATTGTCGGATGAGGACTGTAAAAAACTAGATGATATTATAAAAGAAATCATTAGTGTGAAGAATCAGGAGTATCCGCCGAAGCTGGAAGAGAAAAAGATATGCAAAAAATGTGCATATTATGATTTGTGTTTTATATAGACAGAAGAAGGTGATGATAATTGAAACAGAGTTTTTATGTGTATAATAATGGGGATTTAAAACGCAAGGATAATACATTACAGTTCACTGCTTATGACGGAGAAAAAAGAGATATTCCAATTGAAAGAATTTCAGATATATATGTAATGTCTGAAATGTCGTTTAATACGATATTTCTTAATTATATATCGCAGTATGGAATACCTATACATTTCTTTAATTATTATAATTATTATTCAGGAAGTTTTTATCCAAAGGATGGAAATCCGGCAGGTCAGTTGCTGGTTAAGCAGGTTGAACATTATGTGGATTATGATAAGAGATTGGATATTGCCATAAAATTTATACAGGCGGCAGCAGATAATATATATAGAAATCTCAGATATTATAATGGCCGCGAAAAAGATGTCTCGGAATATATGAGGGATATAGATTCACTTCGTGGAACTCTTTGTAAAGCAAGGACAATAGAAGAATTGATGGGAATTGAAGGAAATATAAGAAAGAGATATTATGCAGCGTGGAATGTGATTGTTAATCAGGATATACAGTTTGATAAGCGTGTTATGCATCCGCCAGACAATATGATTAATTCATTGATTTCATTTGTTAATTCCCTGGTGTAT
>ENA-OPVL01001344-OPVL01001344.1-human-gut-metagenome-genome-assembly--contig:-NODE-1344-length-15081-cov-2.309064_pt1 | contig 15081 bp, 9 predicted proteins | sample MGYA00241496_ERZ501984 | MGnify/ENA primary metagenome ERZ501984 (study PRJEB25962, sample SAMEA2042986) | human gut metagenome | biome: human gut; feature: human-associated habitat; material: faeces... | reverse complement strand
TTTATGATTCCGTCTTCAGCGCGTCCAACCCATTTTTCGTTCACAGGGTTTTCTACATATCCAAGTACAAATATATATGTTTTTTCTTCGCCCGGCTCAAGAGCTACCTTCAGGTGATGAGAGCCGACAGGAGCCCAGCCGCTTGCAACAGAGTTCTTAGACTGATCATTTACTACAACGGAAGGCGCGCTGTTTTCGCCGTAGGCACCTAAGAATGAATCCCTGTCTGTGTCAAATCCGTCAACAGAGGCATTTACAGCATATACAGCATAGTGATTGCGGCGTTCCCTGTATTCTGTCTTGTGGAAGAGCTGGGAGCCACCGGCGTGAATCTCAACCTCTCCGGTAGAGAAGTTACGCTGGAAGTTGGTCATGTCATCCATGGCATTCCACAGACAGAACTCTACATATGAGAAAACCGAAAAGTCTTTTTTCTTATCAGATGTGTTTTTTAATGTGAGCTTATTGATCTCGCAGGTAGAGCCCATAGGAACAAAGTCGGTAAGCTGAGCCATTAAGCCGTTTTTTACTCCTGTGAAAACAGAATAGCCCATGCCATGACGGCATTCGTATGAGTCAAGCTCGGTCTTAGAAGGCATCCAGCCCGGATTCCAGATTGTGTCGCCATCCTTTATATAGTAGTAGTGTCCGTTGCTGTCGTATGGCACGTTGTTGTAGCGGTATCTGGTGAGACGCAGAAGCTTTGCATCCTTATAGAAGCTGTAGCCACCGCAGGTATTTGATACCAGAGAAAAGAAATTCTCACATCCGAGGTAGTTGATCCATGGTAACGGAGTCCTTGGAGAGGTGATGACGTACTCTTTGTTTTGATCATCGAAGTGTCCAAATTTCATATATAAAATCTCCTTTTTTATTAAATATACGCAAACGTTTAAGCTGTTTATATATAGAAGTATATAATGCGAATATCTAAAAATCAAGCATAAAACAATAAAAAATAATGCTTTTATGACATATATACAAAGAAAACTGCATATTATAGTTAAAAATGCTGATGAGATAATATCACTTAAGGAATTATAATTGTATAATAATTAAGACCAAAAGAGTAATCGTTTTAAATACATAACATGACACTATACAAAATGTACAATAAAAGATAATAAAAAGTGTGAAAAATGTTGAAAATGTAAATTAGGGATTGCAATAATAACAAATTGTGGTATAGTAAAGATACGAAAACGATTAAGAAATCAATTCGAAATGAGGAAACGATATGGTATCACTAAAAGACATAGCACAAAGATGTGGTGTTTCGACAGCGACGGTCAGCAAGGCATTACATGACCAGAAGGATATTGGCGCTGAGACCAAAAACAGAATAAAGAAAATAGCTAAGGAAATGGGATATCTTCCTAATGCTGCGGCCAGAGTTCTTAAGACAAAAGAGTCGAACAACATCGGAGTACTGTATTTCGATGAGGCGGCGATGGGACTTACGCATGAGTATTTTGCCGGAGTGCTAAACGGAATCAAGGCACAGGCTGAGATGCTTGGATATGATATTACATTTATCAATACAAGTCCTGTCGGAAAAAAATTATCATACCTGGAGCACTGTAAGTACAGAAATTTCGATGGTGTCGTAATCGTATGTGCAAGGTTTCAGGACAATGAGGTGCAGGAACTGATGAGCAGCGACATACCGGTGGTCACAATTGACTACGTACACTATAGCTGTTCGGCAGTATGTTCCAACAATGTAAAGTGTATGGGCGAGCTGCTTGATTACATAATAAGCATGGGACATAAGAAAATCGCTTACATACATGGACAGGATTTTTCGAGTGTTACACGTGACAGGCTGGCAGCATATTACAGGGCACTTGAGAAGCATGGAATAGATATTCCTGAGGAGTATGTCAGGGAAGCAAGGTATCTGGAAGCAGAGGATGTTGCAAAGCAGACAGAATATTTACTTGATTTACCTGACAAACCTACATGTATCATCTATCCGGATGACACGGCGGCAATCGGAGGCATCAATGTTATAAGAAGCAGAGGGCTTAGGATTCCGGAGGATATATCAATAGCAGGATACGATGGTACAAGAGTTTCACAGATGCTAAGCCCGAAGCTCACCACTATCAGACAGGACACTGACAAGATAGGCAGGGAAGCAGCAGACAGGTTGATAAGCATCATTAAAAAGCCTAAAACAGCACTTGTGGAGAGAGCTGTTGTTGAAGGAATTTTGCTGGAGGGGGAATCCGTAGGCAGAATTTAATATATTTTACTACTTTTTTACTAACATTTACTAACAGGTTTAAACCTGAAGCGAGAAGGAGGATTTTTCTATGAAAAAGAAACTCGTAAGCGCATTACTTTGCGCAACAATGGCAGCATCATTACTGGCAGGCTGTGGCAGCGGAAATGCATCTGACACAGGAAGCGCTGACAAGAAAGGCGATGCAAAAACTGAAGTGACAAACGATGGCAAGATTCTCAATATCTATTGCTGGAATGAAGAGTTCCAGAGCCGTATCACAGACCACTATCCTGATTACAAGAAGGTGGATGCAACACATGGCAAAATCGGAGATATTGATGTAGTCTGGAATATCACACCTAGTGAGAACAATGCGTACCAGAACAACCTTGATGAGACACTTTTGAAGCAGGCTGATGCATCGGCAGATGACAAGATTGACCTCTTCCTGGTAGAGGCTGATTACGCACCTAAGTATGTAGACTCTGATTACACAATGCCAATCAAGGATCTGGGAATCACAGACAGCGATATCTCTAAGCAGTATAAGTACACACAGGATGTCGTTACTGATTCTGAGGGCAACCTGAAGGGCCTTTCATGGCAGGGATGCCCGGGTGTTCTCTTCTACAACAGAGCAGCAGCAAAAGAGGTACTTGGAACAGATGATCCGGATAAGGTTCAGGAAGCACTTTCAACTTGGGATAAGTTTGATAAGGTAGCTGAACAGGCTGCTGCTAAGGGTTACAAGATGCTTTCAGGTTATGATGATTCATACAGAGTATTCTCTAACAATGTATCAGCTCCTTGGGTTGATTCTAATAACAAGATTGTTATTGATGATAACATTATGAAGTGGGTTGATCAGACTAAGAAATATACAGATAAGGGCTATAATAATAAGTCATCTCTTTGGGATTCAACATGGGCAGCAGATCAGGGACCTTCTGGTAAGGTATTCGGATTCTTCTACTCAACATGGGGAATTAACTTTACACTTTTAGGTAACTCACTTGCTACTCCTGTTAAAGAAGGTGGTAAGGAAGAAGTTGGTAACGGTATCTACGGCGACTATGCAGTGTGTGAAGGTCCACAGAGCTACTACTGGGGTGGTACATGGATCTGTGCAGCAGCAGGAACAGATAACGCTAACCTTGTAAAAGATGTTATGAAGACACTTTGCTGTGATAAGGCTACAATGAAGAAGATTACAGAAGATACTCAGGATTACACTAATACAACATCAGGTATGAATGAAATCGCTAGCAGTAACTTCAAGTCAGATTTCCTTGGTGGTCAGAATCATATCAAGTTATTTGCTAAGTCAGCTCCTAAGATCAGCATGAAGAATATTTCTTCTTATGACCAGGGTCTTAACGAAGAATTCCAGAAGGCTATGAAGGATTACTTCGATGGCAATGTAACTAAGGATAAGGCTCTTGATAACTTCTATAAAGCAGCTATTGAGAAATATCCAAACCTTTCAAAGTAATTAGTAATTGCTAGTCATTAAGGCACAGTCATTATAATAAGTATGTTATATGGCTGTGCCTTTTTATATGGCAGGAATGGAGATATGTATGAATAAAAAGAAGAAAAAGTTTGTAAGCTATGCAAAATGGGGATACATATTTCTTATACCGTTCTTTGCAGTATATATTGTGTTTTCATTAATACCACTGATATCTACATTTTATAATAGTTTTTTTGAGAACTATATGGTTGGACTTATGCAGGTCGGACCTAAGTTCGTTGGATTTGACAATTACAAGGCCATACTGTTTAACGGTGATACATTGCTCTATCTGAAGAATACAATGATAATGTGGCTGATGGGATTTATTCCCCAGATTCTTATATCATTGCTTCTGGCGTCATGGTTTACAGATCTTAGATTAAGATTAAAATGTACAGGATTTTTCAAAACTATAATCTATATGCCTAATTTAATTATGGCATCTGCATTTGCCATGTTATTCTACGCAATATTTGCGGATCAGGGACCAATCAATAACATGCTTAACAGTATGGGATTGCCTACATATAGATTCCTTGCGGAGGTAGCAGGAGCGAGAGGACTGATTGCTCTTATGAACTTCCTTATGTGGTTTGGTAATACAACAATTATTCTTATGGCTGCCATCATGGGCGTTGACCCTTGTCTTTTTGAAGCAGCAAGAATTGATGGTGCTAATTCAAGACAGATATTTGGAAAGATTACACTTCCGCTTATTAAGCCTATTCTGGCGTACACACTTATTACATCACTGATTGGTGGTATCCAGATGTTCGATGTTCCTCAGATTCTTACTAATGGTAATGGTAATCCGGATAGAACAAGTATGACGATTATCATGTATCTTAATAAGCATCTTTATAGTAAGAATTATGGTATGGCAGGTGCACTTTCAGTCATTCTGTTTATTGTAACAGCAGTACTTAGTATATTTGTATTTAATTATATAACTAAGGATATGGAAGCGGCAGGAATCAGAAAAGCTAAGAAGAAAAAAGCAAAGGAGGCGAAGTAATATGAGTAATTCAGGTAAAGCCTCTGCAAGTGCTGATATTAAAGGCACTAATGCTGGAGTGAAAGACAGGATAATACTTACAACGGAGAGAGTGTTATGTTATATGGTGCTTATTCTTATAACATTTTTGTGCCTTTTCTCATTCTATGTACTTATTATTAATACAACAAGATCACACCCCGATATCCAGAAAGGATTCTCATTCCTTCCGGGAAAGTCGTTTATAGTCAACATGAAGAATGTTCTTGCTAATGAGAATATTCCTGTTATCAAGGGTATGTTTAACAGTTTATTTGTTGCAGCATGTTCAGCAGTTCTGTCAGTGTATTTCTCAGCACTTACAGCATTTGCTATTCATGCATATAACTTTAAGTTAAAGAAGTTTGCATTCACTTTCATTCTTCTTGTAATGATGGTGCCAACACAGGTGTCAGCACTTGGATTTGTTAAGATGATGGGAGACTGGAATCTTCTCAATTCTTACATACCACTTATTGTTCCTTCGGTAGCAGCGCCTGTTGTATTCTTCTTTATTAAGCAGTATATGGACAGTGTGCTTCCAATGGAACTTATAGAGGCGGCAAGAATTGATGGTGCAAAAGAGTTCAGAATATTTAACCAGATTGTTCTGCCTCTTATGAAGCCAGCATTGGCTGTTCAGATGATATTTACTTTCGTATCATCATGGAATAATTATTTTATACCTTCACTCCTTATTAACAAGGCAAGTAAGAAAACACTTCCTTTGTTGATAGCACAGCTTCGTAGTGCGGATTTCCTGAAGTTTGATATGGGTCAGGTATATATGATGATAGCATTTGCTATTGTTCCGGTAATTATAGTATATATCTGTCTTTCAAAGTTCATTGTAAGAGGTGTTACACTTGGTGGCGTTAAAGGTTAGATATGCTTTTAGATTTAAAAAGAACCGTCCTGATTTCAAGGGCGGTTCTTTTTGCGTCTTGCATCGTGCACTTTGGTGATATAGCTGCTATTTAGAAAATATATTCTATGTATCTATCAAGACGTTCTCCGGCTTTAAGAACAGGTGATGGAAAGTTATTATGATGCATTGAGTCAGGAAAAAACTGAGGTTCAAAGCATATGCCATGCTGATTGTTATATGGTAAATTGTATTTACCAGTACAGTTACCTATATAATTACCGTTATATAGCTGCAATCCTGGGAAGCTGGTCTTTACAGACATGCTTATACCTGCTTCGGGATCTGTTACTTTAGCGGCATATTCATATGCATCAGAGAGAACGTAATTAATATCAATATAATCTGTTCCAACTCTTCTTGGTCTACGGAAATCATACATTGTTCCTTCAACAGGCAGAATGTCACCTGTGGGGATATTGCTGCTGTCTACAGGGGTGTAGCAATCTGCTCCTACAGATACTATATAATTACAGATATTCTTTACCCCAGAAAAATTAAAGTAACTATGATTGGTGAAGCTACATACTGTATCCATATCTGATACTGCGTCATAATGCACAAGTATTGAATTCCTGTCAGTAATAGTAATTGTCTGGGTAACTTTAAGATTACCAGGAAATCCATTCTCCAGATGCGGGCTGTTAAGTGTGAGGATGAGAGCCTCGGGATTAACATCATACTGCCACATACATTTGTTGAAGCCGTGTCCGCTGTGAAGAGTATTATTACCTTCGTTGGCAGGAAGATGCCAGTCTTTGCTATTAAGAGTTATGCATGCTCCTGCAATTCTGTTGGCGAATCGCCCCATTGTCCCGCCGAAGTTCTGCTGGTCATAATAATATTCTTCCGGGGTATCATAACCAAGGATTATGTCGTGTTGTGTGCCGGATGAATCAGTCACGAACATTGACTGAAATGTTGCACCATAGTCTGAAACATAAAGCGATATGTCATTATATGAAAGCTGAATAATATGACACATTGTACCATCGGGGAGAATCCCCCATTTTTTGACATTATATTGCATAAATACTCCCTTCTGTGTATATGATTAATACGAACAATAAATATGAATTAAGTATACCATTTTATACAAAGAAGTTCTATGTTTTTATATAAAAATGTGATATATTTATTTATATGTCGGATTAATATATTTAACTTAGGAGTGCAGCAGATTATGCTATGGACAGATTTATTTTACATGATTGTCATAACTACATTTACGGGTAGCGTACTTACTGTTGCATGGCTTATAACTTCATATTTACTTGATAAGACAGGATATCTTAATATGTCATACAGACTTGGAAAAGTTGTTGTATTGTTCTGGATAATTCCGGTAATGTATTACGCGATAAGAATGATTGACCGCTTAAGGTTCGTGTGGAATGGTTACGCATTTGATACATCACCGCTTATTATTAATGTGACAAGAGCTGTTGCTATTGTGTGGATAATAGGTCTGGCTGTTGCAATAATGATTTATGTGTTTAAGAGATTCAGAATTTTATCAATAAGGAAAGAATCATTTGCCTGTAATAAGGAGATGAACAGGATTTTCTATGAGATAAAAGAACAGATGGGGCTTGGAAAATGTAAAATCACATTAAGGCAGTCATACAGAACAACTACTGCATATGTGACAGGAATACACAGACCGTGTGTTATTGTTAATGCAGATCATTTTTCTGAGAAAGAGATGAGAGTTGTATTTGCACATGAACTTACACATGTGGTTCATAATGATATATGGTTCAGATATCTTCTTGCGGTGGCAAGTATACTTAATTTCTTTAATCCGGTTATATGGATTTTTTACAGAAGATTTATTAAATATGCTGAGTATGCATGTGACTATTCTGTATGTATGTCAGAGAATGGACTACATGAATATTATGAAACAATATTTAATCTTGCTGTGAGAAATAATAATCTTTATGACATGCTGTCTGCAAGTCTGTATGAAAATAAAAACAGTTTAAGAGAAAGAATGGAGCATGTTATGAAGAGTTATAATGTTAAGAAAAGACCAATGGCTGTTGCAGCAGCTATACTGACTTTATTTGTTATTATGAGTTCTGTTATGGTGACGTGGGCAGCTACATCGGTAACTGAAACATCAGTTAAGGTTGCGGAGGTAACTGCTGATGAAAAAAGAGAGCTACAGGTATTAGAAACAGAATATTATGAGGCTGCTGATTATGAAGATTCAGCTGTTACAGACATGTATGAAGAAGATGTTAATCCTGATGAAATAATGCCATGCGCTTCAAATGGTACAATCTCATGGGATGTGTATGCCGGGGTAAGGAGGTCAACATCAAGCTTTCATGCATCTTCTGGACAGAGGATAGTTTTAAGTGTATTTTCGGTGGAACCATTTCATAGTGTCAGAGCAGGAATTATACAGCCTGATGGTTCGAAAAGATATATTATTGCCAATGGCAATGATTCACACGTATTTGAGCTGACAATGAGCGGATCATACAGAATATATATCCAGAATGAAACAACAGAGAGTGTTCATGTTGAAGGAGCGTATTCTACATATTAATTAGTATTTATTAGTTGAGGTTGAGAAGATATGAAGATTTTGCATTGTGCAGATATTCATCTGGATTCAGCGATGACAGCTAATCTTGATAAAGATAAGGCAAGGGAACGCAGGAGTGAGCTGCTGGCATCTTTTAAGGATATGGTTGGATATGCTGTGAAGGAGTGTATCGGGGTTATTATAATTGCGGGGGATTTGTTTGATACAAGGAACATATCAGTCGGAGCAAAGAAAGAAGTATATAATATAATAATTAATAATCCGAGTATTACATTTTATTATCTGCAGGGTAATCATGACAATGGAAGCTTTGTGTCGTATCTGGATGAGATTCCTGCTAATCTTCGTATGTTTGGAAAAGAATGGACAAGTTATAACGCCGGTATAATCAATAATGGCAGTATTACAAAGGATATTGTTATTACCGGCGTGGAACTTGACAGTGATAATGTGGGTAAGATATATGGAAGCCTTTCTCTCAATGCAGGCAATTATAATATTGTTGTACTGCATGGGCAGGAGGCTTCTCATGTTTCTAAGAATAACGCACAGATAATAAGTCTTAAGGATTTAAGAAACCGTGGAATTGATTATCTTGCACTTGGACATGTGCATGAATATTCAAGTGACAGGCTGGATGCCAGAGGAGTGTATTGTTATCCGGGATGTCTTGAGGGAAGGGGTTTTGATGAGGCTGGAGAGCATGGCTTTGTAGTGCTTGATATTGATGAAACTTCTGGAAGTTATGATACATATTTTGTTCCATTTGCAAGAAGAAATATTTATGTTGCACAGGTTGATGTTACAGGGTGTGAAAGCACATTTGAAATTGAACAGAAATTAAGCAGTTTTCTTAACAATGCAGGTTTTACGAAAGATAGTCTGGTTAAGCTTGAACTTATAGGTGAATTGGATGTTGAATGTGAGAAAGATACGGACTATCTGTGTAAGCAGTTTGAGAACAGGTTTTATGCATTTAAGATAAAGGACTGCACCGCTTATAGGGTTGATTATATGTCTTATGAGCATGATGTTTCACTTAAGGGAGAGTTTATTAGAAATGTTATGGGGAGAGACGATATCAATGAACAAGATAAAGCTGTAATTATACGATATGGATTACAGGCATTGCAGGGGGAGGAGATAGTCTGATGAAACTTATCAGTTGTACAATCGAAAATTTTGGAAAACTGAATAATGTTACATATGATTTCTCTGGTGAATGTAATACGATATGTGAGGATAATGGCTGGGGCAAAAGTACACTGGCATCATTTATCCGTGTTATGTTTTATGGATTTAAGAATGAAAGCAAGAAGAAATTAGTCGATAAGGAAAGAAATCGTCTTATGCCGTGGCAGAAGGGTGTTTATGGTGGTGAGATAGTATTTGAAACTGGTGGAGTGGTTTATTCACTTAGAAGAACCTTTGGAAAAAAGCAGGCGGATGATGAATTCCTGCTTGTAAGAAAAGACACTAATGTTGAATGTGATGATTTTTCGTGTGATATTGGAGAAGAATTGTTCAAGATAGATGCACAGTCTTTTGAGAGAACTGTGTTTATAGGTCAGAGTGATTGTGTTACGGCAACTACTGACAGCATAAATGCTAAGATTGGAAATCTTGCAGATAATACAGATGATATTAATAATTTTGAAACTGCTGTGGGGAGACTGACTGCGGTGCTTAATAATATAACAAGTACGAGGTCTACAGGATCTATATCTAAGAGAAAATCAAGAATAACAGAGCTTGCTGCCAGGATTAACAATTATTCACAGACAGACAGAATTATTGAAGAGCAGACAGATATAAGAGATAATCTGTGTGCTAAGAGAGAAGAACTTAGAGCTGACAGAAAGAAAATGCAGGAACAGCAGAAGCATTTAAGTGTGCAGAAGGATATACAGGCATTGAAAGAGAAGTATCAACTGCTTGATAAGGAATGTAATAATAAGAAGAACGCATTTGAGCAATATGAACATTACTTTAATGGGGAACTGCCTGAAAAGGAAGATGTACACAAGCAGATTGAAATCTTTGATGAAGCAGGAAGATTAAGTGGAAAATTCACACACATTGATGATGATGACAGTAAAAGGCTTGAACAACTTAGAGGTATGTTTGAACAGGGCGTTCCTGATAGTGAAACTATTTATGAATGGCAGAATACTGCCGGACAATTAGATGAACTTAAAGAAGCTGCTGCGAAGAACCGTTTGTCTGACGATGAACTGGAAAAGCTTGAATGGTATAAGAAAAGGTTTGCAAGAGGAATTCCCGATGAAAACAAAGTCGGGAAGATTCATGATATCTGGATTTCAGCACAGAACAAGCAGAATTCTATTGTTGGCAAGGAAATGAAGCTGGATCTTGCAAGAGAGAATGAACAAGCAAGACTTGAAAGAGCTAAGTTATATAAAAATTCATGTGTGCCGGGAATTATAGCAGGAATCGTAATGGCTGTAATAGGCGGTGTGCTTGTTGTGCCTGTAATGGAAGTTGGAATTGCCATGATTATTGTCGGCTTGTGTATGGCAGTAGTATTTTCAGTGATTGGAACTGTGAAGAAGAAACAGCATGATAGTGAATTTATGAATATAAGTGCTGAATCTGATAATAAGCTTAAGGCAATTGAAGCGGATATTAATGATGATAAGAATTTTATCAGCGGAACGGAGAATGTTGTAAGGCAGTTCTGTGAAGAATATGAGATTACATTTAGCAGAGATAACATTGCATGGGAGCTTTCGGGTTTATGTCATGATATAGAAGATTATCGTGAACTTGAGAAACGGGCGGCTGGTCAGGACAACGAATTATCTGAACAGATAAAACAGCTTGAGAACAGGCTGGATGTATTTTTGAAACAGTATAATTGTGCCACTAATGGTAATAATTATAGTCTGACAATTGAACGTATAAGAAATGACATGGCTGACTATAAAAGAATTAATCAAGAAATGTCTAAACAGGATATCTATAGAAATCAGTATGAGCAGAATATGTCAGGTATTAAATGCTTTCTGAGAAAATATATTAAAGGCTTTAAGGGTGAGGAAAGTGTTGGAGAAACACTTAGAAACCTTGACAAAAAGCTTGATGGATATTATCGTGCTAAAAGTGAGTATGATAATGCAATGATGATTAAAGCTGATTTTGAGTCAGAGAATGATATCAGTATGTTCACTGCACAAAATGATGCTGATAAGATTTCACTGGAAGATATAGCGTCAGATATGACACGTGTTGACAACATGATTGAAGAATATGCACAACAGATATCTCAGTGCAATAAGCAGTTAGAGAATCTTCAGATTCAGGCTGATGAATGCGAAAACTGCAGGCAGCAACTTAACCAGCTTACTGATATTCAGGAAAGCGAAAAGAATAAAGAGAGATTGCTGAAGCTTACAAAACAGATTATGGAGGATTCAAAGCAGTCTTTTACTTCTGAATATATGGGACCTGTTATGTCAGGTTTTAGAAAGTATTACACTATACTTACCGGATGTGAGCCTGATGCATACAATCTTGATGCAGATACAAAGCTTACTGTCATGGAGCAGAATATGCCAAGAGATATTGGATATCTTAGTGCAGGAAAGCAGGATCTGGTTGGAGTGTGCATGCGAATGGCGCTTGTTGAGGCAATGTATAAAGAAGAGAAACCATTTCTTATATTTGATGACCCATTTGTCAATCTTGATGATAATAACATTAAGGGGGCTATGAAGCTTCTCGACGAGATTGCAAAGAATTATCAGGTTATATATTTTACTTGCAGTGAAAGCAGAATACACAATTAGTGTAGGATATACATTTATTAAGGAGAGATACAATGGAAGAAGTTATTCAGTATGTACCTAATCTGTATGCAACCTTCTGGGCACTTATACCACCGCTGGTTGCTATCATATTAGCGTTAATTACCAAAGAGGTTTACAGTTCACTTTTTGTAGGAATTGTAATAGGAGGACTGTTCTATGGAAATATATTCCAGAGCGGGTTCAGTTTTGAAAAATCAGTTCTTCATATATTTGAAGATGGTCTTGTAGGAGTATTGTCAGATCCTTACAATGTAGGAATTCTGGTGTTCCTTGTTGTACTGGGAATCATGGTGTGCATGATGAATAAAGCAGGTGGTTCTGCAGCATTTGGAGAATGGGCTGGAAGACATATTAAGACAAGAGTTGGAGCACAGCTTGTTACGGTGCTTCTTGGAATTCTTATATTTATTGATGATTATTTTAACTGTCTTACTGTTGGAAGCGTTATGCGTCCGGTAACAGACAAGCATAATGTTTCGAGAGCAAAGCTTGCATATCTTATTGATGCAACAGCGGCACCAATCTGTATTATTGCGCCTATATCTTCATGGGCAGCAGCGGTAACAGGTTTTGTTGAGGGCGAAGATGGTTTTGGAATATTTATTAAGGCTATTCCTTACAATTATTATGCATTATTTACTATTGCAGCAATGATTCTTATTGTAGCGTTAAAGGTTGACTTTGGTTCAATGGCAGTTCATGAAGCAAATGCAGCTAAGGGAGACTTGTATACAACTCCTGACAGGCCATATGCTAACGCAACAGAAGATGTAATTAAGGGACGCGGAAGAGTGTTAGATCTGCTGTTTCCAATTATTACACTTATAGTTTGCTGCATAATTGGAATGCTATATTCAGGAGATTTTTTCAAGGGAGTAGGTTTTGTTGATGCATTTTCAGGAAGTGATGCTTCGGTAGGGCTTATGCTTGGAAGTTTCTTTGCACTTATAATAACAATTGTGTTCTATGCAGTAAGAAGGGTACTTTCATTCAATGAATCATGCTCATGCATACCGGAAGGATTCAAGGCAATGGTACCAGCAATCCTTATTCTTACATTTGCATGGACACTCAAAGCAATGACAGACAGTCTGGGCGCTAAGGAGTTTGTTGCCGGACTTGTAAAAGGAGTATCGGGCGGCTGGTTAAGTATTCTGCCGGCAGTTATATTTCTGGTTGCGGTATTCCTTGCTTTTGCAACAGGAACATCGTGGGGAACATTTGGAATTCTTATTCCTATTGTCGTAAATACATTTTCAGGAACGAACCATACAATGATGATTATATCAATCTCAGCATGTATGGCTGGAGCTGTCTGTGGAGACCATTGTTCACCAATATCTGACACGACAATTATGGCTTCGGCAGGAGCACAGTGTAATCATATGAATCATGTGTCTACACAGCTTCCATATGTAATTGTAGTTGCAGTTATTTCTTGCGTGACATATGTTATTGCAGGATTTGTACAGAATCCTGTTGTTCCTCTTATTATAGGTTTAGTTATTCTTATAGGTGCATTTACAGGTATCAAATATATTAATAAGGGTAAGAGTAATGAATAATATAAAGGGAAGCCTGATACTGCTTCTTACTGCATTTATCTGGGGAACGGCATTTGTTGCACAGACAAGTGGTGCAGGAGCAGTGGGAACATTTACATTTAATACTGCAAGGTCTATAGTGGGTGCACTGTTTCTGGCAGTTGTAATTGTAATTAAAAATGTGTTGGATAAAAGAAATAATTCTGGAAAAGTAATTAATACAGAGAATAACAGTCGTTTACAGACATGGCCACTGGGTGCGGGCATAATATGCGGAATTGTTCTTTTTGCAGCAATGACATTCCAGCAGTATGGAATAAGTGTGTATCCACAAGGCGTTGCGGCATCAGGAAGGTCTGGCTTTATAACAGCAACATATGTTGTTATGGTTTCAGTGGTTTCGGTTTTTATGGGTAAGAAAATGCACTGGATAATAGGAGTTTCTGTTACAGGATGTGTTGCCGGAATGTATCTTTTATGTATGTCAGGCGGTGTATCAGGAATATATCTTGGTGATGTCCTTGTGTTCCTGGGAGCAATATGCTTTACAATACACATTCTTGTTATTGATAAATTTTCAAGTGCTGACAGTATGAAAATGTCCTGTATACAGTTTATTGTTATTGCAATTATTTCAACATTTGCTATGATATTTAAGGAAAATATTACATTTGCAGGAATTAAAGCAGCACTTGTTCCGATACTTTATGCAGGTGTATTGTCAAGCGGCATAGCATATACTCTTCAGATGGTTGGACAGAAATACGCACAGCCTTCGGTGGCATCTATTGTCATGAGCCTTGAATCAGTGTTTGCGGTGCTTGCCGGATGGATTGTACTTGGTGAATTGTTAAAACCAAAAGAGATAATGGGGTGTGTACTTGTGTTTGCAGCGGTTATTCTGGCACAGGTACCAGGAATGAAGAAGGGTGATACGAAATGAGAAAGAAAATAATTGGGATAATATTACTTGTGTTGATTGTGTTTGGCGGATATAAACTTTTTGCAAATGTGTCTGCTAATAATGTTAATTCAAACAGTATACAGTTTTCCTATGAGGATATTCCGGCATATAATGGAGATAATCCATATGTTGTAGTTAATGATAATAAGCCATATTTTACAAGCTCTGAGATAGTTAAGGATTCATATATAAAATATGGACCGCTTGACAGTATCAAAAGGGTTACTTCTGCAATGGCATGTTTAGATTATGATTCAATGCCATCTGAAGATGATAAAAAAGGTGAATCAAGAAGTATCTGTCCTACAGGATGGAATAATATCAAGTATGACAGTATTGCGGGAGATGGATACTGCCAGAGCAGAGTGCAGAGCATTGCATGGTGCTTTGGAGGTTCTGATACTGATAAGAAGAATTATATAACAACAACTCCATATATGAAGAACTATATGAATGCATAGGTGGTAAAGATTGCAAGA
>ENA-OPVL01001333-OPVL01001333.1-human-gut-metagenome-genome-assembly--contig:-NODE-1333-length-15162-cov-2.792216_pt1 | contig 15162 bp, 14 predicted proteins | sample MGYA00241496_ERZ501984 | MGnify/ENA primary metagenome ERZ501984 (study PRJEB25962, sample SAMEA2042986) | human gut metagenome | biome: human gut; feature: human-associated habitat; material: faeces... | reverse complement strand
CGTTGAGCCTTTAATTACAAAATCTAAAGACGACACAACTAATTCACGTCGTGTTGTATTTAGCAACTTGCAAGATAAGTTTGCTGTAACGGAGTTGTTCAAAGAAATCTCTGTAAAAGTAGCAGATCGTCCGGGTGGTTATACTCGTATCATCAAAACAGGTCATCGTTTGGGTGATAATGCTGAAATGTGCTTTATCGAATTGGTAGATTACGATGAAAACATGGCTAAGAAAGCAACTCGTACTCGTCGTTCTAAGAAGAGTGCAGCCGCTACAGAAGCTCCTGCAGCACCGGCAGCTGAAACTACAGAGGAAGCCCCTAAAGCTGAATAATCTGTAATCATCATATATATAAAAGCCATAGCTATAAAAGCTGTGGCTTTTTTTATTTTATGCCCTGACCGGCAGTAATGAGAAAACAAGCTGTGAGGCTTCTGTCCACATGCATATTACTTGTTCTGTTTACAAAAGTTTTGATACGGACGAGGCATGCAGAACAAGAACAGCTTTTAATTTAAAGTCGGAATTAGAAACATCGAATAATTCCTTCAAAACCGTCATAGATAGGTAACCTGTTGCTTTTCAGGAAGAAACCATGAAGGAATTGAGAACCGATCCTTCATAATTTTGGATAATCCTTCATAGCTCCCTTAAAACAAAATACCTTTGATATGTGTTAATTATTGTATGAAATGAAACCTAAAACGCTATTTATGTTATCTTTGTAAACCAAACAGTAAGCAATGAAAGGATTTGTTACAGTCATATTATTTTTTCTGTTTGCCTTGGCTTTTGCCGGAACAGAATATGTAGATGCAGTTCCAGCTGCATCAATGACGGTATGTACTGTACAGCATACGGATACTACTCCGCAGCACTCCATCAATGAAGATCGTGTCATTCCCTTGGATAGCAATAAGGGAATAGCAGATATGGAGTTTGGGGACGCTCATACTTTAGCACATCGCGTCAGTGCCTCTGCAGAGCGCATGTACCGTTTTTCCTCCATAGAAACTACCCAATTTATCAAAATTTTGTTGCGTAAGATGGCCGCCCGGATGGCCAGTCTTGCAAGCTGTCATACCCATGTGTATGCCTCTTCCCATTCCCTTCCCTGGGATAGTGCTTGCGAGCACTATATCTTTGGTATGAGGCGCATTCTTATTTAGCTTTTATTCTTTTACCAATTTGTTTTTCATGGTTCTGTCTTGTCGGGTGATTGGCGAGATGTGACCTTGGTATGAATTATTGTATTTTTAATTAGTAAAGAATAAAATTTAAATTATTATGAGTAATACAGTTTCTACTGAAGCAACCTTGTTTTCAACAACACACCCTGATGTCGTAAAACGTACTAGTGTTTCTTCTATTATCATATCCGCTATCCTTTGTGTGATAGGTGCGGGTGCATTTGCAACCTCTTTAAAGATGGGGGATTCCTCATCCACCATGAGCATGGTGCTTATGGCCGGTGGAACCATTTTGTTTCTGTGGGCCGTATTCCGCTTTTTCTGGCGAGGCAAGGAATGGGTGTATGCACCTACCGGCAGCGTAGCTAAAGAAGGGACCTGCTTCTTTGATGTATGCGATTTACAGGCTTTGACGGACGCGTTGGAGAAAAAAGGTTTTGAAACCAGGAATGACGTGAAAGTAAAGACAAACGGAAACGTACGTATGGACTATATGATTTCTCAGGACAAGAAATTCGTTGCGGCCCAGCTGTTCCGTTTCATCCCCTATACATACGAACCTGCATCTTCTGTGTTTTATTTCACGGGAGATGATGCAAGTGCGTTTGTACATTGCTTGGAAACAAGTGAATTTTGATTTTCTATGACTCTTTATGTTATGAAATAAGGTGTGCCTGTGAAGGTCTGCTTTATTTGCTTAAGACGTTAATGTGATAAATTGTCGGGTGGGGTTAGTCGTTGATGATTAGCCCCATCTTTTTCATCAGGAAGCAGGCATTCATATTTTGTGCGATACCTTCACGGAGTTTGTATGAAAAAGTCAGTTCATCGTTGGTAATATCAGCTTCAAAGCAATAATTCCGTATCTCTTTGGGGAAATATTCTATTAGTTTCCCTAATAGCAGGTCGTGTGTGGCAATGATGCCATTCGTCTTCAGTTCCATCAGTTGGCGTACCAGGGCGAATGAGCCTTTCTGCTTGTCCATCGAGTTGGTTCCTTTTAAAATCTCATCCAGAATGATGAACAACTCCTCTCCCTTATTCAGGCGGTCTATAATTTGTTTCAATCGTTTTAGTTCGGCAAAGAAGTAAGATTCGTTGTCTGTCAACGAATCGGAAGTCCGCAAGCTTGTCACTAGTTTGGCAGGATATATTTCAAGGGAGGAACAGCATACGGGGCAGCCGGTACATGCCAATACATAATTCACTCCGATTGTACGCAGATAAGTACTTTTTCCTGCCATGTTGGCTCCTGTGATGATGACAAAGAACGGTCTTGAGGGGATATCGGCATCATTGGTCACACATTGCCGTGCAGGCATCAGGGGATGTCCCATATCCTTTGCAAGGAATACAAAAGGCTTGCCGGCAATGGTCGGATAGGTGTATGCGGGATGGTTGCCGGCAAATGTCGCCAGAGAACAAAGAGCATCAATGTCACCCAATACGTCCAGCCAGTGGAGCAGATATTTTCCATATTTGTGCCTCCATTGCTCAATGCGCATTACCTGCCGGAGTTGCCAGAACATGGAACCTTCCAGCAAGACATATAGCAGTTGGTTGTTGCGCAAGTCCAGTTTGTCCAGTTCCCGTGAAAGCTCTTTCAAGATATGGGTGGTGGATTTCCCGTTCATGCCGAATTCAGCTTTCAGGTGTCTGAGTAGCGGAGCGTTCATTTCCCGGTTTTCTATCAGGCTGATCAGTTCGGCGTAGATAGACAGGATACGTAATTTCTTGTCATACACTCTTTGCAGGTTGCTGACAGGCTTTATCAGTCCGAAACTACCTATCACGAACAGTCCGAAGGCCAGTCCGAACCATGTCATCGGAATGACCCCTGCCACTCCCAGCATAGCCAGTACGATGTTGACTCCGGGAACGATTCCCAATAACGGGCGGCTCCACCATTTCTTGCTGAAATAGGCAGGTGCTTCCGTCCACTCTTTAATTTCTTCGCGGTCGCTTGTCGCCCCTTTGTAGAGCAGGCCGGTGATCCGGAATGTTTCCCGGAAATCGGAATAAGCAGCCAGTTCCTTTGTCGCCTCCTGCCGTTGGATTATCTCTTCCTTTATCTCCAGATGATTTTGCAACCATTCTGCCAGTTTTTCCTTTCCGAATGAAGTGCAGGTACGGTTCAAGGCCTGGAACAAGGAGTGCCTTCCGAACAAGTCTAGGTCAAAAGAATACCTGTGGGCCGGGTTTGTGAATTCCTTTCCGTCCTCAAAAGGCTCATAGTTGTCCGCCAGTGCGGAAAGCTCGTCACTATTCACCCGTATGCAGGTTTCCAGCCAGTCTTTGCGGAAAAACAACCGGTTGTGATACTTCACCAATGCCAGAAAAGGAACGAAAGTGACCGCTATGGTGAGACATATAGTGGTTGTTCCTGCCTGATAGAAGTAGATTGTTCCTATAATCCCTGCTGCAAATAACAAGACCCTCAGCGTGCTGATGCGGAGAATCTTATTTTTTACCTGGCGGAGTTCTGCCTCAGCCTGTTCAATGCGCTGTTCGTATTTTGCTTTCAATTCCATAATGATAGGTTATAAATATTTCCTTGCCATACCGGGCGCGGTTTTGCAGCGGAGAGGGGAAGCCTTCTGCGGCGATGCAAGGGTATGGCGAAGAACTTTTCATTTGTTTTCCGGCAAATATATAGAAAAAAAAACGTCTCCTTCTGTTTCTTGTGTTATTTAGACTTATCTTTTCATTTTAGGAAGAAGAGCCTTCCATCCGGAATGATGGCGGTTAGACCGGTGAGGATGCATGACAGGAAATGAAATTTTAACATAGCCGATGAACTCATTGTCAATAGGAAAAAGTATATTTGTCTGTCTGATAAAGATTATAAACTACTTGGGGTATGAGAAAAATGATATTCATTTTATGCATTCCGACCGCTTTGCTTTCGGCTTGCTCACCATCCGGAATGCAAGGCAATCCGGCGGCAGTACAAGCCGGTGCGGCCATCGGCGGAGTATTAGGCGCTATTGTGGGTGACAGGGCCGGCGGATACAACGGTTCGCAATTCGGCGCCCTGCTGGGAACTGTAACGGGGGCTGCTGTGGGAAATGCCATAACTACACCTCGGGAGGAAACTTATCAGGTGGAGGAGTATTACGTAAAGACTTATCCTTCTTCTTCGCAGTATGAGCACACTTCCTCTTATGAGCCTTCATCGGGATTGAGGATTATCAACCTGCGTTTTATCGATGATAACCGTAACCATGTTATTGATGCGGAAGAAGACAGCAAACTGGTGTTCGATGTGGTGAATGATGGTGATGTGCCCGCTTACAATGTTACTCCGGTAATAGAGGAAATGAGCGGCATGAAACATATTTTGATTTCACCTTCGGCTCAGATTGCCTATATGCCTGTCGGGAATCAGATAAGGTACACGGCCACCATTCGTGGAGGCAGGAAGTTGAAAACAGGCCAGGCGCAATTCCGTGTTTTTGCAACAGAGAGCAACGGGGCGGTGACCGAAGCGCATGAGTTTACTTTGCCTACCCAAAAACGGATAAAGAAATAAGTTCCTTCATTGGCGGGGCTTCTACGGGCGGATAACCCTTTTCCGGAGATAACGTAAGCATTCGCAGCCCTATTGTTAAGCCTTTCCGACCGTCCGGTTACTATCTCCATAGCCTTTGGAGTTATCTCCATAGCCTTTGGAGTTAACTCCGCAAGCTTTGGAGATAACTCCATAGTGCTATGGAGATAGTATATATCCTTTCTTCAGACCTTAGCAGGCGGGAGAAAAGGCCTTAGGGTGGGGATGTGTGGAGTTACTCCTTGTTGATGATGCCTTGTATCTCTTGCAGGGTCAGATTTCCTGTGATGGCGATGATGGTAAATTCATTTTTTTCCTGACTCATCAATACAAATTCCTTTTCTTTGTTTTTGTTCCGTTTCAGATAAATAATGGTCTTTTCGCCTTCATCGTTTATGCGCATCAGTTCCTCGTAGCCGTTCTTGGGACTGATGAAAGCTGTCTCTTTTTTCAGCTTGGCGATAATGTCGGGTTTTTCACAACTTAGAATCTGGATGTTATCCAGTTTGGAGGCTACTTCGCCTATATTTACCCCTTCCGTTTTCATGTCGGGCATCAGGCTGAGCATGGCTTTTGAGATATAGACAGAGGTTACCCCGTCCATATCAGCGAACTTGTCGAAAAAACTGTCCTGTGCGTAGGTGAACAGTGAGCACAGAGAGAGCAATAAGGTAATGATATATGTACGTTTCATTGTTTTATGTTATTTAATCGGTTTAATTGTTCGTTTACGTTCTCTTGAATTTTTCCGGTGGCTTCCTGCACCAATTCCACTTTTTCTATTCCTTTATTCAGGCTGCTGGAAAGCATGATAAGTGCCTTCTGGGCCTGTACGTATGCTTCTTCGGGGGTGGCGCAGGTATCTTGCGGTGCCGGATAGGGCTTGTATAGGTACAGTCCTACGGAGAGCAGGATGAGCAGGCTGGCGGCTATGCTCCCTATCCATTGCAAGCGGAGGGTCCGTGTATGTTTTTTTATTTTCAGCGTGCGTCTTTCGCCTGTGTCCCATTGGTCTATCTTGCGGCTCAGCCTGCTTTCCAGTCCTTCCGGTATTTCGGGAGCGGGCTGTGCTGCCAGTTGCATGAAGATTTCCTTCTCGGCAAGTAAATGAGCCGGAACGTCCTCTTCGGTAAAAAAGTGTTTCAGTTCCTTTTCTTCGGTTTCGCTGGTTTCTCCATCGTAATACCGGGCCAATAGTCTTTCTATTTCATTTACTTTCATAGTTCATTATTGCATTATATTGTTCACGTATCTTTTTGCGGGCGCGGCTCAGCAACACACGTATGTTGATGGCATTCAGTCCTGTGGCTTGCTCTATCTCCTCAAAGGAGCAGTCATTGACATCACGGAGCAGAATCACCCGCTTTTGTTGCTCTGGCAGTCTGCCGATGAGCCGGCGTACCTGGTTCACCTCATCCCGTTGTTCCACTTCCCGCGCTATGTTGGTGTCCGTAGGGAGGTTCAGCTCTTCGGGTGCATGTCCGTCTTCATCGGGCCGGCTCCTGCGGAGGGCGTCGTAGCACAGGTTCTTGACAAGGGTGACGCAGTAGGCTTCGGTGTTCAGCACGCCCGCCAGCTCATCGCGCTTGTTCCACAATTTCAGATACGCCTCCTGCACCATATCTTCCGCCTCCTGAGGGTTTTCTGTCAGCCGGAAGGCTGTCCGGTAGAGTTTGCGGTGGTAAGGCAGGAATTGTTGTTTAAACTCAGCGGCGTCCATGCTTCTTCTTATTTGTTGTCTGATCGTTTATAAGTTGGGCAATATCTTGTTTGCGTATTTTTCCGTTTACTTGTATCAGTGAGCATTCATCATCCTCTATGATAGCGATGAGCAATTCCCGGATGACCTCCTTTTTCATTCTCATTTGTATGTGTATGCGTTCTCCATCTTCATTCATTTGCATCAGCGTTTCGTAGCCGTTGTTGGACAATGCCTCGAATTGTCGTGAAAAGCGTTGCTTTACGTCCGGTGAGCATTCATCCAGATCTAGTATTTTGGCGGAGCGTATTTTGCTTGCTATTTCTTTGCCCTCATCATTATAAGGATAAAACATTTTGCCTATAAACATGAGGAAAGGGGATGCACTGACATATTCAGCATTTTTTTCCCGGCGGAACTCATCAAAGAGTGCTGCTGAATTTTGTGCAAGACTAATCTGACATCCTAAGACTAGCAATAGAGTAAATACAAACTTTTTCATGGTTTTATTTTGTTTTTGTTCATAACTGAATTTGTTTTTGAAAGCGCTTTCAATCAGATAGACGGGGGAAGCGGGAAAGTTGTTACAAAGGGAAAAGAATTTTTTTAAGTTTCTATGTTTGTAAAGTGGTTCCGCTTTACAAAGAAAGCATCATTCAATAGCCTGTTTGATCTTTCATCAGCATGATCACAGGCTGTGCCGGTTCCCTTGACCGATTCCTTTCATTCAGGTAATTCCAGGGGGGAACGAAGAAACCCTTGCCTTGTTTACAAATCTTTCACAAGTTCAGGATGAGAACAAGAGGCTTTCTTATGAAATGATATGGGTTGGAGGATTATTGGTTCCGCACAGGCAGCCTCACCCATAGCCATCCGGGAATCAGTTTCCAGAAAAACACCAGCATCTGATAACGCCGGTCTATGACAGCTACTCTTTTCCTTCGGGAGATGGCTCTTACAATTTGTGATGCCACGTAGGGAGCATGCATCAGCAGCGGGTATTTGTCATCTTTCAACAGAGGGGTGGCGACAAATCCGGGACGGATGTCGGTGAAGGAAATGTGTAGCTTGTTCATGTGCGCCAATTGGTCCAAAGCATCCAGATAGGTGTTTTGAAACCGTTTGGTCGCTGAATAGGCAGGGGCAGATCCCAGTCCCTTGGTGCCTGCTATGGAACTGATCACCGCTATATGTCCTTTGCCTTGCTGTTCGAAATAGTGATAGGCGGCATTGACCATCCGTATGAATCCCGAAACATTGGTGGCTGCGGTCTGTAATTCTATCTCGGGGCAGAGTGAAAGATTTTGTTTGCCTATGCCCGAACTGAGCAGGAACACATCCATGCCGCCGGTTTTCATAATCAGTTGCTCCAATAAGGCAGGGGCATCCTCGCGGGTGACATCTATCCGCTGGGTACATACCTGTCCGGGAGCGGACTGCCGGAGCTTTTCCAGTTCTTCCTCTCTACGTCCTGCCACGCCTACCTGCCAGCCGGTTTTCAGATAGCATCGCGCCACTTCCAGTCCGATGCCGGAAGTGGCGCCAATGATAATGATTCTTTTCATCCGCTTCGCCTTATTGTAAAGCTTGTTCAATATCGGCAATGATGTCGCTTACATTCTCAATACCTACCGACAAACGGATCAGGTCCGGAGCGACTCCCGCTTCGCGCAACTGCTCGTCGGTGAGCTGGCGGTGAGTATGGCTGGCGGGATGCAGTACGCAGGTACGTGCGTCGGCCACATGGGTTACGATGCAGATGAATTTCAGCCTGTCCATAAATTCTATCGCTTCCTCACGGGTTCCGTTCAAGCCGAAAGCGATGACACCGCACGAGCCGTTTGGCATGTATTTCTGTGCCAGATCATAGTATTTGCTGCTTTTCAGTCCGCAATAGTTCACCCATTTCACTTTCGGGTTGGCTTCCAGCCATTCGGCCACTTTCTGTGCGTTTTCGCAATGACGGGGCACGCGCAGGTGCAATGTTTCCAATCCCAGATTCAGCAGGAACGCATTTTGCGGAGACTGGATGGAGCCGAGGTCACGCATCAGTTGGGCGGTTGCTTTCGTCATGTAAGCCATTTTGCCGAACGCTTTGGTATAAGTCAGTCCGTGATAAGATTCGTCGGGCTGGGTCAGACCGGGGAATTTGTCCGCATGGGCTTCCCAGTCAAAGTTGCCGCTGTCCACAATGGCGCCTCCTACACTGGTGGCATGACCGTCCATGTATTTGGTTGTGGAATGGGTGACGATATCCGCTCCCCATTCAAACGGGCGGCAGTTGATGGGAGTGGCGAAGGTGTTGTCCACGATCACCGGCAGGTGGTGCTTGTGGGCGATGGCGGTGATGGCCTCGAAGTCGGGCAGGTCGGCGTTCGGGTTGCCGAAGGTCTCGAAGTAGACGAGCTTGGTGTTCTCCTGGATGGCGTCCTCGAACTCCTGCGGGTTCTCGGCGGAGACGAAGGTGGTGGTGATGCCGTCGCGCGGCAGGGTGTGGCGCAGCAGGTTGAAGGTGCCGCCGTACACGTTCTTGGCTGCGACGATGTGGTCGCCGGACTGGGTGATGTTGCGCACCGCGTATTCCACGGCGGCCGCGCCGGACGCGACGGCCAGGCCCGCGGTGCCGCCTTCGAGGGCCGCGATGCGGTCTTCGAACACGCCCTGGGTGGAGTTGGTCAGACGGCCGTAGATGTTGCCCGGGTCCGCCAGTCCGAAGCGGGCCTCGGCGTGGTCGAAGTTGTGGAAGACGTAGGAGGTGGTCTGGTAGATCGGCACCGCGCGGGAGTCGGTGGCCGGGTCGGCCTGCTCCTGGCCGACGTGCAGCTGCAGGGTTTCAAAACGGTACTTCTTGTTGTTCTCGGCCATGGTATTCTCCTTGGTTGTGCTAGGTCGCGAGGATTTTTCCTTGCCACCCGCCTGCCGTGTTCGGGCGGTTGGCGAGGTGTTGGTTATGAAGTTACGACGCTTGGGCCGCGCGGCGCAAGCTGAACGTTATCGGACTTGCCTATAAGGGCTTATAAAGCCTTGGAATCATTGACGTGAGCGACTGTCAGAAGTCACGAAAAAGTCGTTGAAATTATCGCGACACGCCGGGCCGCACGCATGCGCTTTCAAGGTCGACTGCGGTCACGGTGATATCGCTGCCATGCCTTTCGCGCATGGCTCAAGTGTCCGTGATGATTGCTTGTTCCACCCGTCACCAAGACGGTTTGCCCGCTCGGTGATGACGTCTGTTTCATTTTTCTGCCGCCCGGTTACATGGTTTACATGACGAACGACTACAGTCAAACATCGCCAATGAATTATTCCGCCAACATGGTGAAGGGATTCGAACAGACATGACCGATGTAACTCTGTATGACCGTGATCCGAACTATATTCCGCGCGTGGCCGCCGTGCACGACATGTGCGGCTACGGCAAGTGCTCGCTGACCGCCGCGATTCCGATTCTCTCGGCCGCCGGCTGCGATGTGTGCCCGGTGCCGACCGCCCTGTTCTCGGCGCACACACGCTATGCAGTGTTCACGTTCCATGACACCACGGATATTCTCTCCGGTTACTTGGATGCCTGGCAGAAGGAAGACGTGGAGCTGGATGGCGTGTATTCAGGCTTCCTCGGCTCCCCCGATCAGGTGGCGATCATTCAGCGTCTCTACCGCGAATATCCGAACGCGCTGCGTCTGGTTGACCCGGTGATGGGAGACGCCGGCGAAATGTACCCCACGTACACACCGGAGCTGTGCGAGGCAATGGGCGCGCTGGCCGATGGTGCCGACGTGTTGATGCCGAACCTCACCGAAGCGAGCATTCTCACCAAGCGTGACTATCCTGGCCAGGATATTGATGAGGCCACGGTTAACGAGCTGCTTGGTGCTCTGCTGGAGTTGGGTGCCAAGAACGTGGTGCTGAAGGGCATTGACCATGGCGATGGCAAAATCGTCAACTATGTGGCCAGCGCTTCCACCGGTGTTGCCGGTAAGATCGAGCTGGCTCATGAGAAGTTGCCATACATGATTCATGGCACGGGTGACGCCTTCGCCTCTGCCCTGTGCGGCGCGGTGATGGCCGGCCGCGGCCTGGCCGAGTCGGCCGAAATCGCCGGTGAGTTCGTGCGTCACGCCATGGTCAGCACCCGTAACCAGCCGCATTTCGAGGATCGTGGCGTCAGTTTCGAACTGAACCTTGGCGAACTCACCGATTTGGTGAAGTGACCGCACCTTGGCTCCCCTCTCCGCTCACTGGGTCTGACGTATTCAGCGAACAATCCGATGGGTTGTTTTTTCGTCACAGGGAAGTCGACTGGTGAGCCTTGGTAAACCTTCTGAACTAATGGTGGATAACCGAGTTTTCATCCACACGTTATCCACAACACGCCAAACCGCGTCATAGTATCCACATTTGCCGGTTGCGCTTGTGCTCTTACATAAGTAACCCGCACAGTGGAATCATGAACGCTTTACCACCTACTCAGCCGACGACGAAGTCCGGCATCGACGCCGGTCTTGCCTTTCACCAGCCCATGCTGGCTTCACCTGATCCGCAGGCAATGCTGCCTTCGGAACGGATTGCGGCCACGATGGGCGACCGCAATCTGACGCCCAAACAGTTCGGCGCGCTCGGCGAGCAGTATGCCGCCGCGTGGCTGGAGGAACACGGTTGGACGACCTTGAGCCGCAATTGGCATACCCGTTACGGCGAATTGGACATCGTGATGCTCAATCCCGAGTACACGGTGGTGTTCGTCGAAGTGAAATCACGCCGGTCCATGCATTACGGATATCCGCAAGAGGCCATTACGCCGGCGAAACAGCACAATCTCAGGAAAGCCGCCTGCGATTGGCTACTTGACCGGCGTAATCGGGTGCCGCATTCGGCGGTCCGTTTCGATGTCGTCACCATCGTGCTTCGGGTGGGCAGGCCGCTCGTGCATCACATTGAAAATGCCTTCTGAAGCCCCCCCCCAAAAAAAACAGCCACGTTGCGAAACACATTGTGAAAGGAGTAGACATGGCTATCGGCAGCACCCTCTCAGTCGGACTGATCGGCCTTAAGGCCTTCATCGTCCAAGTGCAGGCTTTCATCAGCCCTGGCTTGCCATACTTCAGCATCATCGGATTGCCGGATGCATCGTTGTCCGAAGCCCGCGAGCGCGTGAAATCAGCGTGTCAAGCCACTGGATTCGGTTGGCCGCAAACCCGTGTGACCGTGAACATGAGCCCTGCGGCCATGCCCAAACGCGGTTCGTCGCATGATCTGGCCATCGCGGCCAGCGTCCTATGTGCGGCGGGTGCCATAGGGCATGATTGCCTAGAAGATACCATTGTGCTCGGCGAAGTGAATCTTGACGGCTCGGTGCTGCCGATTCATGGGCTGCTCCCGATCATGCTGCATGCCGAGGAACGTGGCGTGCGCAAAATGATTGTTCCCCATCGCAATCTTGACGAGGCTTCGATGGTGGATGGACTGGATGTAGTGGGCGTGAGGCATGTGGGTGAGCTCATCGAACTGATGGGCGGCGATGCCACCTATACGATTCCCGATACACCGGTTACCGACGAGACCACCACGGATCAATCGCCCACAAGTCATCCCAACGATTGTGGCGATATGAACGAGGTTCTGGGTCAGGAGCATGCCAAATGGGCACTGCAAGTGGCGGCGGCAGGCGGGCATAATCTCATCATGACCGGCCCGCCAGGCAGCGGCAAAACCATGTTGGCCTCACGTATGCCCGGCATCATGTGCCCGTTGAACGAGGCGGAACAGCTGGAGGTGGCATCGATTCGATCGCTGTGCGGCATACTGCCTCAGTACGGCATCACCGACATGCCGCCGTTCGAGGCACCGCACCACACCGCCAGCACGGCGGCCTTGGTGGGTGGTGGCAGCGGCATCGCCGTTCCCGGCGCAATCACACGCGCGCATCGAGGCATTCTGTTTCTGGACGAGGCACCGGAATTCAGCGCACGCGCCCTGCAGACGTTGCGCGAACCATTGGAATCCGGGTATGTGGCGCTTTCCCGTTCAAAAGGCAGCACCTACTACCCGGCCTCATTCCAACTCATCATGGCGGCCAACCCCTGTCCGTGCGGATACTATTACGGCACCGGCGAACGTTGCGCTTGCCGGGAAAAAGACCGTATACGTTATTTCTCGCGATTGTCCGGACCGATACTGGATCGTGTGGATATTCAGATGGCGGTGCCACCAGTCTCGCGCATTGCCGCGCAAAGCGAGCCAATCGGCGAGTCCAGTGCCGGGATACAAGCTCGTGTGATTCGTGCCCGTCAAGTGGCCAAAGACCGGTTCAGACAGTATGGATGGGTGTGCAACGCGCAAGCTTCGGGCAAATGGCTGCACGCCAATACATCGCTGAAAGCGATGGAATTGGTCAATCGGGCCCTGTCCAATCATCAACTCACATTGCGCGGGGCTGATCGCGCCATGCGTCTGTCTTGGACGCTCGCCGATCTGGCCGGCCGCGTATCCCCCACTGAACAGGACGTCCATCAGGGCATCGAAATGAGAACGAGGATGACATGAGTAACGCTACTGATATCCGGCAATCTGGCGGCACCGCAGGAAGTGTGGATCACACCGATACGAGTCTCGCCGTTTCGCGCACTATTCCCGTACCTCCCACGGATACGTTGTATCGTGCCGCGCTCACGTTCTGTCTTGATGGCGCGGATGTGATGATGTACGCCACGCTCAAAGGCGCGGAAAACGCCGAATCCCTCTGGCATGCGTTGGCGCAATCCCATCCAAGCCAGCCATCTGAAATCTGCGGCCCGGCGCTGTCACGTATTGACCGCATGTTCGTGGACGGCCTCACTCGATGGGGCCGCAAGGCGTCGGCGAACGCGATGCGCTCCTTCCGCAATGCACTGGCCTGCTGGCATAACCGCATGATGGACCTGCCCTCGCAAGACATCATCCAACTGGCCGACTGGTTCACTATGGATGGCACGCAATGGATTATCGGCCCTGGCCATCCATGTTGGCCCTCGCAGTTGGCCGACCTGTCCATTCGCTCCGATTGGGCGCCACCGCTGTGTTTGTGGATCAAAGGCGATCCACGCGCATTGACCAGTTGCGCCAAACCGGTCGGCATCGTCGGTTCACGGGACGTGACCGAATATGGCCGGTATGTGGCACACACCGTAGCCGAACAGGCAGCCGTTGCCGGGCATCTGGTCGTGTCCGGAGGCGCGATGGGCACGGATGCGGCGGCACATTGGGGAGCGTTGAATGCGCTGCACGGCAGAATGCCCGCCAATGTGGGCAAAACCGTTGCCGTATTCGCCGGCGGGCTCAACCATATCGGACCGATGCGTAACCGCACGCTGTTCGAACGCATCGAGGCGCAGGGTGGTGCACTGATCAGTGAACTGTGCCCCGGGACGATTCCCGAAGCCCGTCGTTTTCTGCTTCGCAACCGCATTATCGCGGCCATGTCTTCCACATTGATTGTGACGCAAGCCCGGTTGCGTTCCGGAGCGCTCAACACCGCGGGATGGGCATGCGAATTGCTGCGCGAAGTGTATGCGGTTCCCGGTGACATCAATCAGCCTTGCAACGCCGGGTGCAATAAGATGATCGGCGACCACCGAGCGATGATTCTGTGTGCCGCCACATCCACCGAGGATATATGCCATGAACGGCATAAGCCCGTTATGGCAGCATGCCCAGGCATATCGAAATCCACAGGTCAGGACTCGTCCGAAAACGAGGAGGCCATGGAAGTGCCGGCAACGACTCCGTTATCGCCAGCATCCTCGGAATCATCGGCGTCACAGGAGTCGTCACAAGATTCAGGTCATTCGAAACGTTCGAAGACCAAGCATACTCAGCCTACGCGCACTCAATCCAAGGATGGGCCGGCGAGCGCAACTGCCGATTCCGGTAACGACAAAAGCAAGGGTGAAGAGCTTCCCTCGTCGCATCAGATGCCGGATCTTCGTGTCAAGCCGAAGCCCGATCCCGAGAAGGAAGCCCAACAACGTATCATTATCGCCAAGCTGCCGGAAATGGAACGCACATTAGTGGCATTGATTCGTGAATGCCGTAAACGACATCTCATCGTCACCCCGGACGCACTATTGCGTGTGGCGCGAGAGACGGTACCCGACGAGATTCCCAATATCGGCACCATACTTGAGCTACTCGGCGCATTGGAGCTGAAGGGAGTGATCGAGCGGGATGCCGGCATACTCAAGCTGAGCAGCCGTGTCGGCTAATCGGCTTCCATGACACGGCTCGAAGGCTGTTCGGCGGGTGTGCGAGAATCGAACCCATGAGTCCGAAACGTTTGGAAGATATGTATGATGCGGTGATCGTCGGCGCCGGAGCGGCCGGCCTGTCGGCGGCGTTGGGACTGCTGCGCTCCCCCGAGATCACCGAGCTCAAGGAACAAGGCGTGGACCCGAAGATCCTCGTGGTCTCCAAACTGCAGCCGCTGCGTTCGCACACCGGTTCAGCCGAGGGCGGCATCGCCGCGAGCCTGGGCAATGTGGAGTCCGATGACTGGCACTGGCATTACTACGACACCATCAAGGGCGGCGACTGGCTGGTGGACCAGGATGCGGCCAAACTGCTCGCCGAATACGCGCCGCAGACCGTGATCAACCTGGAGCGTCAGGGCGTGGCCTTCTCCCGTACCGAGGACGGGCATATCGCCCAGCGCCGGTTCGGCGGCCACACGCGCGAGTTCGGCGGCGCC
>ENA-OPVL01001319-OPVL01001319.1-human-gut-metagenome-genome-assembly--contig:-NODE-1319-length-15217-cov-2.680715_pt1 | contig 15217 bp, 11 predicted proteins | sample MGYA00241496_ERZ501984 | MGnify/ENA primary metagenome ERZ501984 (study PRJEB25962, sample SAMEA2042986) | human gut metagenome | biome: human gut; feature: human-associated habitat; material: faeces... | reverse complement strand
GCACGGTGTGCGGCGGCGCTCGCGAAGGGCGCGGCGGCGATGGTGCGCTGTGAGAAGAATTCTGAAAAACTGGGCGCGCAGATCCTGGACGTTGGGTGCGGCGGCGGGGCAAACCTGCTCCGCCTGCTCGAACGCAGCCCACTCGGGACGGTCACCGGCGTCGACTACTCGCAGACGAGCGTCGAGATGTCGCAGAAGACCTGCGCCGAGGCCATCCAGAAGGGGCGCTGCCGCGTGCAGCTCGCCGATGTGGCCGACCTGCCGTTCAAGGACCGCAGCTTCGACTTTGTCTCCGCATTCGAGACCATCTACTTCTGGCCGGCCATCGTGCGCTCGCTAGCCGAGATCAGGCGCGTTCTCAAGCCTGGCGGCACGTTCATGGTCTGCAATGAGGCGGATGGCACGCACGCGGAGGACTTCAAGATGGTCGATGTGATCGACGGGATGACCGTCTACCCGCCCGACGAGCTCGAAGAGCTGCTGGAGAAGGCCGGCTTCGACCCGGTTCGCATCTATCGCGACGAGCCGCGCAGCTTCATCGTCTTCGAGGCCACCAAAGAACGCTAATCTGGCACGAGGGGCCGTGGGTACCGTGTCATTTTGAACCGATGTCCACGGCCCCTCGGGTCACGTGAGACGTAAGAAGGGCCCGGCAGCTGGTTGCTGTCGGGCCCTTCGCATCGGTTTGCCGGAGCAGTGCGCGCTACTTGAGCTCTGCGGCGCAGTGCGGGCAGCGGGTCGCGCCCTCCTTGATCTCTTCCTTGCAAAACGGGCAGGTGGGGGCGGGGGCTGCCTCCTCCTTTTCCACATGGGCGAGCTTCTCTGCCGTCGTCTGCATCTTGTTCACGGCCTTGACCAGGCAGAACACGACGAACGCGATGATGATGAAGTTGATGATCGCGCTGATGAACGCGCCGAAGTCGATGTAGGAGTCGCCGCCGACGGGGATGACGAGGCCAGAGATCTGCGTGCCGTTGCCGCCGGTGATGAGCTTGAGGAACGGGTTGATGATGTCGTTGGTCAGCGACGTGACGATGGCGGTGAACGCGGCGCCGATGATGATGCCGACTGCCATGTCCATGACGTTGCCGCGGTTGATGAAATCTTTGAATTCCTTGAGGAAGCCCATAATGGTCCTTTCGTCTCCTGATATTCGGCTGTCGGCAATTATAGAGAAAATAACCATTCGATGGCACGTGCTTGCATATGCGATTTTGGCGTTGCAGAATAGCGGCTCGGTTGTAAAGTATGACTCTTTTTGACGGGGTTCTCCCGTCTCGGGCAATCTCAAAACCGGATATCAGTCGATCGCGCGAAAGGTGCATAGGGTAGCTTATGGGTTTGACGAGCAAGCAGAAGATGATGATTGCAGTGCTGCTTTCCGGCACGCTGCTGGTGGTGTTGAATGCGACGATGCTTTCTCCGGCGCTGCCGCACATCATGAGAGACACGGGCGTCGGTGCCACGACGGTGCAGTGGCTCACCTCGGGCTACATGCTCGTCGAGGCGGTCGTCATCCCGATGAACGCCTTTTTCGTCGGCAAGTTCTCCACGCGCAAGCTCTTCATCGGCGGCATAGCCTGGTTCGGCATTGCCTCCGTCGTCGCCGCGCTCGCGCCGAACTTCTACGTCATCTTGCTCGGTCGTGCCATGATGGCCATGGCCACGGGCATCATCATGCCGATGACCTTCACGCTCATCCTGCTCATCTTTCCGCGTGAGAAGCGCGGCTCCGCCATGGGCATCGTCGGCCTTATCATCAGCTTCGCGCCCGCCATCGGCCCGTCGCTTTCCGGTGTCTTGGTCGACACCGTCGGTTGGCGCATGCTCTTCATCATCGTTGCCGTCCTTGCCGCGCTCGTCGTCCTGTTCGCGAGCTTCTCGCTCAAGAACTTCGAGGGCTTCGAGCAGGTTCCGTTCGACCCCGCCTCCGTGTTTCTGCTGGCCTGTGGGATGATCGGGCTGCTCTATGGAATCTCGTCGGCGACCTCTGCCGAAAACATCCTCATCCCGCTTGCGCTCATCGTCGTCGGCCTTGTCCTGCTCGGACTGTTCGTCTACCGTCAGACTAAGCTCGAGGTGCCGCTGCTGCGCGTCCAGGTCCTCAAGACCCGCAGGTTCCGCACCGTCGTCATCCTCATCGCGCTTCTGCAGGCTTCCCTCGTCGGCTCAGAAGTGGTCCTGCCGATCTACGTTCAGCAGGTCATGGGGCAGACGGCGACCGTTTCCGGCCTGCTCATGCTCCCCGGTGCCGTCATCGGCGCCATCTGCGGTTTGCTCTCGGGGCGTCTGTTCGACAGGTTCGGCGTGCGCGGAATCGTCATCTTCGGTTCGGTGGTTCTTGCTGTTGGCGCCATCGGCGTCACGACTTTTTCCATGGATATGACGATCCTCATGGTCACGGTCGTCTACACGACCATGTCTATCGGCATCCAGTTCCTCGTGACCCCGCTCAACACCTGGGGCGTGAACTCGCTCGACAATAAAGTCGTCCAGCACGGCAACGCGCTCAGCGCCACTACCAACCAGGTCGGGGCGTCCTTCGGCACCGCGTTCATCGTCAGCCTGACGGCGCTCGGCGCGCTGTTCGCCCCGGCCAATGCCGACGCGCTCACCGTCACGTTCACGGGCGTGCACGTCGCCTTCACGGGCATGTGCGTCATGCTGCTCATCGTCGTCTTGGGCGTCCTGCTGTTCGTGCGTGAAAAGCCCAGCGACGAGAAGCCTGCGGAAGAGGGCGTGTTCCACATCCCCGGCATTGTCGGCGTGGACCGCGAGTTCCTCATCGCAGACGTCATGAACCCGCGTCCGGGCTACATCGGCGAGCATGCGACGGTGCGCGACGCCATCAAGATCATGCGCAAGCGCAACACGAGCGGCGTGCCCATCGTCGATGCGGACATGCACGTCATCGGCTTCATCTCCGACGGCGACATCTTGAAGTACCTATCCAACCAGGGCGGGCAGTACTTCACTGACGGCACCAACTTCTACTCGATGGTCGACCAGGACGACTTCTGGAAGCGCCTGGGCAGCTTGCTCGAGCTCGATGCGATGAAGCTCGCGACCAAGCAGGTCATCTCCATCGAGGGCGACGAGAACGTCGCGCAGGTCGCGCGCGCCGTCGGCTACGAGAGCCAGAGCAAGTTTTCCTCCGAATTCCACAAGGCCTTCGGTGTCCTGCCGACGGAGTACCGGAGATTACAGAAAAAGTGAGTTAGAGGAGGTCGAACGTCCCCGCTTCCCACGGAGTTTCGCGGAAGCCGATGCGCCAGCCGACGTGGTCGACCGCCGCAAAGTGCAGCGACGAGCAGGCGGTGTGGAGCTTCCCCTGCGCCGCTTCGCCCACGACGATGGCGACCGGCCCGTCCGCGCCGCCGATGATGCCGACGCAGAAGTCGTTCTGCGCCTCGGGCGCAAAGGAAGCGGTCTCACGTCTGACCTGGCGCGGGCGGTCGCTCTCGGCGCAGTCCTCGACGAAAATCGAGTTTTCCGGCGGCTCGGGCATGAGCGTGTAACTGATGGCCGTAAAATGCGTCGGATAGTCGAACCGCGGGTCAAGGCTCATGCGCTCGCGCGGCAGCTCCTGCGGCTCGACCTCCTGCACCGTGAGAAGATACTTCGTGCCACGGTAGGAGAAGGCGAACGTGTCGCCCGCCCTGTCCGCGCGGAAGCGCGCCCCGGGGACGCGCACCTCGTCCGCCGTCATCGTGACGGCGAGTGATTTGAGCTTCGGCGCGCGCTTCGTGACGAACGGGAATGCCGCGCGGCGGATGCTCCAGCCATACGCGCGGTCGAGGCCGTAGTGCGCCATGGCGGGCTCTGCGTCGGCGCAGAAGCCGGGCTGCTCCGGCAGGAAAATGACGCCGCAGCCGTGGCTCGTGCGGAGCTTCGCACCGTTCAAGGTGAGGCTGGGGGTAAAACCGAGGCTGAGCGGGTGCTCGCGCTCCATCTGTTCGCGTTCGTCGCGCGAGAAGTCGATGGACTCGTCGCTTTCGGGATCGATCCCCCACTTTTCCATAAAGCCGCGCAGCGCGGAAGCCTCCGTGTGCATACAAAAATCAACGACAATGCCCTTTGAACAAACGTAAACCGACGGCACGAACCAGTCGCGCCCCGCCCACGAAAACCACTTTTGTACAGGCACTTCCCTGCCCGCGCGCTCGCGCCCGTGGTGGCCCCAAAAGCTGCCGTCAAAGTAGACCTTCCAGTCCGTTTTCTGTTCGGGCGCGTCGCCGTTCATTTCGGGGTCATAAAAGTCCTCGGTGAATTTGAGCTTGCTGAGATCGAACTCCGCTTGCAGCTTGCGCAGGTATTGCCACGGCCGCTCCATCGGCGTGAGGGAAAAGACTGTGGAAATCTGCGAGAGCACCGCCTTCTGCTCGTCCGTCGGTGGATTCTCGGCAAGAAAGGCGTCGAATTGCGCCTCGTCCCACTGCCACGCCTGCTCGAGCGCCGCGCTGTCGCCGGTCGCGAGCAGCAGGCGCAGAAAATCGCTGAAATCGCGCGCGATGACGTGCACGCAGTCCCTGCTGCCGTTCATCGGGCTCACGGCGAAGACCGTTTCGCCAAAACCGCGGACAAAGCAGAAGTGGATGCCGTCCACGCCCGCCCAGCCGAAGATAGAAGCGCCCTTGGGCGTGCAGAAATAGGGATCGTTGTCCTCCCGCCGCATCACGCTGAGAGACGATAAGTCAAGATGCTTGCGCAGAAATTTTTGATAAAACGCCGCCATGGAAAGCCCTCCTTTGGAGTTCAGGTTTTCCATAGCATACCATATGGGTGCGGAAAAGTCACCGGAATTGCGAAAGCTGTGGATTTTTCGCGCCGGAAGCCGCGCTGCGGCCTTGCCACGCTCTCGCGAACATGATATACTATATTGCTAAACTATCGAGATTCGGGAGGAAACATCCCTTGGAACGCAAAGAAGTCATCGTCAGCGAGCAGGAGCTCGCGCGTCAGAAGGAATTTACGCGCAAGATGCGCGAGATGAACGACCGCCGCACCCGCACGCCGCTCGCGCTGGTCGACACGTTCGGCTGCCAGCAGAACGTGGCCGACGGCGAGGTGCTCATGGGCATGCTGCGCGAGATGGGCTACGAGCTCACGCGCGACGAAAATCAGGCCGACGTCATCCTGCTCAACACCTGCGCCATCCGCGAGCACGCGGAAAAGCGCGTTTACGGCCACTTGGGCCGCCTCAGCCACACGAAGGCCGCCAAGCCCGATCAGATCATCTGCCTCTGCGGCTGCATGGCGCAGCAGAAGGTCGTGGCCGACAAGGTAAAAAATTCCTACCATCACGTCGACCTTGTGCTTGGCCCCCAGGCCGAATGGCGGCTCCCCGAGCTGCTGCACGAGGTATACACGAAGAATAAGCGCGTTTTCTCCATCGAGAACGAGCATGGCCGCATCGCCGAGGACCTTCCCATCGTGCGCGAGGGCGGCGTGCGCGCGTGGGTGAGCATCATGTACGGGTGCAATAACTTCTGCTCGTACTGCATCGTGCCCTACGTCCGCGGCCGCGAGCGCAGCCGCGAGCCGGAGAAGATCATCGAGGAATGCCGCGGCCTCATCGCCGAGGGCTACAAGGAGATCACCCTCCTCGGCCAGAACGTGAACAGCTACGGCAAGGACTTGGGCACCGATTACGACTTTGCAGACCTGCTCGCCGCCATCAACGCCATTCCCGGCGACTATTGGCTCCGCTTTATGTCGAGCCAGCCGAAGGACGCGACCAACAAGCTCTTCGACACGATGGCGCGCTGCGAGCACGTTGCAAAGCAGCTCCACCTCCCCGTCCAGTCCGGGTGCGACCGCGTTCTGAAAGCGATGAACCGCCCCTATACGCGCGCAAAGTACGAGGAAATGATCGCCTACGCGCGAAGCGTCATGCCAGGCATGGTGCTCACGAGCGACGTCATCATCGGCTTCCCGGGCGAGACCGAGGACGAAGCGATGCAGACTGTTGATCTTGTAGAAAAGACGCAGTTCGACGCGCTCTTCACCTTTATTTTCTCCCAGCGTCCCGGCACGCCGGCGGCGAAGATGGACGACCCCGTCTCGCGCGAGGAAAAGCAGGTCTGGTTTGAAAAGCTCGTCGACGCGCAGAACGCCATCAGCGCGAAAAAGCACGCAGCCTACATCGGCAGGACGGTCAAGGTGCTGGTCGACGGCGAGAGCGACGACGAGGCCTTCCCCCTCGCCGCGCGCACGGAGGGCAACCGCCTCGTGCGCATGAAGGGCGACAAGGCCCTGATCGGCACATTTGCCAAAGCGAAGATCACCGACAGCAACACCTGGGCGCTCTACGGCGAAGCGGTAGAGCAGTAACATAAAAAAGGGGGCTTTTTGATGAAAGTCGTCATTCTGATGGAAAACAGCAGCTGCAAGGAGGGCGTCGCCTGCGCGCACGGCCTGTCGATGTATATTGAGACCGACAAGCACAAAATTCTTTTCGACATGGGCCCCGACGCGCAGTTTATCGACAATGCCAAGGCGCTCAGCGTCGATTTGACGCAGGTCGACATCGCCTTTTTGTCCCACGCGCACAACGACCACTGCGGCGGCCTCGAGGCGTTCTTAAAGCTCAACGATCATGCGAAGGTCTACATGCAGAAGGCCGTCTGGGGCCAGTACTACGTCGTCACGCCCAGCAAGTGCGCCTACATCGGCATGGACGCGGTGCTCAAGAATTACGAGGACCGCTTCGTTCTCTGCAATGGCGTGCAGAAGCTTGACGAAGAACTGACGGTTTTCTCCGCTGTTCCGGGCCGCGAGCTGTGGAGCGGCGCGAACGACACGCTGCGCGAGAAGATCGGTGAGGACTATCCGCGCGACACGTTCCGCCACGAGCAGGATCTATTGGTCACGGAAAACGGCAAGACCGCGCTGTTCGCGGGCTGCGCGCACTGCGGCATCGTGAATATCCTGAAAAGCGCCGAGGACGTGCTCGGCAGAGCGCCCGACGCGGTGTTTGCGGGCTTCCACCTCTATAACCCCTCGCTCGGCAAGAGCGAGCCGGACGAGCTGGTCGACGCCGTGGGCGAAAAGCTGCGCGGCGACAAGGTCGCGCACTACTTCACGGGCCACTGCACGGGCAGGGAAGCCTATGAAAGATTGAAACGTAAGCTCGGCGACCGCCTCGGCGAAATGCCCGCGGGCTCCGACTTTACCGTGTAAATTTTAGATTTTAGAGAGAAAGAAAGCGAGGACGAATCATGGCCGAGATCACGCCGATGATGAAGCAGTATTTGGAGATCAAGGAACAGAATAAGGATTCGATCCTCTTTTTCCGCTTGGGCGACTTCTACGAGATGTTCAACGAGGATGCTCAGCTCGCCTCGCGCGAGCTCGATTTGACGCTGACGACCCGCGACCGCGGCAAGGCGGCGGAGGATCAGACGCCGATGTGCGGCATTCCCTATCATTCGAGCGACGCCTACATCGCGCGCCTGATCGCCAAGGGCTACAAGGTCGCCATCTGCGAGCAGACCGAGGACCCTGCGCTCGCCAAGGGCCTTGTCAAGCGCGATATCATCCGCGTCATCACGCCCGGCACGGTCATCGACAGCGCATGCCTCGACGACCGGCGCGGCAACTTCCTCTGCGGCATCTTTTTGGACGGGCAGAACGCCGGCGCGGCCTTCTGCGACATGACGACCGGCCACACGCACGTGACCGCCTTTTCGGGCGACGACCGCGCAGAGCACCTGTATAACGAGTTATCCCGTTTCTCCCCCGCCGAGGCGGTGCTGAGCACGGGTGCTTACGACAACGGCGAGCTGGTCGAATACCTTCGCGATAAGCTGTCCTGCGCGGTCGAGCGCGGCGAGAACCGCTTTGAGCTCAAAGCGTGCGAAAAAGCCATCCGCGCGCAGTTTGGCGAGGAGCGCTTTGCAAGCCTTCCGCGCAACAACCCGGCCGCGTCGCTCGCGCTGGGCGCGCTGCTCTCGTACCTGCACGAGACGCAGAAGACCGATCTTTCCTACATCAAGGATTTAGAATACTACGAGCAGGGCCGCTTCATGGAGCTTGACCTCTCCGCGCGGCGCAATCTGGAGCTGACCGAGACCATCCGCGCCAAGGAAAAGCGCGGGAGCCTCCTCTGGGTGCTCGACAAGACGAAGACCGCCATGGGCGCAAGAAATCTGCGCGCGTGGCTGACGCGCCCGCTGCGCGACGTTGCCGCCATCGAGCGCCGCCTCGGCGCGGGCGAGGCGCTGACGAAAAATACCGTCGCGCGCGAGGAGCTGATTTTGGCGCTTTCCGGCATCAGCGACATGGAGCGCCTCATCGGCCGCATTGCCTACGGCACGGCGGGCGGACGCGACTTTGCGTCGCTGCGCAACTCCATCGAGCGCATCACGGAGGTCAAAGCCCAGCTTACGGCGTTCACGACGGGCAGGCTGCATGAGTTAGACAACGAGCTCGACACGCTCACCGACGTGGCGCAGAGCATCCGCGACACGCTCATCGACGAGCCGCCGTTTTCCGTGCGCGAGGGCGGCTTCATCCGCAAGGGCTTCAATGCCGAGGTCGACCGCCTGCACGAGATTTTGTCGGGCGGCAAGGGGCTTCTCGCCGACATCGAGACGCGCGAGAAGGAAAAGACCGGCATCCGCACGCTGAAGATCGGCTACAACAAGGTCTTCGGCTACTATATCGAGGTCTCAAATTCGTTCAAGGACCTCGTCCCCGACACTTACATCCGCAAGCAGACGCTCGTGAACGGCGAGCGCTACATCACCGAGGAACTTAAAAACCTTGAGCAGGAGATTCTGACCGCGGGCGACCGCGACAAGGCGCTCGAATTTGAAATTTTCACCGCCCTGCGCGAATCCGTCACCGCCGAGAGCGTGCGCATCCAGCGCGCGGCGGGGCTCATCGCCGAGCTCGACACGCTCTGCTCACTCGCGTCCGTCGCGGTGAACAACAACTATTGCCGTCCGAGCGTGGACGACAGCGGCGTCATCGAAATTCACGACGGCCGCCACCCCGTCGTCGAGCGCGTGCTCAAGGACGCGCTCTTCGTCCCGAACGACACCTATATGGGCGAGCGCGAGGACCGCGCCGCCATCATCACCGGCCCCAACATGGCCGGTAAGTCGACCTACATGCGTCAGGTCGCGCTCATCACGCTCATGGCGCAGATCGGCTCGTTTGTGCCCGCGCGCTCTGCGCGCATCGGCATTGTCGACCGCATCTTCACGCGTATCGGCGCGAGCGACGACCTCGCCGGCGGCCAGTCGACCTTCATGGTCGAGATGACCGAGGTGAGCGAGATTTTGCATCAGGCGACGCCACGCTCGCTGCTCATTCTCGACGAGATCGGCCGCGGCACGTCGACGTTCGACGGCATGAGCATCGCCCGCGCGGTGCTCGAATTCTGCGCCGACCCGAAACGCTTAGGCGCGAAGACGCTGTTCGCCACGCACTATCACGAGCTCACGGAGCTTGAGGGCATTCTTCCCGGCGTGAAGAATTACAGCATTTCCATTAAAAAGCGCGGCGACGAGCTCATTTTCCTGCGCAAGATCGTCCCCGGCGGGGCAGACCGCAGCTACGGCATCGAGGTCGCAAAGTTAGCGGGCCTTCCGAACGAGGTCGTCAAGCGCGCGAACGTCATCCTAAAAGAGCTCGAGCAGGGCGGCGCGTATCAGGCAAAGCCCCGCGAGGAGACCGAGCAGGTCAGCCTTTCTTCAATCGGCGAGGCTGAGGTGCTCGCGGCCATCCGCCGCGCGCAGCCCGATACGATGTCCCCCATCGAGGCGATGCAGCTCCTCTACGAGCTCAAGCAGAAGCTTTCGTAATTTCCCCGGAAAAGAGGTCTCCCCATGGCAAAAAAGAAAACCGCCTCCGGCGGCATGAACCGCACCGAGCGCGTCGCCGGAACGATCTTCTTCCTCGTCTATCTTCTGGTGATGCCGCTTTTGGCAACAAGAATATTCGACCTTCTGGAGGTCGTGCTCGACACCACCATCAACGATTCCCTGCGCAATGTGCTCTATTACTACACGCTCTTCGCCGTCACGGTGCTGCTGTTCCACTCCTACCTTGCGCACACATCCTCGCGCTTTCTCGACAACTTAAACCGCGCGCTTTCGACGATGCTGCTGGGCCTTCTCATTTTCTACGGCGCGAACGAGCTAATATTCCGCGTGTGCAACGCGCTTTTTAACAGCCGCACGAACTTAAACGACATGACCATCGCCGCGCAGGTGGCTTCCGCCCCGCGCATGACGGTGCTCATCGTTGTGCTGCTTGCGCCGTTTGTAGAAGAGGTGCGCGGGCTCGTCTTCGGCTGCCTTCGGGAAAAGAGCCGCATCTTCGCCTATCTCCTCTCCTGCGCGCTCTTTGCGCTGCTGCACGTCTGGACGGCGGCGGTGTCCAACTGGGACTTAGGCTATCTCATTTTGATGCTCCAGTATCTCGTCCCCGGCCTTGTCTTTGCCTGGGCGTATGAACACTCCGGTACGCTGTGGACGTCCATTTTGATCCACGCGCTCGTCAACGCCCTTTCCCTTTTCACCATCGCTTCCTAAAAAGAAGGAGGAACCCAATGCCCCATATTCAGCAATTATCGCCGCATGTTGCCGACCTCATCGCCGCGGGCGAGGTGGTCGAGCGCCCCGCGAGCGTTGTCAAGGAGCTGCTGGAAAACGCCATTGACGCCGGCGCGCAGAGCGTGACGGTGGAGATGAAAAACGGCGGCATGACCTATCTTCGCGTCAGCGACGACGGCTGCGGCATCGCGCCGAGCGAACTGCCGACGGCCTTTTTACGCCACGCGACGAGCAAGCTGCGCACGGCGGAGGACCTTGCCGCCATCGGCACGCTGGGCTTTCGCGGCGAGGCGCTCGCGGCGATCTCATCCGTTTCGCGGCTCGATATTTTCTCGCGCGAGCGCGGCGCGCTCAGCGGCGCAAAGCTCCATCTGGAAGGCGGCGTCCCAGAAAAGGTCGAGGACGCAGGCTGCCCGGAGGGGACGAGCGTCATCGTGCGCGACCTTTTCTACAATACGCCCGCGCGCCTCAAGTTCATGAAGCGCGACAGCGCGGAGGCGACCGCCATCGCGGGCCTTGTCGCCCACCTTGCGCTCTCGCATCCGGAGGTGTCGTTCAAGCTCATCAAGGACGGCACGCAGACGCTCCTGACCCCCGGCGACGGCGCGCTCCGCTCCGCCATTTACGCCTCTCTCGGGCGTGAGTTCACGCTCTCGCTCCTTGAGGTCAAGGGCGCTGACAGCGAGCTGCGCGTCACGGGCTTTATCAGTTCGCCCCTTTCTGCGCGCGGCACGCGCGGCATGCAGACGTTTTTCGTCAACGGGCGGCTCGTCAAATCCCAGCTTCTCACCGCCGCGCTCGAAGAAGCGTACTCCAACCGCATGATGAAGGGCAAGTTCCCCGGCTGCGTGCTGCTCGTCGAGCTGCCGCGCGACATGGTGGATGTGAACGTCCACCCTGCCAAGACCATCGTGAAGTTCGTGGGCGAAAAGCGCGTGTTTGATCTCGTTTACCACGCGGTCATGGCCGCGCTCGACAAGCGCGAGGAGGCCGAGCGCCCCCAGCCGAAGCCCGCGTCTCAAGTACAGAATCCGCGCGGCGATTTCTTCGCCAACATGACCTCGCAGCAGTACCGCGAGAGCCGGAAGACGGCGGAAAAGCCCGCTTATACGCCTGCCGGTGCGCGTCCCGTATCCGCGCCGCAAAGCGCGCCGGTGAAGCCCGCGCCCGCCCCGCAGTGGCAGACGAGAGTGCCCGCCATCGACACGCAGAGCGGCGGCAAAGCGGCGCTTTCCGACTATGTGCGCCATGAAACGCCCGCGTCCGCGCCAGTACTGTCAGCACAGCAGCCACAGCCTGTGGAAAAGTCTGTCCATTCTGTGGAAAACCATGACGACGAGGTCGTCACGCTGCCGATGCCGGAGGAAGACGCCCGCCCCGTCGTGACCGGCCCAATCATCGGACCGGCGGCGGAGACTGCGGCAGAGCCCGAGCCGGAAGTGCCCGCCGTCCCCGTGTTTGCCCCTGCGAAGCAGGAAGAGCCCGAGATCGAGCAGACGACATTCGTTCCCCCGTCCGCCGCGCCGTGGCGCATCGCGGGCGAGGTGCTCGACACCTACATCGTCTGCGAGGACGAGAAGAGAAACATCTGGCTCATCGACAAGCACGCCGCGCACGAGCGCATGAATTTTGACCGCCTCAAGGCAAACCAGGAGCCGGTGATGTGCCAGGCGCTGCTCGCGCCGCTCGTTGCGGACTTTGCCGCTGAGGAATATAGCGCGCTTGCCGCGAATCTCGACCTTTTGCGCGAGTTTGGCTTTGAATGTGAAGAATTCGGCGGCGGGAGCCTCATCCTGCGCGCCATTCCCGCCGACCTTGAGAGCGGCGACGCGATCCCAACTTTAGAAGAGCTTGCCGAAAAGCTCGTCACCGCCCACACGGCCGACCCCGCCGCCGCGCGCGACGCACTGCTGCACACGATGGCCTGCAAGGCGGCCATCAAGGGTGGATGGAAGAGCGATTTAAGCGAGCTGCGCGTGCTCGTCGACAAGGTGCAGAGCGGCGAGGTGCAGTTCTGCCCGCACGGACGGCCCGTGAAAGCCAAGCTCACGAAGTACGAGCTGGAAAAAATGTTCAAGCGCGTGTGAGCACAGGAGGGAGAAGATGAAACTCGTATGCGTCGTCGGCCCGACGGGCTGCGGCAAAACGTGGCTCGGTGTCGAGCTTGCGAAAATGCTCGGCGGCGAGGTCGTCTCCTGCGACTCGATGCAGATCTACCGCGGCATGGTCATCGGCACCGCTGCGCCGACGGCGGAGGAGATGCAGGGCATTCCGCATCACATGGTCGGCGTCGCCGACCCGCGGGAAAACTACTCCGTTGCCCGCTATGCGGACGACGCGGCGAAATGCGTCGACGATATCCTCTCGCGCGGGAAGCAGCCCGTCATCGTCGGCGGCACGGGGCTTTACCTCAATGCCCTGCTCGCCGGTCACGGCTTCGCCGGCGGTGACAAGGACGGCAGATACCGCGCGGAGTTGGAATCCCGCTGGGACAAGGAGGGCAGCGAGGCGATGTTCGTCGAGCTCCGACGCATCGACCCCGAGACCGCCGGAAATCTCCATTTGAACGACAAAAAGCGCATCCTCCGCGCGCTCGAGGTCTACTACGAGACCGGCAAGACCATGGCACAGCACAACGCGGAGACGAAACTCATCCCCCCGCGCTACGATTCCGTGCGCATCGGCCTTGCCTATGAGGATCGGGACGACATGAAGCGCGCCATCGACCTCCGCGTCGACAAAATGGTCGAGGCGGGGCTTTTCGACGAGGTCAGAGCGCTGCTCGATTCCGGACTTCCCCGCGACGTGACGGCCATGCAGGCCATCGGGTATAAGGAGACGCTTGCCTACTTGGACGGCGAGGCCGCGCGCGAGGAGGCCATCGACGAGATCAAGCTCCGCTCCCGCCAGTATGCCAAGCGCCAGCTCACGTGGCTGCGGCGCGACCCCGGCATCCACTGGTTTTATTGGAAAAAAACGAGGATTCTCCCCGATTGCCTCGCTTTTTCGACAGAAATTCTCCATACCTATGGCGTATCCTGACTTTAACGCGGACAAGCCGTCCGCAAAAAAGAAAGGACAGAAAAGCCATGAAAAAAATCGCAAACCTTCAGGACCTATTTCTCCTCTCTGCGCGCCGCAATCGCACGAGCGTGACGGTATTTCTCGTCAACGGCTTCCAGATGCGCGGCGTCATCACGGGCTTTGACAGCTTTGTCGTCATCTTGGAGAGCGACGGCAAGCAGCAGATGCTCTACAAGCACGCGATCTCAACGATCGTGCCCATCGCGGTCATCGACCTCAAAGGCGCGGAGGAAAGCGAGGAGTAAGCACGCCTGATCCGGGAGTGTGCCATGAAATCTACATCCGTTTCCACAAAGATCATCACGATCCTGCTCCTTTTGGCGGTCATCGGGTATTTCGCCGTGCAGGGCTACAACTACTTTGTCAGCCCCGAGACGACGACGCTCGTCTACCGCTATCACAGCGAGCGGTCCATTGCCCTGCGGGGCTACGTGGTGCGCGACGAGCAGGTCGTGGACTGCAATGAAACGCTCATCGAGCTCAAGCACGCCGAGGGCGAGCGCGTGGGCCAGGGCGACACCATCGCCTCCGTCTACCGCTCGGCCGACGCGCTGAACGCCACGCAGCAGCTCGAGACACTGCGCGCGCAGAAAGAGCAGCTTGAGTACGCCAAGAGCGCCTCGAGCGACGCGGCCACCGCGCTGCGTCTGGATACCGACATCCGCGAGCAGATCATCTCCGTGCGCGCGGCCTACGAGTCGGGCGCGTACAGCTCGCTCGACACGCTGATCCCTCAGCTCAAAACGACGGTCTTGAAGCGCGAATACGCCTACAACGGCAGCGATGACTTAACGGCGAAGCTCGACGAGCTGAACGCGCAGATCACCGCGCTCTCGGGCGCGGCGAGCGGCGGCACGACGCGCATCACAGCGCCCGTGTCGGGGACTTACAGCGCCGTGGCCGACGGGTACGAGAGCGTGCTGACGCCGGAGGTCCTTGAGACGATGACGCCCTCGCAGCTTTCGTCCGCCGCGCCGCAGAGCGTTTCGACCACGGTGGGCAAGCTCATTCAGGGCAGCACGTGGTACTTCGCCGCGAACGTGAACGAGGAGAACGCCGCGTCCCTGAAGGAGAACAGCAGGCTGACGCTCCGCATGGCGTCGGGCGTCGGCTTTGACCTGCCCGTCACGCTCACGCGCATCAGCGCCGCGGAGAACGGCAAATGCCTGATCGTGCTCAAGAGCACGCGGTACTTATCCTACATGACGCTGCTGCGCGAGCAGAACGCCGAGCTCATCATCAGCGCGTACGACGGCCTGCGCGTGCCGAAAAACGCGCTGCGCGTGGATGAAAACGGCGTGTCAGGAGTTTACTGCCTCGTCGGGCGCGTGGCGTACTTCAAGCCTGTGAGCATTGTCTATCAGGGCAGCGACTACTGTCTGGTGGAGCCCGGCACGATCGAAGCCGCGACGGAGAGCCAAAAGTCCCTTTACACCCTGCGCCCGAACGATGAGGTCATCGTTTCAGCAGGGGAGCTATATAACGGAAAGGTCGTAGATTAGAAATGAGCATTGCTGAAAACATCGCGCGCGTGCGCGCAAACATTGCCGCGGCCGCCAAAGCCGGCT
>ENA-OPVL01001294-OPVL01001294.1-human-gut-metagenome-genome-assembly--contig:-NODE-1294-length-15408-cov-2.809744_pt1 | contig 15408 bp, 14 predicted proteins | sample MGYA00241496_ERZ501984 | MGnify/ENA primary metagenome ERZ501984 (study PRJEB25962, sample SAMEA2042986) | human gut metagenome | biome: human gut; feature: human-associated habitat; material: faeces... | reverse complement strand
TCGCGGTCGGGTACCTCGACGATCTGAAGGTTGGCGTAGGCGCCCAGGCGCTTGGCGTATTCCGCCACGGCGTCCTTCCAGAAGCGCTCCTTGAGCTTCCCGACTGCCACGACCTTGAGCTTCATGGCTACTTCCCCGCACTCGGGCAGATGTCGGCAAGCGGGCAGCTCGCGCACTGGGGGCGGCGCGCGATGCAGTACTGCCGGCCCAGCCTGATCCACTGGTCGTTGACGTCGGTCCACAGCTCCTGCGGGATGAGGTCGAGCAGGTCTTGCTCGGTCTCGGCGGGAGTCTTCTTGTTGGACAACTTGAGCTTGTGGGCGATGCGGAACACGTGCGTGTCGACCGCGATGCCCTCGCATTTGCCAAAGCTCACGTTCATGACGATGTTGGCGGTCTTGCGCCCCACCCCGGGGAGCTTCTGTAGCTCCTCCATGGTCTGGGGGACCTCGCCGCCAAAGTCCGCCATGATCATGCGCGCGCAGTTTATGCAGTTGAGCGCCTTGTTATGGTGAAAGCCGATCGAGTGGATGATGCTCTCGACGTCTGCTAAGTCCGCCTGCGCCATCTTCTCGGGCGTTCCGTACTTGGCAAACAGCGTGGGCGTCACCTTGTTGACGTTGGCATCTGTCGTCTGGGCGGAAAGCGCCACGGCGATGACGCACTCGAAGGGGCTGGAAAAGTGCAGCGCCGGGGCAACGTCGCCGTAGAGCTCGTTCATGCGGCGGCACACCTCGATGGCGCGTTCGCGCTTTCTCGCCTTTGACTCTCGTGGCATTGCGCCCCCTTTCTCGGCATCTTTCACGTAACGAAGTGTAGCAAGACGCGCGATGACGCGAGCTGCGGCATACCCGTCTTTGGCGAAACATCATAGCGCAGCGCTGAGACACGATTCTTCCGAAATAGGCCCCACAGGCAGAGCCGTTTCTTTCCCGTTGGGACCATGCTCGTTTTATGGTGTCTGCAGCGCGATTTTGGCAAATCCGTCCGCTCTTGTATAATGGAAAAACTTGTGTAAAAGTTCACCACGGCCAACAGCCGTTGCCACTGCGCTCACAGCTTTTGCGCGCCATTTTTATTGTCTAGGGATCGGGGAACACATGCCAGATACATCTGTTGCGGCAGCATCAGACTATTCTGACTCAGGCGCCACTCAACAGCGCCCGTCCCAACAACCAGTCGTGACGTTCCTCGTCCCCTGCTACAATTCCGCAGCCTACATGGGCACCTGCATCGATTCGCTGCTCGTCGCCAAGGACTGCTGCGAGATCCTCGTCGTTAACGACGGCTCCAAGGACAACACCCTCGAGGTCGCGCGCGATTACGAGCGCCGCTACCCCGACACGATCACCGTCATCGACCAGAAAAACGCCGGCTGGGGCGGTGGCGTCAACAAGGGCATCGCGCGCGCACGCGGCGTGTACTTCAAGGTGATCGACTCCGACGACTGGGTAGAGCCCGAGGCGCTCGGCATGGTGCTCGACGTTCTCAAAGAGCATGCAGAGCCCAGCGCGCAGCTCGACCTCGTCTTCTCCAACTTCGTGTACGACCACCTCGTGGACAACACCAAACACGCGATCCGCTACGACAACCTCATGCCGCAAGACCGCGAGTTCACGTGGAGCGACCTCAACAAGCCGCGCATCGACCAGTACATCATGGTCCACGCCACGTGGTACCGCACCGAGGTGCTGCGCCAAAGCGGCGTCAAGCTGCCAGAAAACGTGTGCTACATGGACAGCTACCTCATGCTGCACCCGCTCCCGTACGTGAAGAGCATGTACTACGTCAACGCCGACGTGTACCAGTACCTGATCGGCCGCGAGGACCAGTCCATCGGCATCGAGACGGTCAAGAAACGCATCGACCAACAGCTCATGGCGACGCGCCTTTCCATCGAAGACTACGACATCGACGAGATGGCAGCGGAAAACCCGCAGATGGCAGAGCTCTACTCGCGCTACATCTCCGCGATGATGTCGACCTCGACCATCTATCTGTTCATGATCAACACACCGGAGTCGCTGCAGAAAAACGACAAGCTCTGGGATTACATGAAGACGAAGAATCCCGGCCTGTACAAGCGCGTGGCACGCTCGCTCGCCGGTCTGGCAAACAGGAAGCACGCTCCGGTCCGCAAGGGCGTCATCGGCGCGTATTGGCTCGCCAAGAAGATTTTCAAGTTTGCCTAGCCTACGGCGAACCTCTATGAAGGGCAGGAAGTTGTGAAGCAGCCGGACACCGCAGACGAGAAATCCCCTGCGACTGCTACAGGCGCACGTGCCGGCAAGGCAAAGTCAAAAAGCGCCGAGAAGATTCCGCTGGAGGAGTCGGTCCTCGAGATGGAAGAGGGCATCGAGCAGGACAAGCCGCCTCACATCACGGGCCGTCGCCTGAACGCCGTGCTCGTCGTCATCGCGTTTTCCGTGCTGTTCGGATACCTGTTCATCGCCGGCGAGGGCACGAAGACCCTCGAGGCGATTCAGCAGTTCAACTACTGGTTCTTGCTCGCCGCGCTCGGCGGCATGATCGTGTACTGGGTGCTCGAGTCGGTCTGCATGCAGCTTTTGGTAAACCAGCTGCACAAGGGCTTCTCGTTTCTCAAGACGAACATCGTCACGATCATCGGACAGTACTTCAACGGCATCACGCCACTTTCCAGCGGCGGCCAGCCCATGCAGGCCTACTACTACCGGCGCCTCGGACTGCCGCTTTCGGATGCCATGACCATGCTGCTGTGCCGCTTCATCGTCTACCAGACCACGGTCACGCTGTACTCCGTCGTCGTCCTCATCCTGCGCTTCGGGTACTTTACCCAGCACCTCGCCGCGCTCATGGCGCTTGTCATCGTGGGCTTCGTGGGAGGCGTCGGGCTGGTTGCCGCCCTGCTCGCGCTCGCCTTCGCGCGCAAGACCACGACGCGTTTCGTCGTCTGGGGCATCGGGTTTCTAGCGCGCATCCACATCATCAAGCACCCCGAGCAGGTCAAGCTGCGCGCACTGCACTCGATGCGAGAGGCGTACGATGGCGTGACGTTTCTGCTCAGCTCGCCCAAGCTCCTGTTCCAGGTTGCCGGCGTGACCGTCGTGCAGCTGACCGTCTTCTTCTCGGTCTCCTACATCATCTACCTGGGCTTTGGCGAGACCGGCAGCGATATCGTCACCGTCATCTCGTGCCAGGCGTTCGTGTACATGATTTCCTCGTTCGTCCCGCTGCCGGGCGCCATGGGCGCCGCCGAGGGCAGCTACGTGGCGTTCTTCTCGTTCGTGTACTCCAACAGCTCGCTCGTCGCGCTATCGACGTTCGTATGGCGTATCTTCACGTTCTACCTGCCCATCGTGCTCGGCATGGGGCTGACCGTTCTCGTGAACAACCCCCACAGCCTGCTGTCGCGCTACCTGGCGCGCAAGGACAGGGAATCCGGCTACATCCCCGCCGGAGAGGGCGAATAGTCAAAGGACGAGCATCCGGGCAGCGAGCCGCTGGATGACGAGCGATAGAGTGGCAAGCTGGCGTTAGCTTCTCTTGCGACGTGCGCGTAACTTTGCGAAAAAACCGCTCAGCAGACCCGCGCACTCATCTTCTAGCACGCCCGGGGTCACCTCGAAACGGTGGTTGAGACGCTCGTCTTCGTTGATCTGGTACAGCGTTCCGAGAGCACCCGCCTTGGGGTCTTTCGCGCCGTACACGCAGCGGTCGATGCGCGACTGGTACATCAGGCCCGCGCACATGAGGCACGGTTCGAGCGTGACGTAGACGGTGCATCCGCTCAGGCGCCAATGGCCGAGCTTTTCCGATGCCTTTTTGAGAGCGATGAACTCCGCATGCCCTGCCGGGTCCTCGTCAAGCTCGCGCCGGTTATAGCCGCAAGAGATGACCTCGCCTTCGTAGACGACGACCGCCCCGATGGGGACCTCGTCGTACGACTCGGCGATTTTCGCCTGCTCGATGGCAAGCCGCATGAATTCGGCATCTTGCGTGGATTGATCCATGAAGCCCCGCGGTCTCAACAAAAACTGGCGGAGGGACTGGGATTCGAACCCAGGGGGCGGTTCAAGGCCGCCCGACGGTTTTCAAGACCGTTGCATTCAACCGCTCTGCCATCCCTCCGCAGATGCGTGCATAGGCATTCTACTCGATGTGCGGGGCGCGGGCGAGCAGAGCGCCAAGAATCCTTGGCAGTGCCAGAACTAGGTGGCGAAAGCCAGAAATCCCTGGCAGTGCCAGAGCTCAGTGGCGAGCGGGGCGTTTTCGCCAATAATCCTTGGCACTGCCAACGCCAGGCGGCGGGGGAAGAGGGGGCCGTCAAGCTTCTTTCGAACTTTACGCCACTCGAGCCCACGGCGAGCGCCCACCACACCATCAACGACTCGCTAGCAGCCCGAGCTCTCTTCCGACGTTCTAACACCCAGCTTCTCGCACAGCTCCTTGAACCGTTCCCCCGAGGAAGAACCTCTGCGCACAACCTCGAGGACCCGATCTGCAACGTTGCTTGTCAGTCGGCCAATCGCCATACTCGGATCCTGGTTGAGGAGCGGTTCCGCGCTTGCGGCGATGCCGAAGCGCTCAGACAATCTGCTGACTGCGCTGTTGCGTTTCACGTTCATCCCCAGCTTCTCCGAAGCGAGCACATCGATAAACCGTCGCCTATTCACATACCCGTTCTCGAGAATGCTCATTTCGTTGGGGCTGACAATCTCCGCTACTGCATTGTCGAGATGCAGCAAAAGAAAAAGCTCGAAACTCGGATAGGTTACAGCAACATCCGCGATGCCATTAAAACTCTCAAGCAACCGCAGATATCCCTCTGCATCATCCTTGAAAATATCGGCATCAAAGAAGACGACGATGCTGTCAGCATCTGGGTCGAACCCGTACCTCCCATCAGGATCCTCTCTGATTTCTCGCGCTTGTGCGAGCAACTTCACGGGAGCCGACTGTCCCCTCTCATTGCCGGTCCGTTCAACGGGACGCAGCTCCATTAGCTCTGGGACATTTATCCGCGCAAGTCTCTCGGCCAAGCCATCTAAATACCAAAACTCCGTGTTGGGGCCCTCGCCTATAAAGAAGCACTTAGACTTGGGAGGGCGATTGGCTCCTAAGGAACGGTTTCTCCAAGTACCAAGAGGGTTCAGCGGTGCCATTCTATATCCCCTCCAGACCGAGCGCCATCCTCGCCCTGGAAGCGCTTATCACAGGCACACCGCCATATCTACCCTCCAGATATCTCTTATTCAGACGGGCATCGGAGCGCGCGTCGACGCCCGCGAAGTCATCCAGAGGATACAGGCGAGACGTGCCATCCTCCCCCCGCTCGACGAACCAAATCTCATCTCTGCGGAAGTAATCAAAACTCATGATATCGTTCTCGTGCGTGGTAAAAACCAGCTGGCAGTCGTCGTTGGCGTGAACCACGTTGAACAACTTCACAAGGTGCTGGGTCAACATGGGGTGGAAATTCCTGTTGAGTTCGTCGACAATGAAGACCTTGTCCTTGCTCTTGGTGAAGAGGATGTCCATGAAATCAAAGAGGCGTCTCGTGCCGTCCGACTCATCATGGAAATCGAAGTCAAGCAACGAGCCCTCATGTCTTGTCTTCAAGATGGTGGCACGCGGTTCGCCAGCACCGACGCGCTCGATTCCAATGAAGAGGTCATCGTTTCTAATGGTGAGGACAAAGGTCTTGTCGCCGCGTTTTGGCGCGTTGGCATTCAGAAGCTCTTTGATGGTCATCAGGACCTCGAGCGGCACATACTTTTCGAGCTCGTCCATGGCGATCTCTTCCTTGCGCAGCCCGCAAATGCCCGTATCGAATGAGGATAGAACTTCCGCCACCTTATCGAGTGTGCTGGACTCAGCGTAGTACTCAGTGGAGGGACTCGCCTGCCCTGCCCCGATTGTCTCAATACCCGAGCCAAACCAAGAGAAGACACGATTGAATACCGACAACGACGAATCGGACGAGAAAGTCCTCGCCTTGCCCATGTAAGCGAGAAAAAGTCCGGAGCCTATCGACTGCGATTGCTCGTGCAAGAAGTCGTCCGTGTAAACCCCGAGCCTTATCTTGTCCTTTTCAGATGCCGAGGCACTCACACCGCTATAATCGATGGTCTCCGCGCCTTCTCGTTGGAAGAGCGCGCTGGGCTCGCCGTCCAAGGAATACAACCATTCGGAGGTGACTCTCAGCTCGCTCAAGATGCAGGAGAAGCCGTAATCGAACACTCCGCCCATCGTCTGGAACTGCACGTCGAACGTGGTCTCGTCACTGGCAAGCCCCTCCCCGCAGCGACAAAACTCTCTGATGCCATTCTGGGGTAAAGAGCCGGCCAGAACAGCTGCCCTCATGAAAGAAAGAGCCTTGACCAGATTGCTCTTGCCCGCAGCATTCCCCCCGTAGACGACGGCGTTACGAAGGACCTTTGCCTCCCCCGACGAGGGGCACACGTGACTCTTAAGTCTGCGGACCTTCGCAGAAGAGACCATCTCCAGAGTCATGGGATCTTGCCCCACGGACCTGAAGTTCTTGAAGGCAAAACGTATCAGCATCCTATCCCCCATGTTGCAACGCGCGTGCTAGGTGCGCTCTCTTTCTTTCTGAATTAATCCTAATATTTGACGATATTATCGTCAAATATATTTGGAATACCTCAACACAGGATGCCAGACTGAGGCAGATGCGAAAACCTAAGCATCCCCGTCATCGAGCGCATAATGGGATGCGTCTCGCAGCTGACCGAAGCTCGACAGCTTTTCTCATGTCGTTTTCGAACGTCGCCTCATTACGCGGCCCGCACTGCCGGTACCGTCATGGATGCCCTGGCGAAAGCAGGAATCTCGCACCGCATGAGAACGGCCAAGATGAAAACGCGCATCAGGCAGATCGCAACGTTGCTGTACCTGCACGCTCAGCTCGTGCCGGAGGGGCCCGGGAAGAGGAACTTGTCATGTGTGACGTGCTGGCTTTTGCAGAAGCGACTGTCCAGGATGTACGAGTCATGCCCGCAAACGATCTAATCCGCTCCTCCTTGGCTTTTCTGGCGAAGCTGATTGGCAGCTGGTTCCGACAAGCCATAATGGAATCAGATAAGACAGACGAGACGGAAGGGGCCAGCCGTAGCAACGAGATGCACCGGCGCTTCGTGCGCGATGGGCGAATATTAAACTGCCGAACGGGCGTCGAACCTGACACGCGCCGTCTAACGGGGAGGATAGGATGGGCCGAGGACGATAGAATCGCCCTTGGCCCTTCATCGTCTCTTGACAATGTCCTGCTCACATTAGAAAAGTCGCGAGCGACCATATCCGTTCCCACAATGCCGACAACCGCCATTGCGTAGTCCGTCGAATGCCTTACGAGAGGCGAAAAGACAGCGCCGAAGATTGCCCCATCCTCAATCTAGCCTTACGACCCTACCTCCTGAGAATTTTTCGAGCGGCCCCACGTACGAGAGTCTTTTCATAACCATTTGCACAGAGGAAGTAGGAGACGAGTGCGAAGGCAGTGGCCCAGCAGAGCAGGCCAACAATCAGGCTACCCCAACCGGAACCAGTAAACGGCCTCCACGCAAACCAACTAAAGACGCAAAGCCCAATCATCGGAAGTATTTCGCGCAGCACGCTCCTCCACCAGGCGCCCATATCCAAGCCGATGCGTGCCTGATAGAACCAATTTAGAATGAGGCCGCTACTCACGAGCATGGCAATGCCCGAGGCCACTGCAGCGCCTACTACCCCAAACTGTTGAGCAAGCGCGGCGGTCAAACCGATGTTCAGAATCGCAGCCACAAGGTACATTTTCGCCCTAAAGCCATAGCGATTCATGACCTGCAAGATCGTGAGGCCTATGTTCTGGGAGACGTCGATGGTAAAGGGCACCATCTCCAGTACGGCAACCCAATAAGCAGCACGATACCCATCTCCAGCCCATAGCCTTATGAAATCCTGGCCAAAGACAATGAAGCCTAGGAGTACAGCAAGTAGCGGGTACAACGCCACACGACTCACCCTCACAAAAAGTTCCGATATGGCTGCCTTGTCACGATTAGCATGCCAAAGTTCCGAAACCTTTGGCATGAACACCGAAGAGACGGCGAACCCAAGCGGCGAATAGGCATTGACTATCTGCGAGCCAACCGAGTAAATCGCCACAGCTGAGGTGCCATACATGTACCCAATGATAAGCTGGTCGGTCTTCCAGAAAATTTGGTCTGCAACAACACCAAATACTACGGCTCCGGAAAAGACAATAATTTGTTTTTCAAGCGCCTTGTCTAGAAATCGTAGACGATCGTCCATTCCAAGCTTTTTACGGGCGAACAACTGTTGCACCACACGCAAAAGGAAGTTGCACATTAGCTGCACTAGCGTGACAGCAAAGGCAAACGGCTGGAAATGAATGATTACGAGGATGAGGATAGGCTGTAACACCAGAGTGACGAGCTGGGATAGTTTCAGGAAGGCAAACTCCTCATGTGCGGTGATACAGGCAATGGACACCGTGTTGTTCATAGTCAGCACAAGATTGAGCGCCAGGACAGCAAGCATGACGCAGCTTTCTTGAATCTCCCAAGCGCTGAATGAGCCCCTGTAGACCACGTTCAAAACACCCATAAGAATTAAGGCGGCGGCAAAGACCACGACATATGCCACGAGATAGATACGCTTCAGAATGCCAAGAGTATTAGCCATGCCTTCTTCGTCGCCAAGTGCATAGTACTTGCAGTAGAAGCGTGTGGCGCCAGCAGAAAACGTCGAATTAATGATGGAAAGATAGGCAATAATTGAACCTATCATCTGGTACACGCCATATTCGCTTTGGCCGATGCCGCCGAGCAGCAGCGGTACGTATATGAGGTTTACTATGACCTGGCCAATCGAATAGGCATACGAAGCCAAGGCCCCGGCACGCCGCTTATTCATTGTTTGGCCCCTCGGCACGAATCGATTTCAGCCTGCTAGCCGTTTGCTTGAACAAGTGCAAGATCATATATGTCTTGAAATGTCCGTTTATGAGCAAGCGAAAGCCTTGGTTCCTAGCCTCAAGTTCTCGGGCAAGAATCTGGTTATCGTACCAATCAGGAAATCTGCTATCTACATAGGACCTCAATTTCATGAGGTTCGTTCGATCTCCGAGCCCAGAATCGATCGCCCGCTTCGAGCCGAAATAGATGACGTGCAGTATGCAAAGCCATTCAATCTCGTCGTGAAAGGCAGCTGTCTCTGCTTTATCGAGACGGGACAGCAGGGCATCAAATGCTCCAAGAATATCGAAGGCCACTGCACTGTTGTAAGTGTGGGTGACACTGGACTTGCGCTGAACATAGTTGTAGACAATTAGGTCACACCCCATGAGCGGTTCCGCCCGTAGAACAAGCGGCACCACGCTTGCCAAGTCCTCACCAACATGGACGTTCTCGACAAGTCGATAGCCGTCCGCGAACAGATCCCTACGATACGCATATGTGCAAAGAGACGCAGTGTGCTGCACCACTGCCGCTCTCTCCACCTTGTCCTTACTAGAGCCAAAAAGATCATAGGATTTCAGAGAATTGCCAGCTTCATCAACTCGCCTGTAGTTGAAGCCCAGAAGTTGCGGACGCGTTTTCCTCAACTTGTCCATCAATTTATGAAGAGCTTCGGTATCGAGGAAATCATCGCTATCGAGGAACATGACGTAGTCAGCACGCGCGGCCTCGATTCCCATGTTCCGCGCGGAGTTCTGGCCGCCGTTTTCTCTTTTCAGTAGTACATGTGGTGTTGTCAGCGAAGCCACAAGATGTTGGAGATATAAAGCCGTGTCCCATGCCGATCCATCATCGACAATAATGACCTCGACACCCCGCGTGAAACTGCCAATGGAAGATAGGCAACGCTCAAGATACCTTTCCTCAGTGTTGTAGACAGGCACGATAATGGAAAGAAGAAGACTCTTGTTCTCGTTAATACCGTTTTGTGCCATACGGATTCACCTAGCCAAAACAGCAAACGCATGCACGTAAAATATTATTAGACAATGAAGCCATGGCCACCCGCCTCTCGGAGCCGTTCAACCATCTGACATGATAGCTCGGGGGTGACCCCTCCCCGCAGAGTAAACTCCTCGTCGAAAAGCGGGAGCCTTTTCATCTGCATACGCTCCTTTTCGGAATATTCAGCTGCCGTGCAGAGAACATGGGCGGGATTCCCAGCAACCACCATTCCCGGCGCGACGTCCTTCGTCACGACGCTTCCCGCCCCGATGATCGCGCCGTCACCTACAGTGACCCCCGGCAAGATAGTGCTGCCCGCTCCAACGAAGACCCCGTTTCCAATGGAGGTGAGAGCTATCTTCGTATAGCCAAGAACATGCTTTGTGCTCGCATCGTGTGCCAGGACATGTACCCGGGGCGCAAAAGTCACATCGTCCCCGATAGTGATGAGCATGCAGTGCGAATGGTCGATGATGCACCCCCCTAGCATGTTGAAGTTCCGTCCTACTGTCAGCCCACGAGCTTTCAGCTTCTTCAGATTGGGCTCGCCTCGAACCATCTTCAGGAGTCCGATGATCCTGTCTCTCATGCTAGATGGCATCGTGCAGACCTCTGTCTCTTCGCTCCATAAATTCAGTTCTTTCTTGTACGCCGCGTTTCACGTAAATAGCCGAGGCGTAATCTAGGCAACCCAATGCCACGGTCCACTCGTAGAAAAACGGGAAATCAAGGAAACCGTGCAGCACGATGCCGGTAGCAAGCAGCACAATGCAAGGCAAATATGCCATGAGGGTGGCCCCACTTCGGGCACGCTTGAGCATGTAGGCACCAAGCAACATGAAGATGAGTGCTGCGCCGACAACCCCGAACAGCGTCACGCTCTCAACATATAGGTTATGGCATCTGTTAAAGGCGCCCCACACATGAGTCGCCGCATAGGTATCGAAGCCAATGCCTTTGAACACCATCGGAACCCCTATACTCTGCCACAGCGAGAGATAGCCCTGCCAAATCTGCGTTCTGCCCGTAAGCGGGTCGCTCGAGTCGAGCCTGGTAGTCATAGCATCGACCGAGAACAAAGAGGAGTCAGACATGAGATATTGAGCACCGTAGCACACAAGGATCGTCGCAAAAAAAAGCATGACAAGATTGCGCACGGGCAAACCTTCACGGATCGTCTTGTAAAAGAAAGCAAAGACTATAAAAACAGCCACGATCGCAAGGCTAAAAAGGCCTGCCTTCGAGTAGGCGAGAAGGTCGAAAAACGCCAGTGCGACAGACAGCGGCACGGAGAATCGATAGGAGTGCCCGATATAAACTAGGAAGGCGTTCGCCCCCACGATGGCAGAAGCGACTTGACCAAAAAAGACCGGGTCACCGATAAGTCCGGAGAAACGTGAGGTGTGCTCGCCATTCGTCCAGACATCACCGCCATAGAGGTATATGCCAGAGTTGACCATCATCAGCCCAATGACAGATGCAATGACCATGGAAACAGTGAGAAGTCCAAGATATCTAGGAAGCCTGGCCTTCATCCTATCGCTTCCGACCAAAAGTACAGGAACGAGCAGATGCAGGAGCCACTTTGCATAGGAAAGCCCCGCAAAGACGTTATAAACAGTGAACAGAACTATGATCAGATAGAGCAAAGCTCTCGACTTGCCGTGGTCGATTTCCCCATGCACAACAACTTTCGCAACCGCTAGCAGAATGAGCACGTAATAGAGGCTGGTACCACCAAGCTCCCACCCCATCACATTGAAGAATGGAAAGCAAGCGAAGAGCAACTCGCAGCAAAGCTCGGTGCGTGAAATCGACGCTAAGACAATAAGGAGAAGCGTCAGCGCAAACGCCCCCACGCCACTCCCAGCAAGCCAGCTAAGCCCTGTTCCGATTAACAGGACATACGCTATGCCAATAACGAGTTGACTTCTCGATATCTTTCTCTCCAGCAGGGGTATACGCCTCGCGGAAACTCCGCTAGCCATGAGCATTCTCCATGTAGATCTTGAGATAACGCCCCGCCATCAAGTCGGAGCTGAACAGATGGGACTTTCGTCGGGCGGCGGTGCCGAGCGATTCCCTGAGCCGCACGTCCGTCAGGACAAGCTCGATGCTTTTGGCCAAAGAACTCCCCGTCGGCTCGCAGAGGATGCCGTCATCACCATCATCTATCATGTCAGGGATGCCACCGACACCGCTGGCAACAATGGGCAGTCCTGCAGCCATCGCCTCTGCAATGACCATAGGAATTCCCTCCCAGACAGAGGGCAAGATGAAGACGTCAGCTGCGGCTAGGGCTCCCGGCACATCGTCGGTTAACCCATGGAATATTATCATGTCATCAACTCCGCACTCACCTGATTGTCGCCGCACGTCCTCCATCAAAGAGCCCTCGCCATAGAGATCGAACATGGCTCTGATGCCCTTCCTTTTTAGATGGCTGGCCGCCTTCACGATTGCGCCCTGGTTCTTTGCCTCTTGAAATCTTCCAATATGACAGATACGGGGAATGCCTTTGATTTCATAAGAAGCCTTGAGAACAAACCTCGACAAATCAACCCCGTTCGGCACCACAGCCACACGATCTTCGGGCACGTCGTAGAAGTCGACGACCGTCTGCCTGTTAATCTCGCTGAGTGCAACGGGCAGCACGAAACCCCTGCGGTAGCAATACTCCGCATAGGCAGCTTTAATTCTACTCCCAGTCTCCTTCTGTGCGACGTTGTGAATCGTATGGACTCGGTTCACAATGCCGCTGCGCGACGCTGCAGGGTTCACGTAATGAAGTATCGGAAGGTGGGAGTGCACGACGTCGGGCCTGAATCGTCTCATTTCGCCGGCAAGACGTCGGATGACGCCCGAATCGAATCCATTATGTTTGCCGATAAATACTGGGTTAATGCCATTGTCACGAAGTCTGTGACTGACGATGGTCTCACCAGCCTGAATGGAAACAACTTCGACGACGCACTCTTTGTCTCTCAGTGCGTAGGCCAGGTTCTCGACCATGTTCTCGGCTCCGCCAACGCGCAGCGACTGTACAACGAGCATGATGCGGTAGCCCGCGGCGCTAAGGTTCTCACTCATCGTCCGATTTCCCGTCGTATCTCGTCCGCAACAGCCTCGGGCGTGAATGCCTTCGCCCGCTCCAGGCACGCATGCCGCATGGCATTGCGTTCGCCGTCAGTGAGCCCCACGAAGCGTCGTATCACATCTGGTAGCAGGTCATTGTGACCAAACTCATAACCGAAGCCGGTTGTGCCGTCCTCGAGCAACTCGTCGTAATAGAGCCAGTGCGCGCTGATCACGGGCACGCCTGCCGTGAGCGCGTCGATGATCGTCCCGGGAATGCCCTCTTTCTGCCAACGCGTGGGGAACAGCAAGGCGTCGTAACCCCCGACGATCGCTACGCTCTCCTCGGGCGCCACACTGCCCAGATACCTGCTGTGCGGGCACTCCGTAAGCAGAGAATCGAACTCCTCCTCGAATCCGGCGCTCACAGGCCCGTATATGTCGAGCGAGTAAGTACGGTCCCCGTCGCCGCCGTTCACGTCCTCGACAGCACGCATCGCATCGCCAATGCCCTTCTCCCTCACCACACGACTGAAGACGCAGAATCGCCAGCGGCTACCGTACTCTCTCGTGTCGGGAATAACGGGCACGTCCAAGTACTTGAAATTCGGCAGGTACCTAGCGTTGGTGACTCCCTTGGCTACGAGGGCGTCGACGAGCTTGTGCGATTCGACCCAGTTCATCGTAAAGGCGTTGAGATAGCCTGCCCACTGCGGGTACTGCTCGAGGTCACCATCAAGCCAGCCGCCTATGAGGTTTTGGTAGATTCGCTTGCCGCGCCGCTGCGCCGCCCGCGCCAGTATTGGGTAGAGAACCTTTCGGCCGTTGCGCGACAGCAGAATCACAATATCATCACACTCCCGCAGGCACCGGTGCGTTCCCGCGACGATCCGTAGCACATTGTGCCGCCAGTCAATTGTGTCCACGACTTCGATACGCTCCGCGTCGTACATCTCGCACAACAGTCGGTACATCATGCGCGTCTTCACTGTCTGCCCGTCAAAAAGTGTGCGCTTCGGGTCAACTCGACCGATGAGGCCGATTTTCCGTCCTACGTTAGAGCTCAAGCATCTCACCCAGCTTCAGATCCCACTCCTTGGGCTCGATGGGCATCATGCCGGCGCAGGGCGTAAGCGTCACTTCGGAGAAGTAGTAGCGCTCGGAGTTCACCATGAAGTCGATGCGCGCGAACTTGAAGGGTGCAGCCAAGTCGCGGGCCACTTCAGCCATCTCGTCAAGGAAGTCCGGCATTTCGATATCGCTCCCCAGCGGCTTGTGATCCAAGCGCGCGAAGGGCGCCCGCCTCCCGTCCATATCGAAGAAGCTGATACGCCCCGCGGTGGGCCCCTCGTCCAGCCCCACCGACACGTAGAAGAAGCGCGGCTCACCGGCGAAGCAGTAGAACTTGAAATCCGAGAGCGGCCCCTCCACCATTTGCTCGCAGATGATCTGGCGCTCTATAGCGCTGTAGTGCGGCTCAGCGGACATCATGCCCCAGTCCAAAGACATCCACCCGTCCAGCTCGCGCAGGGCGGCCATCTCGTCGAAGGCTGCCCCGTCACGGCAGAGGATGTTCATGCCGCAGCCATGGTTGCACTTCAGAACAAACTCGTCAGGCAGCACGGAGAAATCGATGTCGGTGGCCACATCCCAGTGGCCGTACAAATCCACCAGCAGGTCGGAATGGCCCCTGCCCGCCACGTAGTCGCGCACACGGTATTTGTCCGTAACCTCGGAGGCCAGAGTCATCTTTGGCAGCTCGTAGAGCTTCAGCCATGAGATCTTCTCGTTAAAGGTTCTGGGGTCATCCAGATTACAGGGCTCGCCCATGGCGTGGCGAAACATCACTTTATGCTCGAGCTTTGGAGATATGCGCGAAAGCGTTGTTCTCAGCATCCTATGCTTCATCAGCACGCACCCCTAGTAAGGGGTCTAGAGGGCGCTGATGTGCAGCACCCCCCCCAGAAAGAATTGAATTGATCGTCGTAGTAATCCATGACCCCTCCTGCGGGGGTAAAGGTGAGTTCGCCGAACATGACGTGCCCGCTAGCCTCGTAGAGGTCAACACGCACGAAGTCGAAATCCTGGCAAAGCGCCCTCGCCACCTCGGTCATCTCGCTCAGGAGCACAGGACGCGATATCTGTTTGTCATTCTTCATGGATCCCTGAATCCCGGGAATCGGGTTCCAGTCGAGATCATAAAGGTTGAGCTTGAGCCCCGTGCCCCGCTCGCTGCACGTTAGCACAAAGCACGGTTCGCCATTCAGGCAGTGGAACTTGTAGTCCACGATCTGGTCCATATCGCCAATAAAGTCCTCTGCATACACGCGGTGAGGTACGAGTCGGTAGTGCGGCTCCACACAGG
>ENA-OPVL01001285-OPVL01001285.1-human-gut-metagenome-genome-assembly--contig:-NODE-1285-length-15498-cov-1.923137_pt1 | contig 15498 bp, 18 predicted proteins | sample MGYA00241496_ERZ501984 | MGnify/ENA primary metagenome ERZ501984 (study PRJEB25962, sample SAMEA2042986) | human gut metagenome | biome: human gut; feature: human-associated habitat; material: faeces... | reverse complement strand
CTATACCTCCGAAGAACTTGTTGTACGTCTCATCGTTCTCCTTGGCCTCGTACTTGACCAAGGCAAGTTCGATAGTGCAGAGGTAATCCGCCACTTGCTCGAGGCGGTAGTCGGTCATCGAGGTCCTGCGGCGTCGGACGACTCCTTTTGAGAGGACTTTGCCAACCGAGCGGTCGAGCGCCTGCTTGACAATGTCCTGACCGTTGCCGTAATAGACCTTCACATCGTCGAAGGACTGGAAAAAGTCCAAGTGCTCTACCATGGCGGAGGAGATGTCGCGCCCCATGCGCTCCATTAGCCTTGCCGGGTCTTCGAACTGGCTGCGGCGGTAGACGAACGTGATATAGGAAATGGGAAGTTTGCGGACGAACGAGGAGAAGTAGGCGAGCATCACCTTGCGCTGCTCGATGCCAAGAAACTCATAGTCCTTGTGCCCGTTCATGAGGGGCTCGGAGTGGAACGGAATGTTGGGGAGGTCGGCCCTGGCAAGCTTGGCCTCATAGCCCGTGACCGCCTCGGCGATGCTGTCTGCCTGGTCGTGAAAGACGAGTGTGAGCAGGTAGTAGCGAGCTTTGCCGCCGCGGTCGTCGCTCTCGTCGACGAAGATGCTGAGCTCCTCGGCCAATAGGGGCTCCTAATGGAACGGATAAAAAAATAGCCAGGGGACTCCCCCGGCACTTGGAGGTAGCTCAATCAGCCACCAATGACCTTATAGCATGCGCTGGCAGTGAATACAAGAGGGGAGCGGGATGGGGCTGCTGTTGATGGCGTCCCTGCAATAGATTTGCGCTTCTTCAAGATTACGGAACACGAGAATTGATCGCCGGAGCTGGTTTGCGATAGCAACCCGAGGCTTGCCTTTGTCTGTACGAACCTGATTCGGAGGCTTTCTTTTTCGTTCTGCCCAAAAAGAGCTCCTTGCCGGAGTCCCATGGGTAGCGAACGGCTTTATCGAGCGTGCGCGTTCTCGTAGACATCTTTGATTTCTTCCGGCAAATCGTCGGGAATCAGCGCCTCCAGCCTGTCCTCGCTGCCGTCTTGAATCGCCTGCTCGTAGTACCAGCATTTGAACTTCAACATGTCCAGCACGCGGTTCATCTTCGCGATCTCCGACTCCATGTGGGCCTTTCGCTCCTCGAACATGGCCTTGCGCTTGGGGTAAGTGGACGGGCCCTCCGCGCACCATTCCATGAACAGCCGGATGTCCTTGATCTCCATCCCCGCCTTCTTCAGGCATTCGATGACCCGAAGCGCTTCGAGTTCCGTATCGCCGAATCGGCGAATGCCGGACGTCCGTTCCAATCCCGGGAACAGCCCCTGCTTGTCGTAATACCGCAGCGTGGAGACGGGCAGACCGAACATCTCCGCCACCTGTCCGATTGTGTACATGGTCCCTCCGGATAAAACTCGAATTCACACCTTGACCTAAAGTCAGGTTTAGGTACTACTTTCATTCTCGTCAACATAAATCAGGAACGCAAGGAGTACTCCGTAATGGGCAAAGCGGTTTTGATAGTCTCTTCAAGTCCTCGAAAGAATGGCAATTCCGAGTCGTTGGCGGACGCCTTCGCCAAAGGCGCACGGGAAGCGGGCCACAGCGTGGAGACTGTGCGCCTGCGCGAAAAGCAGCTCGGCTTCTGCAAGGGCTGCCTTGCCTGCCTGAAGCTGGGGCACTGCGTCATCCAAGACGATGCCGTGGAAATTGCCGCCAAGATGCACGATGCGGATGTGTTGGTGTTCGCAACGCCTGTCTACTACTACAGCGTCTGCGGCCAGCTCAAGACCATGCTGGACCGCGCCAACCCGCTCTTTGGCTCCGATTACGCATTCACCGAGGCGTATCTGTTGGCGACGGCGGCGGAGGACGGGCACTCGACCTTCGACGGCGCGAAGAAGGCGGTGCAGGGATGGGTCGACTGCTTCCCCCGCTGCACGCTTGCCGGAACGGTATTCGTCGGCGGTGTGAACGGCGTGGGCGAAATCACTGGGCATCCCGCCCTGGAGCAGGCGCAACGAATGGGCAGGGGAGTCTAGGCGCGGCTTAGCTGCGCGGAAGCAGTTTTGCATTCAAAACCATCGACGGGAGGAATCAAACATGACGATTAAGCAGACGGCGGGCAGAGATGCCCTGGGGGACTTCGCCCCCAAATTCGCACAGCTCAACGACGACGTGCTGTTCGGCGAGGTATGGAGCCGAGAAGACGGGCTTTCCCTTCGAGACCGCAGCGTGGTGACGGTGGTTGCCTTGATGGCACAGGGGCTGACGGACTCTTCGTTCCAATATCATCTGATGTCTGCAAAGAGCAACGGTGTGACTAGGACGGAGATAGCGGAAATCCTGACACATGCGGCGTTTTACGCGGGATGGCCCAAGGCGTGGGCGGCCTTCCGCATGGCGAAGGAGGTCTGGGCGGATAGCGATGCCGCCGACGCAAGAACCAAGCATCAAAACGAGATGGCCTTTCCCATCGGTGCCCCCAACGACGCATTTGCGAAGTACTTTATCGGGCAAAGCTACCTCGCGCCCCTTTCCACCGAGCAGGTCGGCATTTACAACGTTACGTTCGAGCCCGGCTGCCGCAACAACTGGCACACGCATCACGCCAAAAGCGGTGGCGGACAGATTCTCGTCTGCGTGGCTGGTCGAGGGCTTTACCAGGAATGGGGCAAACCGGCACAAGAGCTGCGCCCTGGCGATGTAGTAAATATTCCCGCGGGCGTAAAGCACTGGCACGGTGCGGCGCCTGACAGCTGGTTCTCCCATCTCGCGGTGGAAGTTCCGGGCGAGGAGACCTCCAACGAGTGGTTGGAGCCCGTGGACGACGAGCAATACTCTAAAGCGACTGACAAGGAGGCTTAGGCATGGAGCAGTTGAAACTGACGCAGGAATGGGACAAGGTGTTCCCTAAAAGCGAGATGGTGGGGCACCGCAAGGTGACCTTCCATAACCGATACGGCATCACGCTGGCGGCTGATGTGTACGTGCCGAAGAACGCGGAAGGCAAGCTGCCCGCAATCGCCGTCAGCGGTCCGTTTGGCGCGGTGAAGGAGCAATCCTCCGGCCTTTATGCGCAGAAGATGGCGGAACTGGGCTTTTTCACGCTTGCCTTCGATCCGTCCTATACCGGGGAGAGCGGCGGCACGCCCCGGTATGTAGCATCGCCGGACATCAACACCGAGGACTTCTGCGCAGCGGTGGACTTCCTCTCGGTACAGGAAAACGTCGATCCGGAGCGCATCGGCATCATCGGCATCTGCGGTTGGGGCGGCATGGCAATCAATGCCGCAGCCATCGACACCCGCATCAAAGCCACTGCTGCCATGACGATGTACGACATGACCCGTGTGACCGCCAACGGCTATTTCGACGCCGAGGATTCCGAACAGGCGCGCTTCGAAAAGCGGAAAGCGCTGAACGCGCAGCGCACCGAGGACTATAAAAACGGCAGTTATGCGCTGGCGGGCGGCGTGGTCGATCCGCTGCCGGAGGATGCGCCGCAGTTTGTAGCGGACTATTACGCCTACTACAAAACTCCGCGAGGCTACCATCCCCGCAGCCTGAACTCCAACGGTGGCTGGAATGTGACGTCTTCGCTGTCCTTCTTGAATATGCCGATTTTGCAATACAGCAGCGAAATCCGCTCCGCCGTGTTGCTGGTGCATGGCGAGAAGGCGCACTCCCGCTATTTCAGCGAAACCGCGTACGAAAAGCTGACTGGGGACAACAAGGAACTGCTCATTATCCCCGGTGCCAGCCACACCGACCTCTATGATCGGATGGACATCATTCCGTTTGAAAAACTGAAAGCATTCTTTGAGGAATATCTGAAATAAGGCGCACCCTGATTCAATGCCAAGCCCCCAGCAACGATTCTTCCAGCCATGGTCACGGCATACGACTTCTGACCTGCGGAAGTCCCACGTTTCATCCCAAGCTCCTACGCGAAGACACGCGACGGGATTCGGTGGCAAGATGGCCAAGACCGGAGACCAACCTAGAATCAACTGGATTGGCGTCTCGGCAAACGCATGTGAAAGATTGGGAGTGGCGGGAATACGTGCAGCATACGTGCACGACAACAAAGATAGCACCCATGGCGCACTGCATCATGGGTGCTATCTTTGTGTATGGGAGCGGGTCATGGCGCATTCCGGTCGCCACGCGACGGATATCCGTCGCGCCATGACGGATTCCAGGAACATACCGCCAAACGCATAATGTTGCGAGAATATTGACTCGCATAATATTGCGAACTATCATAATCGCAAAATAATGCGAAAGAATAATTCACCTGAGATGGGGGATATCCATGGTCGACGCGCTGGAGATAGGCTACGCCATAAAGGACAGGCGCGCTGAATTGGGGATGACCCAAGCTCAGTTGGCAGAGGCCGCGGGCGTGTCGAAGCGCTGCCTTTGGTCGCTGGAGCTGGGACAAAACCCCGGCGTACAGCTGGATAAGCTCACCGCCGTGCTCCAGGCCCTGGGGCTGGGGTTGGAGCTGACCGTCGGGAACCCCTCAGATGAGCCGCAAGCTGAGCAGTTGGGTGTCGGAGGGCATACGGCTCGCGACGATGCCTCCGCAGGCGCTCTCTCCATCCTGACGGAAGGTGCGCGATGACGGCCGGCGTCATCGATGTGCTCATCGCCGGCAAGCTCACAGGAACCCTTTCCCAGGACGGGGCCGGCTCGCTTTCCTTCGCCTACGAGAGAGGCTACCGCGGCGTTCCGCTGTCGTCGTCCATGCCGCTTTCCACCAGGCCCTACCGGGACAAGGTCGTGCTGCCCTACCTCTGGGGGCTTTTGCCGGAGGACCCGGCTGCGAGAAGGCATGTCGCCGCCGACGCCGGCGTCTCTCCCAACAACCCCTTCGCACTCCTCGGCGTCATCGGCCTGGACTGCCCCGGCGCGGTGCAGTTCGTCCCCCAGGGTTCTGACGCCTGCCGCGACTTGCTGGCGCTCTACGCCGAAGAGATCCCCGGCAAGCTGGCCCAGGAGTTCGACGCTTTGGAGAAAACAGGGTCGGCCGACGCCGCCAGGGAGCTCAGAGGGCGCATGGAGAAACCGATCGCGCAGCTGTGTGCAAGGTCGCTGAAAGGACTGGGGAACTAAGCCCCGTGCCGCTCGCAGCCAATTAGCGAATCATGGGGAACGGCCAGTAAGCACGGAAAGAGCCCCTCGGGCTGACCCCGAGGGGGAATAAGCGAAGGCGCAGGTGAGAGCGCGAGCTGGTACAAGCAGCGACACTCGATTTCATTATCGAGTGGGTGTGACGGGAGCGCACGTTTCCCATCTGAGCGCGATTGCCCTCCGTCGCGTTTTGCTCGAGCGGGCGTCAGTGTCGCACGAACGTGTCATCGTCCGCGCTTTCGCCATCCGCATCTACGTACCGTTCGACGCTCATATGCAAGTCGTACTTGTCGCGGAGTTCCGCGATTCGCGCCATCATGGGCGTTGCGTGGTGCGCATCGAGAGCGGCCTGGTCTGCCCACTGGTCGACGAGCAGCACCGTGTCGGGGTCTGCCAGGGCTTGGAAGTACTCGTAGCGCAAGTTGCCCTCTTCAGCGCGAACGGCGCTGGCCACACCTCCAGACTCCATCTCGCGCGCAAAGCCGAGTGCCGCACCGGGTGCGCCCGTGTAGCGTATGTTGATCGTCAGTGCCATCGTGTCCTCGTTCGTGTCAAGCGCCATCCTATCGGGCGTTTTCCGCCCACTCCTTAAGCCCTGCCTGCGAGGGACGCCCGTTCAAGAGGCCGCCCGCAAGGACCTTCGCGTCGGGCGCAAGGGCCTGCATGCGCCTTGGTGCCTGCCCCAGACCGCTGCCGCCGCTCGTCGCGAAGGGCACGACCGTCTTGCCAGAGAAGTCGTAAGCCTCAAGAAACGTGTCGATGATGCGGGGCTCCACGTACCACCACACGGGAAATCCGACGAACACCGTGTCGTAGACGTCCATGTCCGCGACCTCGCCTGCAATCGCCGGGCGGCACGATTCGTCGTTCATCTCCGTGGTCGTGCGGCTCTTCTTGTCCCGCCAGTTCAAGTCTGCGCTTGAGTAAGGCTTCTCGGGTACGATCTCGAACAGGTCGGCTCCCGTCGCCGCAGCGAGGTTCTTCGCCACCTTCGCCGTCGTCCCGCTCGCGCTGAAGTACGCAACCAAAACCTTTGCCATCATGCTCTCCTTCTTTGAGTGCCTGCCTGCCGAACGCCCCGCGAAGCCGCCCCCTGCGGCAACTTCACCATCCGATGCGCTCGGCATCAAGGCTAAGCTTCCCGAGCTCGTCTACCGCCCCTCGACGCCCCGGTTCTCCTAGTACCTGTTTATCCTGCACTTCGCCTTGATCCGCCTGATGTCGCCGGGTAGCTCGTCGAGGGGCATGTTGCGAGGGGTGTCGCACGTGCCCGACTCGGCCGCCACGTCGTAGAACCAGCACTTGTACTCGATGAAGTCGCGCGCGAGCTCGAGTTCCTTGATCTGCGCGTCAATCGCGGCGCGGCGCTCGTGGACGATGCGTCTGCGCTCCTCGATGGTCGAGTCGCCCTCGGTGTAGAGCCGAATGTATTCGCGGATTTCCTTGATAGGCATGCCCGACACCTTCAGCCGCTCCACGAAGCGCATCCATTCCAGGTCGTCTTCGTCGAACAGGCGCCGCCCATCGCTTGCGCGCTGCTGGTTGGGGATGAGCCCGTTCTTCTCGTAGAAGCGTATGGTTGATGCCGGCATGCCCAGCTTTGCCGACGCATCGCCTATCGTGTACACCTTGCTCATGCAGACTCCTATTTTGCGGGCCTGCGGTTCATCTTAGCGCAGTCGCCGACCTTCTCGCCGGTGACGAAGTACTCGTAGGTGGGGAACTCGAAGAGCACGGGCTTGAACACGTGGTAGTCGATTTTGCCCTTCTCGTTCAGCACCGTCTCGTCGGCGTAGACGGAGAGCACCTTGCAGATGAAGTTGTCGAACTTCTCGAGTTCGTAGTTGCCGTCGGCCTCGCACTCGATGGAGACCTTCGCCTCGTCGATCAGCGGCGCTCCCGCATCGCCCAACGTGTAGGCGAACGCGGTCGACTTGTCTTCCTTGTTGCCGCTCGTCGTGCCCATGAGATCGGCCTTCGCAAGCCACGACTCGTCTACCACGTTCACCGAGAGCAGTTTGGTGTCGCGGATGCCCCGGTTGATGTAGTGCGCCTGCAGAAGCGACACCATGAGATGGCTGTGAGCGACGGTGCCCGCGTGCGCCGCGAGCGTCCAGGTCGGCTTGCCGTCCACCATGGTGCCCACCACGATGACGGGCGAGGGGTAGAGCGCGAGCGTCGCGCCGATGTTCTTCTTCATTACCTCATCTCCTTTTCCCAGAAGCGTATTGCGTTGATGCCGAGCGAGTCCGCAATCTCCTCGAGCTCGGCGACTTCGACGTCGGAGAGCTCGACAGATGCTGCCGCAGCAGCATCTGCCACGTGGCTTTCCCTGGTCACGCCGACGATGGGCAGCGTGCCCTTGGCGATGGCCCAGGCCACCGGCACCTGTGCGATGCCGACGCCGTGCGCCTCGGCGACCTCGGCGAGCTTGGCGTTCAGGATCTCGAGCTTGTCGAGCACGGGGTTGTACGCAGCTGCGCGCGCCGAGCCTTCGGGCATGGGGTGGGTCGTGTCGTACTTGCCCGAGAGCGCGCCCTGCTCGAGTACCATGTACGAGAAGAACGTTACATCGTTCTTTTTGCACCAGTCGAGGATGCCCGAGTCGATGGAGCTGCGGTTGATCAGGCTCAGGTGGTTCTGCACGGCACCGAGCTTCAGGCCGTGCTCGCGAAGTATCGCATCGGCCTCCTTGATTTCTGCCAGGTCGTGATTCGACACGCCGATCATGGGCACGTCATCGCGGCCTTCGAAAAAACTCCGCGAGCGCGCGGGTCCACTTGGGCGCCTCCGAGGCATTGTGCACCCAATAGATATCGAAGCTGTCGAGGCCCATGAGGTCGAGCTGCATGTCGTGCATCGCCGCAACGGGGCTCGCGGCCGACGCGTCGATGCACTGGGGCGTCAGCTTGTCCGATACGAGGTAGCTGTCGCGTGGCAGCCCCTTGAGCAAGCCGGCGAGCGCCTTCTCGGACGTGCCCATGCCGTAGGCGAAGGCGGTGTCCCAGAGGTTCAGCCCCGCATTCATCGCCGCATCGAAGATGGGCTCGAGCTCAGCTGCATCGATGCCGCTGCCGAACGTCCCGTCGTTGCCCCAGGCCCATGCGCCCAGTGCGATTTTAGGGAATTTGGTGTCTGCCATGACGGTGTTCCTTTCGGCTGGTTTTTGCTTTGCTGACGTCATTGAAGAGGATTCTTCAACTTAAACCATGGTTTAAGTCAAGCGACAATCTGGAGCCTTTTGAAGATTCTTTATCGCGCCTTTGAAGGTGGTAATCAGATGAGTGCCGTTTCGGGCTTTCCGGAAACGTCACCGCAGTTCAAACGCCGTACAGATCCACTCCCGCCCCATGCCCTCATATTCATGCCAAAACACCTTCGATGCGGCGCTTTTTTGGAGGGGGAGTGGTGGCCGCTTCGTTCGAAGAAGGGGCATTGCTGCCACTCGTATCCACAGGTGGAAGGGGCTGTCTGCACGTACCAGCTGCCGCTGCGAGAGCAAGGTGGCACAAACCTTGCACGGCCTCGTGAGGGGAGGGACGGAAGCATCAAGGGTGGCATCTGCCGCAAGGGCCAGGTCGGGCTCACCGGGGGCGCGAGCGGGGGCTTGCCGGCACATCGGTGGCATATTGCTGCTGCCGTCATGCCCCTGTGCATCACTGCGGGCGTGTGGGCATATTTTCTCCAGCGGCATTCCGAAAAAGCGCGAAGAGGGCTGTTGCAAGTTGCTTACTGTGTGCAATAGACGTTGCCCATCTCCGTTAGAGGATGAGTAACGCGTCCTTTGCCCTGCCCATATCTTGGAACATACCCTCCGCCTGTTGTGGCGGCACGCCCAACGCTTGTACGTACGCGCGCATGACCGGGGCAAGCTCACGCGGCACGTCGAACGGCAGACCGCTTCGCAAGCAATGGTACAGCCATTCGTAGAAGCCGCCCATATGGATGACGACCACGCGCATGATGCGCTGCTGGGCTTCGTCGCTTACCGGCGTTTCCCCCGTCCGCTGCAGGGCCCAGGCCCCGTTGAACGCGATGACGCTTTCGGTCATCTCGCGACTCTCGATGATGTCGAGCAGGAACCGATCGTAGCCCCGCTCCAGCAGATGAGCGAAAAAGCAGCAGCCCAGCTCGTAGATGCGCTGGTAGTCGCCGGAAACCTGGTCGTCGTGATAACCAAGCGCCTTCTGGCAGCGCGCCAGCAGATCTTCCATGAACGCGATGGCCAGCCGCTCCTTTTTCGGGAAATGGTACTGCGCCAGATTTCGGCTGATGCCGCACGCTTTTGCAATGGAGGTGTACGACGTGGCCGAATAGCCCCGATCGCGGAACTGTCGCCATGCTTCGGCCATGATCTTCGCCTTCAGCTCGTCGTTCGTGGGTCTTGCCACGGAGCCCTCCTTTTTTGTCTGCGTGGCATTGTAGCAAACCTTGATGTGACTAGGAAACAGGTATACTATACGCGCCAAGGAAACTTTAGCGTTACCGGATGAGGTAACGCGATGCTGCATCGGAAAGGAAGGCCATGTACACCATTGAACAGGGTATTCAGCTCATCAACGCCGACCCCATGCTGTTCGTGACGGCGGCAATTGTCACGTACGGCTTCGGGTTCGCCCAATACCTCACCAGTGTGTGGATGCAGGTGAAAAACGGGACGTGCCCGTTCTTCTTCTGGATGCATTGCTGGTATTTCGGCCACGACATGACGTTCGCGTTCGTGTGCTTTCCCATGTGGTTCTTCCAGGTGAAGTTCTGGATGTACGACGTCATGTGCATCGCCTGCATGCTGTTCGTCTGCATCGAGCTGTACACGTTCTACCGCGCCGTGAGGTACGAGCGCCAAGAGATTTTCGGGCGCTTCACGAACGGCAAAGAAGTGACTGTGCGCTACGCCCTCACGCGCGGCATTTTCGGCTATGCGATTGGCTTCGCCCTGTTCGTGGCCTTGCGTTATGTGGTCGGCGATCCGTTCTGTCTGTTCTTGATGATGTCCACGAACGCCATTTTGGCCCTGATGGTGCACCGTCGCTACGATGAATACGGCGAAGCCAAGCGCGGCGCCAAGTTCCTGGCATGGTTCACGCTGCTGGGCACCTGCTTCACGTTCGCGCCTGCCGGCGTCGGCCTGTTCGCCTCGTTCGTGCCGCCGCTGAATTGCTGGCAGTTCTACATGATCGGCATTATTTGCATCGTATGCGCCGCTCGCGCCGTTTGGCTGTCCTACAAGCTCCCCAAGGATGCCGGCCTGCAGCAGATCATCGACGCCAAGGCGCAAGCCGAAAACGCATAACTTCTCCCAGGCCCCCGCGAAAGGAAACTCATGAACATTATCAACTCGCTGTTCGCAACGTATCCGCAGGGCGTTGACCTGCAGCTTTCCGACTTTACGTATTCTCTGAGCCTGCAGAATCCGAACTTCGGCATCACATTGGCGACGTTGCTCATCACGTTCATCCTGGGCTTTCTGGTGTACGTGTACTCCTTTGTCCTGGTAATCCGCGAGAAAAGCGCGCCCTACCCGCTGTGGATGCATACATTCTACTGCGCGGCGGACTTCATGGGCATCTGGGTGTTTCTTGCCGCCTACCAGGCTGTCGGCGGATTCTGGTTCTTCATGCTGGGTGCCGTGGGCGAAGTGGTGTGGGTCGGTTTCGAGGTCTTCTGCCTGTACCATGCCGTCACCACGGAGCGCGTGGCGCTGTTCGGCCCGGACGGCACGCTGAAGCATGCAGTGCTAGTGGTGCTGGCCGAGATTGCCATCTTCTTCGTGAGTCTGAACTTCCTACGAGTTGAGCTGGGCGATGTGTCCATGTTCAAGTTCTGGATCTTTACGCAGGTCATCATCGTGTGCGCTCCGGGGCTGTTCTGGCGCGAGCGCGGCACCCGCATCGGCAGCTGCTGGCAGCTGGTCGTGGTGCTGGTGCTGGTGGCGGTCATGAGCTTCAACCCATTGGGCAATATGTGGAGCCTGATCAGCCCCTATTTCGCGCTGGAGAACAACCCGTGGTACTACGTTATGGGCGCCGCGGTCTTTTGCTTCGCCATCTACGACGTGGTGGTGTACGCCAAGCTGCCGAAGAAGCCCGAAGTGCTGGACAGTGGCAAAAAGCCGATCTGGTAAATCAGCTAGTATCCGAAAATGCGCCTCGACACCAAGGTCGCCATCTCCTGCGGGGTCTCTTCCCAGCCGCCGTGCGCCCATGTGACGAACAACCCGAAGAGGCCGTAGGCGTGGAAAGCGGCCTCGTAGCCTCCGTTGCGTCCCAGGTCGGCGTCGCTCACTATCGTTTCGAACGCGGCCAGGATGGCGTCCGTGCGGCCTTGCTCGATCATGGGGTCGTTTTCCGCGCGCAATGACAGGCAGAACTCGAAGTAGCGCAGGGCACGCTCGGGACTCGAGAACGCGAACTCCTTCAGGCGGTGCTCATTCTCGTATGCGCGCCATCGGGGCACGTGCAGGACGGATGATACGATTGTATCAACTGCACGGATTTTGCACATCTTCCAGGAGGACGGCGATGAAGGAGAAGGCACGGCGGCGGCTTCTTCGGGGGCAGCAAGAGCATGGGTGACCCGCTGGCCTCGAGCGATGTCACATCGCTTCTGGACGACATCTGTGCGGCCGGGTACAACGTCGTGAACGTGGACTACGGCCTTGTGCCCGACTGCCGCTTTCCCGTTCCTGTCATCCAGGCAAACCAGGCGCTTGCCTGGTGCGAGGCGCATGCGGGGGAGTACGGCATCGATATGGACGATGCCATCGTCATGGGCTCGTCTGCCGGCGCCATCATAACGAGCCAAATGGGTGCCGTTATCTCGAACCCAGAGTATGCAGCCGAGCTCGGCATCCAACCTGCGCTGCGAGCGAGCCAGGTGAGAGCCGTCGTGATCGACGACGCGCCGCTCGTCTACGACGAGTTCTCGCTGGGCACCAAGATTCTCATCGGCAACTACGTGCGCGGCACGATCTTCCTCACCACGGGTCCCCTCGGCATCCCCGCCGGCGGTGCTGCTCGGCAGCGAGTACCACAACGACATGCGGCACATGGATGCGGCGCTTTCGGAGGTCGGTGCCGCGCACGAGCTCATCGACCCGCTAGCCGAGCGCGGTCTGGAGATTCCTCACTGCTTCGTGGCTAACGAGCGTACCGATGAGGTCGCGCGGGATGCGTTCGAGAGGATGCTGGCGTTTCTGGAGAGACGGACCGGGAACGCCTCCCCCGCCGTCATGCTGACCGTGCCTAAGTAGGGCAACTTAGGGACTCGGCCACGCCTTCTCTTGCCCCCCGTGGCTGCAGGTTGGTTTGAACCGAAAGTCCCAGAGTCGGATCTGCCGCTGAAACATTCGGGATGAAGCCTCTGAATCTTCGTGACTTCACAGAGCCTGTGCAACGCCTTGGGTTGCAGCGACTTGCAGAGCTCCTGCCCGCCGCGATGCCTTGCTTTTCGCGCGTCAGTGAATAATCGACTGCCCGTCTTCGGTACAGTCCCGAGCTGCTGGGAGCATTCGTGCGCCTCTTCGATCCGATGAAGGCTCTGCCGGTACGATGCTATTATCTGCGGATGCGCACGCATCTTATCTTTTGGAGGGTTTCATGGAATTGAAGAAGCTGGAATACGATCTCACCATCTGCAAGGTCGATTCGCTTGCGGACGTTGACCTGACAGCGGATTTTTTCTTTATCGCCCAAACTGACGAGGAGCTCTCTCTCGTATGCAAGACGGAAGATGCCCCGACTCAGACGACCGATCGTGATGACGGGTGGAAGGGGTTCCGCATCCAGGGCGTTCTCGACTTTTCCCTGGTCGGGATACTGTCGAAGCTGTCAGGGGTTCTCGCCGAGAACAATATCGGGATCTTTGCGTGCTCAACCTTCAATACGGACTATATTCTCGTGAAAGAAGAAAACTTCGAGAAAGCCCTGAACGTGTTGTCCGCACAGGGGTACACCGTACAGTGAACCCCAGCTTTGCCATGCCGATAAAACTGTCTTATCAGCGAAAGTATTTTGGCGGGAAGAAATAGGCTTGTGAGTCGAGCTGGGAGAAGGGACATGCGTCCTGCCGCAACGTGCCCCCGATGCGCATTGTTGGCTATATCGAGCGACTCTCGTGCCCAGTCTCAATTTCAGGATTCTCGAGCTATGCACGCGGCAATGGTGCAGCAATCGCGTATGCTGAAACGCCGAAGACGAGCAAGCCCATGGGGTGCTGATGACCATGGGAAGAAGAGGGGCGGGGACTATGAAGGTTTTCTATTTCACGGCGACGGGCAACGGGCTCGCCATCGCAAAGGCGATCGGCGGTGAGGCGATCTCGATCCCGCAGGCGCTGAAGGCGGGAACGACGCGTTACAAGGATGACGTCATCGGCATCATCACGCCCACCTACGCCGGCAATCCTGCGCGCATCGTGGCCGAGTTCCTGAAACGCGTCGACCTCGATGCGGATTACCGCTTTGCCGTGGCTTCGTATGGCGGCGTCATGGGCAATCCCATAAAGCCGCTTGCAAGCGCCGCCGCTGCCAAGGGCTGGAGCTTCGACTACACCGCCAGCGTCAAGATGGTCGACAACTATCTCCCGTTGTTCGACGTCGCCGCGGAACGGGAGAAGAAGGACCAAGGCGAAATTGGGGAGGCGCTCGCCCGTATCGCCGCAGACGTTGCCGCCCGCAAGCGCTCGGTTGCGCACGTCGGCGTAGGCAACGCGCTTTATGGCGCAGTGGGCGGCCTGGCGTACAACAAGGTTGCAGGCCCCAAGGTGGCGCGCGAATCGTTCAGTGTCAGCGACGCCTGCATCTCGTGCGGCGTCTGCGCGCGCTTCTGCCCGGCGGGAAACATCACCGTGGAGGAAGGGCAGCATCCCGCGTTCGGCGATGCCTGTCTGGGGTGCTACGGCTGCGCGCACATCTGCCCGCATAACGCGATCCACGCCAAGGGCGAGAAGAGCGCCGCGCGCTGGCGCAATCCCAATGTCACGGCCAAAGAGCTCCTCGACGCCAACGCCCAGTGACGCGACGGGCACCTCTGGCTGGTTCCCCGTGACAAGCCGGCAAGCTCCTGACCATATACGTGACAAACCGGCTAGGCTCTGGCCATTTTTGGCCAATGCCTTGCCGATCTGTCACGTATATGGCCAATGCCTTGCCGGTCTGTCCCAATCGCGATAATGGCACGATACCCACGGCCCCTCGTGCCAGTTTGGGCCAAAGGGACGCCTGCCTCGACCCGTTGCCATGTGGGGCGTGGATATTCGCTACTATGGAGCCCATGGAAAACAAGCAGACATACGACAGCTCCTGGGTGCGTTCGGGCAAGACGGACGCGCCAGGCATCCGCGAGCAGCTCCGCTCCGTCCCCGAAGAACCGGGCTGCTACCTGTGGAAGGACAGAAACGGCGCGATCCTCTACGTGGGCAAGGCCATCGACCTGCGCGCCCGCATGACCCAATACGTCACGGGTCAAGACGAGCGCGAGAAGATTCCGCTCATGATGGAGCAGGTGGCGAGCTTTGACTACATCGTCGTCACAAACGAGACCGAATCGCTCGTCCTCGAGAAGAACCTCATCCAGCAGTACCACCCGCCGTTCAACGTGGACTACCGCGACAACAAGAGCTACCCCTACATCGCGATCACCGAAGGCGCGCTGTACCCCGGCATAAAGTACACGCGCGAGAAGCACAAGTCGTCGACCCGCTACTTCGGCCCCTACACCGATGCCCGCGCCGCGCGCGAGACCATCGACACGGTGCGCCGCATCGTGCCCATCTGCTCGTGCTCGTGCGCGGAGTACCGCAAGCTCTGCCGCAACCTCGAGCACGGCAAATGGCCCAAGCCCGACGACAAGGCGTGCTTCGAGTACCACATCGGCAAGGGGGCGGGCCCCTGCTGCGCAGCCATCACGCCCGAGGCGTACAAGGAATACGTCGCGCGCGTCGAGCGCTTCTTGTCGGGGCACCGCGACGAGTTCGTGAACGAGCTCACCTCGGAGATGAACCGCGCGGCAGCCGAGCTCGACTTCGAGCACGCCGCCCGCGTGCGCGACCGCCTGGCCGCCATCACCGCCCTGCAGGAAAAGCAGAAAGCGGTGCTCCCGCGCCCCATCAACATCGACGTCGTGGGCTTTTTCCGCGAGGAGACCATCGCGAGCGCGCACGTGTTCGTCGTGCGCGAGGGCCGCGTCATCATCAGCAACGACTTCATCCTCGACAAGGGCATGAACGTGCCGCAAGCCGACCTCGTCGGCCAGTTCCTGAGCAGGTACTACGACTCCACGCAGGAGCTTCCGCACGAGGTGGTCATCGCCGAGACGCTGCCCGAGGACGTCGTGCGCCCGCTCGAGAGCTGGCTGACGCAGCGTCTC